>Ga0247723_1001320_pt1 | contig 14714 bp, 17 predicted proteins | sample MSEWelMarce5H_FC_FD_189079 | JGI IMG/M metagenome (GOLD analysis project Ga0247723, IMG submission 189079) | Subsurface sediment microbial communities from gas well in West Virginia, United States - MSEEL Well Study Marcellus 5H_FC | ecosystem: Environmental > Terrestrial > Deep subsurface >...
ACACAAGACCGTGACTTGATTGATAAGGCGGTTAGGTTAGTAATCTTTGTAATTATTGTGGTATTTGATCCACTTGCAGTATTGTTGTTGATTGCTGCCAACCAGACGTATCGTAGATTGAAACAACAACCTGAAATAGAAATAAAGAAGGTAGTAAGAAAGAAAAAGATTGACAAGAATGATAGTCCTAGTTTAGAATCATTCTTTGTAGATGAAAAACATCAAGTAATACCGAAAGACAAAATTGCTGATATGAATGGAGATATGAATGAGCGTTCTTGAGAAATTAAAAAAAGGTTCGACGATTAAAGAGTCGTCGATACTTTCCAAGTCTCAGTTCTTTACTGAGAAAGATATGATACAGACGAGTGTACCTATGGTGAATGTAGCACTATCAGGTAATCTTGATGGTGGTCTGACACCAGGTCTGACTATGTTTGCTGGTCCATCTAAACACTTTAAAACTGCATTTGCTTTGTTGATGGCATCTGCTTACATGGAGAAATATAAAGATGCCGTTGTTCTATTTTACGATAGCGAGTTTGGCACTCCTCAATCTTATTTCGATACATTCAATATTGATACCGATCGTGTGCTCCATACTCCTATTACTGACGTAGAACAGTTAAAGCATGATATTATGGTTCAGTTGCAGCAGATTGAGAAGGGTAATAAAGTTATCATTGTTCTCGATTCGATTGGTAATCTAGCATCAAAGAAAGAAGTTGATGATGCAACAGAGGGCAAATCAGTTGCAGACATGAGTCGTGCGAAACAAATGAAGTCGTTGTTCCGTATGGTAACACCACACTTGACTATCAAAGATATTCCAATGATTGTTGTGAATCACACATATAAAGAGATTGGTTTGTATCCTAAAGACATCGTTGGTGGTGGTACAGGTTCTTACTACTCAGCAGATACAATTTGGATTCTTGGTCGTCAGCAAGAAAAGACCGGGACAGAAATCACAGGTTACAACTTCATCATCAATGTTGAGAAGTCACGATTTGTGCGTGAGAAGTCTAAGATACCTGTAGCAGTATCGTTTGATGGTGGTATTCAAAAGTATTCTGGTCTGATGGACATTGCACTTGAAGGTAACTTTGTATCCAAACCATCAAACGGTTGGTACTCTAAAGTTGACCAAGAAACTGGCGAGGTCAATCCCCTTAGGAAACGATTTGATGATACACAGAATGCGGAGTTTTGGGATGATATTCTTGCTAGTGAGAAGTTTAAAGAATATGTAAGGAAGAGATATGAAATTACTTATGGCAACATTATGGGAAAAGATACAGTTCTGGAAGAAGTCGAGTTCGTTGGTGATGTATAAAGAAAATATAGATTATCAATTTATACCATCTGATGATGACCAGATTACAGGCATCGGCATACTAAAAGGTAAGTATGCTGGTGTTCTGTATCACTACGGTAAAGCAAAGGTAATCGAAGAGTGTGAGTTTGCCAGGCTCTACTTCGATTACACCATTGAACATACACCCACTTTCAGTGTGCATGACTTGACAAACGATCAAGAATTTCATACAATGATAGGTGACATATTAACAGATATTCTACTGAAACAATCCAATGAAACGATTAGAAACCACGATTCTCAAGAACTTGATATTCAATGAGGATTATGCACGTAAGATTTTACCATTCATAAAGTCTGAGTATTTCACAGACAATACAGAGAAAATACTCTTTGAGGAAGTTGAAGAGTATATCAACCACTACAAACATCTTCCTACCTATGAATCACTTATCATCAATTTTACAGAATCTAAAAACTTGACTGAGCAGCAAGTTCAGGATTCAGTTGAAATGCTTCGTGAAATTAATGCTGAGAAAAATGAACCATCTGATGTAGAATGGTTGATAGACAACACCGAAAAGTTCTGCCAAGATAAAGCACTGTATAATGCCATCATGAAGTCTGTAAAGATTCTTGATAACAAATCTGACAAAGACAGTAAGGGTTCTATCCCACAACTATTGAGTGATGCACTTGGTGTATCATTCGATTCGTCCGTTGGTCATGATTATGTTGAAGATGCCGACAATCGATTTGACTTCTATCATCGCCATGAAACAAAGATACCATTTGACTTGGACATCTTCAACAAGATTACTAAGGGTGGTTTGCCAACAAAAACTCTGAACATTGCACTTGCAGGTACAGGTGTTGGTAAATCTCTGTTTATGTGTCACGTTGCTGGTTCTTGCCTGTCACAAGGTTTAAATGTATTGTATATCACGATGGAAATGGCCGAAGAACGAATTGCAGAACGTATTGATGCCAATCTTTTGAACATTGATATATCCGATCTACATGCAATCAGTAAACAAGATTATGACCGCAAGTTCTCTGCAATGAGAGTAAAGACACAAGGTAAGTTGATCATCAAAGAATATCCAACCGCTGCGGCATCTGCACTCCACTTCCGTGCTTTGTTAAATGAATTGCAACTAAAGAAGAGTTTCAAACCTGATATCATTTTTATTGATTACTTGAATATCTGTGCCTCTGCTAGAATCAAACCAGGCTCAAATGTCAACAGTTACTCTTATATTAAAGCGATTGCAGAAGAACTGAGGGGTCTGGCCGTCGAGTTCGCTGTGCCCATAGTATCAGCGACACAAACTACCCGCTCAGGCTTCACCTCCAGCGATCCTGGGCTTGAGGATACGTCAGAATCTTTTGGTCTGCCAGCAACTGCCGACTTTATGTTTGCTTTGATAAGTACCGAAGAGTTAGAACAATTGAATCAAATCATGGTCAAACAGTTAAAGAATCGATATAATGATCCAAATACCTTCAAAAGATTCGTTGTGGGTATTGACAGAGGTAAGATGAAACTGTATGATGTAGAACAGTCAGCACAGGATGACATTGTTGACGCTGGTCAGGTAGATGATAAACCTCTGAATTCCTTTGGTGATCGTGAGAGACTTAGTGGCATGAAGAACAAGTTTGGAGGTTTCAAAGTATAAATACACCATAACTCTTAAAAAAGGTGTGCAATGAGTGCTGCTTCAGATAAATTTGAGAACGATGTGGCTAAAAACATCAATAAACTGCCAGGTATAAAAGCAATTAGACCTAAAGTCAGTACAGAATACTCTGATGTTAAAATTGAGATTGATAAATTCAAAGGCGATAATGCTATTTGGTTAGAAGTTAAAATGTCACATACTGACAATCTTTCAAATCCACGGGTATTTTATGATCATGGTAAATGGCAAACAACATATAAGACTCCTGCTGCCAAACATACTGTCGATATCCTAAATAGGTCTACACAAGCAAAAGCATTTATAAAAGCAATAGCAAAGTTTTCGGGTATTCCAGAAAAGAGTATAAAGATACCAACAACAAAATCTGGACTGAAGGAACCTGGAGCAGTTCCGCTCAAAGTGATGAAAGACTTTTTTAGCCAACCAAATATCAATCGTTATATTGCTAATGAAGAAAACTATAATTTAGGTGATGTTGTAACAGAACATTATACAATTGGTAAAGCAAAACCAGCATATTATATGCAAGCAGGTGATGATTTTTATATGGTATCAAAAAAGAATCCTTTAAAAATTAAAGGTATTCCTGTACTAGATGGGTTTGGTGATTTCAAAGTTCGTGTTGCCACACGTTCAGAATTTTATGAAGTTCAAGCAGAAATCAAAATTAAAAAAATGCCAAAAAGCAATTTTTCTGTAGCACCAGGCACAACAAAAGAAAATCCTTTTATGAACATGAAAAAATGAAATTCTCAGAATACATAGCCGAAGCAAAAGAAGGAAAGAACGTTCACTTGGAACATCTTGAAGATAATGTATTGAATAATGGTGTTTCTGGTGCACGTGAAGCAATCAACTTTCTGCGTTCACTTCGCAATATGTTAGCAGGACATTCCGATGTCAAAGTAAATGTTACAACTAAATGGGATGGTTCTCCTGCTATCTTTGCTGGTATCAATCCAGAAAATGGTAAGTTCTTTGTTGGCACTAAATCAGTATTCAACAAGAATGCCAAACTAAACTATACTGATGCAGATATTGACGAGAATCATCCATCAGAAGGTCTGAATGATAAACTAAAGATTGCACTTGCATATTTGCCTAAATTAGGCATCAAAGGTATTCTGCAAGGTGATATGATGTTTACTAAGAGTGATTTAAAACATGAAACAATTGATGGTGAAGAGTATATTATCTTTCAACCAAACACAATTGTTTATGCAGTGCCAGTAAATACTAAACTCGCTAAGATGATGATGGCGGCACAACTTGGTGTGGTGTTTCATACATCATACACAGGCAAAGATATTGAGAATATGAAAGCATCATTCAATATTGATATTGGACATTTGACAGCAACCAAAGATGTTTGGTTTCGTGATGCATCGTTTACCGACGCATCTGGTTCTGCCACATTTACAGAAAAAGAAACTGCCGATCTTACATCGATTCTTTCACAAGCAGGTAGATTGTTCAATACTATACCTGCACTGACATTGAATAAAATTGCATCGTCCGAAACATATCTACTACAAATTAAAACGTACAACAACACTAAGATACGTGAAGGTCAAGAGATCCGTGACACCAGAGCACATGTAAATGGTCTGATGAAGTGGGTAGAAGATAGACTGAATAAAGAGATTACCGCAGCGAAGAAAGAAGAAACAAAACAGAAACGCATCAAAGAGAAAACGGAAGTCATGCGATTCTATCGTACTAATGCGGCACAGTTAAAAAATGTATTTGATTTGATGAACATGATCATTGAAGCGAAACTTATGATCATTCGTAAGTTGGAGACTATTCGTTCAATTGGTACATTCGTTCGGACAGACGACGGATTCAGAATTACAGCACCAGAAGGATTTGTTGCTGTGGATAAACTAAAAGGTAATGCATTAAAACTGGTTGATAGACTAGAGTTTAGTCATCAGAATTTCAATGCTGCCAAGAATTGGAGCAAATAATGGAATACGATATAAACAAAATTATGGCAGAATATGGTGATGACGATTTTGGATTCACCGCAGTTGATGAAGCAGAATATGATGCAGTTATTGCTGAGAAAGATGAAACAGTAGAGGAGTATAAAGCAAGATTGACACAAGTAGAAAAGATCATCATGCCTTTTCTGACCAATCTACTCAAGTCACAAGCACAACCATATATTCATTGGCCTAATCGTGGTCCAATTATTGAGAAACAAATCCAAAAAATACTAACACTAACGAGGGGATAATGGTAAGTATTTCATCAGCAGCAGCAAAGAAAATCAAAACTATTATTGATGAGGAAGATCCATCATTGAAATTGCGTGTCTTTGTTCAAGGTGGAGGTTGTACAGGATTTCAATATGGATTCTCAATAGAAGAACAACCACCTGCAGAAGATGATTTCACATTTGAAAAAGATGGCATTTCAGTCGTTATAGATAGTATGAGTATGCAGTATATGACTGAGGCAGAAATAGATTATACTGAAAGTATGATGGGTTCTAATTTTACTATTCGTAATCCTAACGTTAAAGCAACCTGTGGTTGTGGTTCATCTTTTGCCGTATGAAAACATTCAAAGATTATTTAAAGAAAGATACAAAACAACCACAAGAGTTTGTATCAAAAGCGGGTGCTGGTGAATGGGGTCGACCTGAATTGACTTCTAAATATCTTGATGATACACCTGGTCAAAGTACGCAGCACTTCAATAAATTTACAGGTGATTGGAAAATAACGGATACAAAGTGAAAGAAAAAGTTAAAATTGCAGGTATTGAGTATGACCTCGTATTAAAAACAACTGAAGAAATGAATGGATTAGTTGGATCAGCAGATTTCAATAAGCAACTCATCTCTATCAACAAAGATCATACCGAACAAACACAAAGAATTGCTGTATGTCATGAAATTCTACACATAGTGAGTGATGCATACGGTTTAAATCTTACCGAAGAGCAAGTAAAAATAGGCACTCATGCACTAATAGCATTGATTGAAGATAACAGAGAACTACTAACTATATAATTTTGGAGTTATGATGAAGGATTTGATAGTGGGTTGTGCGACCAATTACGATTGGTCCAAATTAAAGTATTGGGTAAATTCCATCAACAGATCAGGATTTGAAGGTGATAAAGTCCTGATTCTCATGAATTGTGATAAAGATACCGTAAAGAAGATTTCTGATTCGGGTTTCTCTATCATTGCATTCAACCAAGATGCCAACGGCAATCTGTCTTATAACTCCAACATGATGGTGCATGTTGAAAGATTCTTTCACATCTACCAACTTCTCAGAGATAATGAATATCGGTATGTAATTACTACCGATGTTAAAGATGTAGTATTCCAAAGAAATCCATCTAAGTGGTTAGAAGAGAATTTGCCAGAAGGTGTTGAAGATTTGGTATTCTCATCTGAGAGTATGAAGTATAAAGATGAACCGTGGGGCAATCAAAATCTTTTAGAAACATTCGGACCACAGATATATGAGGACTTTAAGAAAAATACTATCTTCAATGTAGGTGTTCTTGCTGGTCATGGATATGCTATGAAAGATTTGATGATGAACATCTTTGCATCATGTATGCATCGACCAATCAAAATCTGTGACCAATCAACATTCAACTTCCTAATCTCTCAGCATCCTTACCTTTCAACGTCGATGTATACCAAATCGGAAGATGGTTGGGCATGTCAATTAGGTACAACTGCCGATCCAAGTAAGATAGAACAATTCCGTCCATTCTTGCTTGAACCATCACCGAAAATGGAAGGCGATAAAGTATTGACATCCGAAGGAATAGAGTATATAATAGTACATCAATATGATCGTGTCCCTGAGTGGAAGAAAGTGATTGAGGCAAAATATGACGACAAATAGTCTAAAAGATATTTTCTGGAACCTAGAAAAAGGTTGTACCAAATGGTCGGGTTACTTTGATGTGTATGAACGACATCTAGGTAAGTTCGTTGGTAAGGCACCACGAATCTTAGAGATCGGTGTTCTTGGTGGTGGTTCTATTGAGATGTGGTTAAAATACTTTGGCGAAGGCACTCAAGTTGTTGGTGTTGATATCAATCCAGAATGTAAAAACTACACATACGATGGTAATGTAGAAATCGTGATGGGCGATCAAGGTGATCCACAATTCTGGGATCAATATCTAGCAGATAAAAACGGTTTTGATATTGTGATTGACGATGGTTCACATGTAATGAATCATCAAATTACTACACTGAATAAAGTATTTCCGAGATTAAAGGTTGGTGGTGTGTTTATCTGTGAAGATACACATACGAGTTATTGGCCACAACCTTGGGGTGGTATGTTCCGTGGTGCTGGCACATTCTTAGAACATTCTAAACGCACCACAGATGTTCTCAACAGTCAACACTTCCAAGGTACACCAATGATGCCAGAAGTTCTAGCAAACTATCATTGCTTATACTCTGTAGCATTCTATAATAGTATGGTCGTATACGAACGAGAGGCATTGAAACCGTTTGGTATTGTAGATAATAAAGCAAACGTAGGGCGTGATCTATGAAGATAGCATTATGTCTATCTGGTCAAGCACGAAGTGTGGAAGCAGGTTACGAATTCCATAAAAAGAATATTCTTGATGGTAATGATGTAACCGTATTCTTCCACACATGGGCATCAGAAGATAATCCATATGCAAAAGCATTGGAACTTTATAAGCCAGGAAATTGGTCAGTAGAAGAATCCTTGAATGTGGATTTATCAAAGTACACTAGAACTCCACCACCATCACCAAACTGGAAAGTGAAAGATGGTCGCATGTCAACGTATGCTCAACTGTATGCGATTGAACGATGCAATTCAATCAAGTGCATCTACGAACAGGAAAATGAAATAACATTTGATTGGGTGATTAGGTCACGATTTGATTTTGCCATCAATGCACGAATACCATTTGATGAATTAGATAACAGCAAACTATACATACCAAACTGTCGTATGGTACCAACCAGAGATTTTGGTAATGATCAGTTCGCATTTTCATCATCAGAAAACATGGATGAATATGCAGCAGCATATCATTGGATTGACACCTTCTATGAATCTGGTGTACAATATATGTGTGAAGATTTTATGAGTGCAAACTGGAAACGTGCTGGACTGGTAGGTGAAAAACTAATGTATTGTGATATCAATCATCCATTTCCACCGGGTCCATACAACGGAACACCACACTCTCTTATTAGGGAAGATTTTGAAAAATGGCTGAAGTAAATTTAGTTATCTGTATGGCGGGTTACAACACCCGCTTTCATGACGTTGGTTTTGATATTCCAAAGTATCTGTTACCGTGGAATGGTACAACAATCATTCATGACATCATACAGAACTTGGGTGAAACTCATCAGACAGTTTTGGTTGCGAACAAACGTGATGTCTATTTTAAAGACCAACTGCTTGAGACTATCAAACCTCTAGGTCTAAATGAAAGCAACATTCTTTACATTGGTGACACAAAAGGTCAAGCACATACAGCAGCAGTTGGTATTGGACAATTGTATCACCCAGAATTACCAACATTCATACACAATGCAGATACGATTGTCAAAGGTCGTTCTTTAGATTTGATTGCTGATTCAATGAATGATATGTACGATTCCTACATCGATGTATTCGTTGGTAATTCACCAAAGTATTCATATGTTCGTGCATTTGAAGATACTGTATTGGAGATTGTAGAGAAGAAACAAATCTCTCCGTATGCATCATCAGGACTCTATGGATTTCTAACAGCAAGTATGTACATGAGTTACTATGATTCTCTGATACAAAAAGATCATGAACTGTATATCGCAGATGTTATTCAAAATATGATTGGTGCTGGTAGAAAAGCATTTATGAATGGTCTAGGAAACAATCAAGAAACTATCGTGCTTGGCAGTCCACAAGAATATGGTATTGAGATAGCACGACAAACATTAGGTGCAAAATGATGACTATAGTTATGCCTTTGAAGGGTGGTTCTCTAAGTAATACTTATCGATTACCACAATATGATTTAGTAGGCAAAGAAATTGTCCGTGATAAAAATCGTGAGTATGGTTTTGTTCGTTGGTATTCTCAACTGAAGAAACTTCAACGATATAATACACAATATCCAAATCTGTTTCCAAAAGTTATTGGTGTTAATGTTGACGATAACAAAGCAACATTCAAAATAGAATACATGAAAGGTTTTCGTGATATCAAAACCATTCTTGCTAATGATACTTTAACAGATGATCAAATCTTTCGTATCAGTCAAGCAGTATGGAAAGGATTGAATCAACTCCATTCAGTTACACATGATCCAATACCAGGTGCAGGTAAACTATACTTTGAAGAAGAAGTATGGCAAAAGTTAAAAGATGCTTTAGTGGTACCAGAGTTTGCAAACTTTCATGCTCATGGAACATACGAATATAATGGTAGAATTGTTCAGGGTATCGGTGCGTCAATACATGATCTTGAAAATTTCTTCAAAGAATTGAGATTGATACAGGAAGAAAACATTCATGGTAATCCTACACTAGAAAACATTCTGTATTCATTTGAAGAAGATCGAGTGGTGTTTATCGATGTGTATGATGAAAGTATGATAGATACCAGATTCTTGGATTATGCACAAGTTCTGCAATGTTCACGCAGTCACTATGGTTATATAAACGACAATATGGTAGAGATCGGTGGTGTTTCTGTAACTCATAGGTTGCAGATACCAAAGAATTTTGAAACCTTTAACTATCATTTTGAGTCTGGTATTACTGAACCACGAACAAAAGAAATCGTTGATGTTTTTGAAGCAACACAGTTCATTCGTATGCTTCCATTCAAGGTGTTGGCAGGTGAGATAGATAAAGCAAAGTTCTTTTATGTTCATGCATGTTATTTGTTGAGTAAGGTGTTTAGATGAATGATTTTATGATGGATTACGACAAGTTCAAACGGACTTGGACAGTCAAAACAGAATTGCCAGTAGAGTTCAAACTGACCTACTCTGCTGATATATTCAATCCTACCAATCATGATTTGGTATCATATAGTACCAATAATAGAGTGATGATTGTTATTGATCAGAATGTCCACAAGTTATATGCTGCACAACTTATGGAATACTTCAATGCACACAGTGTCAAGTATTCTATGTTGGTTATTGATACTGATGAAGAAAATAAAACATGGGAAGATGCAGATCACATTTTAGAATTTTTTGAAGATGAAGGAGTGTTGCGCCGTGAACCGATTATTGCCATTGGTGGTGGTGTTCTGCTTGATATTGTTGGGTTTGCTTGTAGCATTTATCGTCGTGGAATTCCATATATCAAAATCCCCACAACACTTTTGGCAATTGTTGATGCCTCAGTTGGTTCAAAAGTAGCAATCAATCACTTTGAAAGACGAAACAGGCTTGGTGCATACTATCCACCAATCGCCACATTGATTGATAAGAAGTTTATCAAGACACAGAATGAACGTGAGATCATTAATGGTATTGCTGAGATATTCAAGTTAGCGATTATCAAATCACCAGAATTATTTACATTGCTTGAAGAGAATGCTGAATTACTGATTGAAGAAAAGTTTCAACATGGTGCGGTGCCAGTTCGTGTCATCAATCTTGCTATCACAGATATGATTGCAGAACTTGGTCCAAATCTATGGGAAAAGAAACTGGATCGGTGTGTAGACTTCGGTCACACATTTAGTCCTGTGATTGAGATGAAGAACGTTGCCAATCAATTTGATCCTGACAATCCACCATACTTCGTAAAAGATAATATGTTACTGCATGGTGAAGCAGTAGCACTTGATTGTCTGTATAGTTCTTGTATCGCATGTTTACGTGGTTATATTGATATATCAACACTCAACAGAATATTTGATTTAGCGAAACGATTGAAACTGAAAACATTCCATGAAGATTTCACAAAGATGGAATTGCTTCAACAAAGTTTAGCGGATGCGACCAAGCATAGAAATGGTAATCAGTATGCACCATTGCCAATAAGCATAGGTAATTATACGATTGTGAATGACATCACAGAATATGAAATGGGATATGCTATCTCTCTTTTTAGGACTTATTATGAGTAGAAAAAATGCTGTAGTGACAGGTGCAAGTTATGGTTTAGGTGAAGAGATTTGTTATAAATTGATGGATGATGGTTATCATGTTTATGGTCTATCACGTAGTAAACCACCAGAAAGTTTCTTGAACTTTCCAGAAGATTTTACATGGATTGAATGTGATATATCAAAATATGATCAAGTTCAGTTGGCATTCAAACAGATAAATCAATACACAGATATTCTAATTAATAATGCTGGTGTATTTACTGGTGGAAAGTTTGCAGCACAAAATCATGAGGCAATTGATAAGGTAATTGATGTCAATGTCAAAGGTGCGATGTATGTTACTAACGAAGCATTGAAATGGATGCCATCAGGTTCACGTATATTCTTTATCAATTCGGTTTCTGGTTTATATGAAATAGAATATGAAGCAATCTATGGTGCATCTAAACATGCACTCACAGCATTTGCAGGTGTGTTGGGTGAAGAACTACAGAGTCGTGGCATTCATGTTACCAGTATTCATCCTGGTAGTATTGAGACACCGATGCAGAGAAGTAATCCAAATAATGCACCAGGTAAGTTTTTGAAACCAGAAGAGATTGCTAATCTGATTTCATTTATATGCAAGACCAAAAACGTAGAATATAAAACAATCAAAATGTTTCCAAATACGGAATGGCACCAATGAAAGATAAAATATTATTCATAGTAACATCAGCACTGAATGCTGATATGGGTGTGGTCAGTCGTAACGATAGATTAGACCAAACAATGAAAGGTTTAATATCAATTCGTAAGTATGTACCAGATGCTATAATTCTTTTAGCAGAGGGATCACCACATCAAGTTGAACCTGAGAAGTTGAAGATACTATCACACTTTGCCAACTTTGCTGCTGATTTTTCTACAGATGCACAAATATCCGAATTAGCAGTGAATCATCGCAAGAGTGAAGCGGAGAATCTTTTACTGTTAAAAACTCTAATGCTTTTGCAACAAGATGAAAGCATGAATGAAGTTATGTCTCACGTTGGACGTATAGTCAAAATATCTGCCAGAACAGATTTGATAGATGGTTTTGATATCCAAGAGCACATGATAGAAGGCAAGTATGTGTTCAAGAAACGTATGCCAACCTGGATAGAAGATTCTCGCAACGAATTTGCCACAGACCTATTAATTACCAGAATGTTCTCTTTCTGTCCAACCCTGATGGAAGATTACATGAAACTCTGTGAGACCAATATTGCGCTGGTTCTTCAGACCAGAATTGACACCGAACATGCCCATTTCGTCAATATCAACAAAGATTTACTGGTGGAACTTGACGAAATTCACTGCCAAGGTATCGTGGCAGGCACCGGTACGGTTGAGATTTACTAAATAGAAGAAAACGTAACCCTGCTGTAGAGGCGGATAAATGAAATTTAGCGATTTTCTGCGAGAGCAGAAAGAAAAACATGCTGTACTGGCGTATGGACGTATGAATCCTATAACTGCCGGTCACGAAAAATTAGTCCAGAAAGTCAAAGATATTGCTGGTGCTTTCCATGGCACACAACACATCGTTCTGTCACATTCGCAAGACTCCAAAAAGAATCCTCTATCCGTAGCACAAAAAGTCAAACACGCCAAAAGAGCATTTCCTGGTGCCAAATTTACCGCAGCATCCAAAGATGCTCCAACATTCTTTGACCATGCTGAAAAACTATACAAGCAGGGCGTAACTCACCTTCACATGGTTGGTGGTTCCGATCGTGTGGAAGAATACGAAAGACTTCTAAACAAATATAATGGCACACATGCTGGTGCTAGATTCAATTTCAAATCAATTAAATTACATTCTGCTGGTCAACGTGATCCAGATGCGGAAGGTACTACCGGTATCTCCGCAAGTAAAATGCGTGAGTTTGCTGGCAAAGGGAATTACAAAAAATTCAAACAAGGTGCTCCATCGTCAATGTCGGATGAGCATGTTAAGCAAATGTACAATGACGTTCGTAGAGGCATGAATCTGCATGAATCAATTCTAGCAGAAGGTGTACATGATAAAGCAATATTCAAGGCAGTATTCTTAGCAGGTGGTCCAGGTTCTGGTAAAGATTATGTTCTATCAAATACACTTGATGGACATGGCATGATTGAAATCAATTCAGATAAAGCATTAGAGTATCTGATGGACAAAGAAAATCTAGATAAAACTATGCCAGATAACGAAGCAGGACAAAGAAATGTTGTTCGTAAGAAAGCAAAAGATGTTACAGAGATTCGCCATCGTATGGCACTTCATGGACGAAATGGTCTAATCATCAATGGTACTGGTGCTGATCCAAAAGAATATGCTGAAATCAAAAAGAAGTTAGAGAAATTAGGTTATGATACTTCAATGATCATGGTTAACACGGATGATGAAGTATCAAAAGCACGAAATGTGGAACGTGGTCAACGTGGTGGTCGTACAGTACCAGAAGAAATTCGTAAAAAGAAATGGGATGAAGTACAAGCGGCACGTGCAGAGTTTGGTAAGATATTTCGCAACACTTACGTTGAGTTTGATAATTCCGAAGATTTACGTACTGCATCACCAGATGTTGTCAAAGCAAAAAAAGAAGAGATGCAACAAATTTTCAAGCAGGTACAAAAATTTGTTAATGCACCTCCAAAACATGAAAATGCAAAACATTGGATTGCTTCCGAATTAAGCCAGAAAGATACAGCACCAATCAGTAAGACTTCACAACCTCATCCAAGTGCAAGAACGAATGATGAGATGAACACGATGGGTCTTGAGTATTATGGATTTGGTCGCTATGGTAAGAATGGTAAAGTAACACATAGATCAATTCACGATAGATTGGTACCTGTAGATAAGATTGCCAAGACTGTTGAAACACATCAAAACAAAATGGCAAAAGCAATGGGTGGACCAAATGTTAAAGTTAGAACAGAACCTAACCGTCACGACCGTGCAAGAGCAACAAAGAAAAAAGTCAATGAAGCATTTGAAGATTTCTTACTAGAGGCAGTCACAGTTACAATCACTGGTGACACCGCAGAAGAAGTCAACAAGATGTTTAAGTTACTGAAGAACGAAGGTGAAGAAGTTGATGAAGATATTGATTACGGCACCAGTTTTTCAAGTAATGGTGCATACAATGCTCTAACATTAGGCAAACAAATCGTTACCGAAGAAACACAAAAGAAACAAAAACTGATGGCAGATACCAATGGAAAACCAAGAGTATTCCATTTCCGTATGTCTGCTGCTAAAGAAGCACACCGTAATAATGGTACAGTTCACAAAGTTGGAAAAAACTATGTTGTCAAAATTAGAGAGGACCTAAATGAAATATCTTCACCAACTAATAATGCTATTGAAGCAATTTATGGACAAAATTTCTCCACCCCCGATGCAAAACAACTCGGCAAAGTTGGAACCAACTTTAGACCAAAAGGAAAGCCAGCCCTTGACAAACCAGTCAGTGAATCTAACGGAAGCGGAAGTCAAACCCGCACCAAAATCACCCTCTCCAAAATCAAAGAAAACTGGGACAAGAAAGTCCAAGAGTCAATAGATAAAGGTATAGAACC
>Ga0247723_1001321_pt1 | contig 14711 bp, 25 predicted proteins | sample MSEWelMarce5H_FC_FD_189079 | JGI IMG/M metagenome (GOLD analysis project Ga0247723, IMG submission 189079) | Subsurface sediment microbial communities from gas well in West Virginia, United States - MSEEL Well Study Marcellus 5H_FC | ecosystem: Environmental > Terrestrial > Deep subsurface >...
GTTTATGCTTATGCTTTACTGGTTTGGCGTCTACTGATTGCACAACCAAAAAACATAACAGCAATACCATCACCAACATCTCAACGATGGTCATTTGCTTGGCATTGTACCAGTTTTCTGCGGCGTATTGCAGATCCAATAGTTTATCTTTTATATTCATACTCGTATTATAGTTTGTTTTGATTTGTTTGTCAAGTTACCATTTTTCGGCACGTTCCCAAGTATTATCATACTCTGCCACATAATCGGTAACGTCAGGAATAGATATTGCAAAATCGTCAACTTCTACCGAATTCCAATCTTCACCCTTTCTTATAGCCGAAGTTATACGGGCAGATTTCTCACGTGTGGCTGCACCTTCTGGTGTTTGATGATATTCGGTTAGTTTTTTAGATTGACGTGCCTTTGCCTCTTCGGTGTGTTTACGGCCATTACCACACGACTGTGAACAATACTGTCCACGTTTTTGGTGTTGTATTCCACACTTAGGGCAAGTTTTTAATGCAGGCATACATTAGAAGTTGTCATTCACTGTTGTTGATTCCATTTCATTTTCTATGTATTCGCATAGGATATGACCAAGGATCAAATGACCTTCTTGTATTTGTGGTGTACGTCTTGATGGCACTGCAATGTAGTAATCTGAGAATTGCCTCATCCATGTTGTTTTCAAACCTGTGAATGCAACATTGACCAGTCCAAGTGTACGACCAATCTTCATTGCTTCAAGGATATTTTCAGATGAACCAGATGTGGACATGTAGATTGCCACGTCACCAGATTTTGCAAGTGCTGTTAATTGGCGTGAGAATATTTCTTTGAAGTGATAATCATTACCGATAGCAGTGATTGCTGAGGTATCTGTATTCAATGCAAGTGCAGCATATGGTTTACTAGAACTCATGAAGTGTCCTACTAATTCTGCTGCAAGGTGTTGTGCCTCTGCTGCTGAACCACCATTGCCCATAAAGATTATTTTATTACCATTCCGAAGTGCATTGATACATGCATTCGCTGCTTCTTTTAATTCTGTAATTGGTGCGGGGATATTGTTTGATGCGAACGTTTCTTCTTTGTTCATAAACAAGTCGGAAAGCATACGCTGGGTGTTAACCAGTTTGTCCACAAAATTCATAATAAAACTCCTATGCTGATTCGATTAGATCATTTGGATTACAAGTGACAATAAAATTAATAAATGCTACTGCTTCACTTTCATCCTCAAAATATCTAATGAGTGTTTGTGCCGTATACTTTGATACGATCATTAATAATATGTAGTGGTCACGATAGGTGGAGAACTTAATCCACCACCCATTGCGACTCACTGGATGCCAAAACCTTGCTTTAGATTCTATTTCAAGCCTTAGTTTTTGCTGTTGACTCACTTTTGACGATTTTCTTTGCATCTTCAGCCACATTCTGGTTAAAAGTTGAAACCTTCTGTGTATATGTAGTAAACTGTTTATCTGTGATGGAATCAAAATAGGCAATTGTGTTATCGATGAATTGTTTATTGAAATCGATAGTTTTCACTGCTGCTTCCTCCGCTTTGCGACTTAGGTCATTAAAAGTATAAAACACTGGGAATTGTGGTTGATTTAAAAACATTGTAATCTCCTTTTATAGTTAAACTCATTAATTAATAGTTCCACATCTGCCGTATTCTTTGGATTATGTGAACTGATATAATATTCTATTTCAGTTATTTGTGGTCTTGTGAACCATTCTATCATCTTTTTAAACATTAAGCAACCCTCCTATACAAGTATCTATACATAGGAGAGTCGAAAAATGCTGCGACCGCACATTTTATTTAGTGATATCTGATATAGAAATGAGGAAGTATAAATAAGGATGTAGGTCACGGAGCGCCAACTCCTACCTACTCTAACATTGTAAAGGAATGTCAGCATGTATATCTATAATCCAAAAAATCCACCTGCTTATGTTTACAAATGTGTTGAAAGAGACACAGGAAGATTCTATATTGGTTACAGATGGAAAAACTATCTACCTGCAGAAAAAGACTTAGGTACAAAATATTTTACATCAAATGAGTATGTAAAGTCAAACTGGAATAAGTTTGACACATACATCATTGCCGAATTTTTCAACAAAAAGGATGCTCTGAAGTTTGAGGGTGAACTGATAAAAGAAAATGCTTGCCCATTATTAATCAATACTGATAGATGGGCAAACATTAGGGGTAAAAAAACTAAGTATCGAACGTATTGATTTGGAGATTGGTCAAATGAGCACGGCGTATCTTGCACTGTACCCAATCATTATAATAATGTGGTGATATTAAGGCATCTCTGGCAAATATTTCTTTTGTTTCCAGGTATGAACATTCCGATTTAGTCTTACAAAGGTGAAGGATGGTTCTTACGAACTTATCCTCACCTAGGATTGAGACATCTTCTTTAAGTGTTTCATTGGAACCGTAATAGGTTTGCCAGTCTGAAGGTTTTCGGATCTTTTTTCTTTTACCGTTGACTGTACGGTAACCAGCCTGTGTAAAGTATTTGCGTCCAATATATTTTCTTCCTGTAATTGTGTTTTCTATCATGTAGACAAAACCAAAACTCATTCCATCATCGATATACTCACTTTCACATAGTAACCATTTCATAGCGGTTCGTCGTCGTCCTCTTCGTCAAAGTCCTCACGTTCTAATATGAGGTACTCACCGCAGAATGGGCAGTGAGTTGGATCCGATTCGGTATACATCTCATTGTATGTGATGGAGAACCCTGAACCACATGCTGAACATTCGTGCTGTAATTTAATCATCAGTTACACCATGACTGTTTAGCCTCACCGAAGTATTCACGGGCGAAACCATTTGCAATTAATTGAGCACGGAGACTTTGACCATCAAGTAAAATATCACCTAGAACACGACCACCAAACTTATCCCATCCATAAAGTGTCGCTTGACGTTTAACCGATTTGGCAACTGCTGCTGTGGTAAATTTACTTGCGGCTTGACCACGTTGATCCTCACTTGGACATTGAGCACGATGGCCTTTTTCTGGTGTGTCAACTCCATAGATACGAACGGCCAATTCTTGTTTGAATGGTGGTGGTAAAAATGGTGCAGCAATAACTACCGTATCACCATCACTTACACGTATAATAACTGCATCATACGTCACACCTTGTGGTGTCTTTGCTTGAACTGGTAAAAATAAACAAAGAAAAATAAATCCAACTAATGCATATATCTTTTTCATATCATTTCCTTACATACTAGGTTATAAACTTCATTTCTTGCTGTATTTTGTGTTAGCATCTCAACTGTATAAGAACCAAATTCATGTGATCCTTTAAAAACTAATGTGTCATCAGGATCAACAAACCATTCAAATAAAATATGTAGATTTGCATCTTTACAGTTTAAAATTCCATAAGTATATATCTTGCTTACTTCCGTCTTGACCATATCATTATAGAATGGTTGTTTATACACTGTGGTTGCATGAAATTCATACATGTCCTTGTGTTCTTTCAACATTCCATTTTCAACATATAAAAACCAATCGGCTCTCTCTACTGCAAGAGTCCATTCATTCTCAACAAAAGGAATTTTAGTAGGACCGTTTTGTATCTCTACAAAAGGTAACCGATACTCTGTGACAGAGTGAGAGGGTAGTGCTATCAATACCGCCATAATAAAGAAAAATAGGCGTTTCATGGAATTACTCCCTAAACGCCTATTTAGATACTGCCTGGTTACGGTTCCAGAGTCACCCTATTGTTGTGACCGATTTGTTTTTACTGGTTAGAAACTAAGTTGACTACGCAACATTACAGCCTTCTCACCATTTACACGACTACCTGATGTACCTACTGGAGCATCAAATTTAGTATCAACATAATTTAACATGAAACGCACATTGTCGTTCCAGAACCATGTTACGCCATAAGTCATTGCAGTAGCACGATTGGATTTGCCTGTTGCTACTGAAATATCTTCAGCATTGAATTCACTGGCACGTACACCAACTTGCCATGCACCTGGACCACCACTGGTTACAGCGGTATTAGGTTTGATCCAATTGAAAACACCATTTTTGTAGTTGTGGCTTTCACCTGTTACGTTGTACACCGCTTGAACATAGTGACCTTTAATTTCTTGTTCTGAACCAGTAGTAGGATCATATTTGAAATTAAACTGTTCACCTTGTAACTTTACATTCTTCCAAGCAAATGCTGCTTCAAGACCTTGGCGTGTACGTTCTGTTTCACCACTCATTGCTGAACCTGTGAACCATGCACTTTGATTTCGTGCCTCAGTACGACCACTAGCAGCGGTAACACCAGTCTTGATATTACCTGTACTATATGCAGCACCTAAGTGAGCAACAAAGTCTTTGTTCTGAATTACTTCGGCAATGTTTGTAGTTACACGACCAATGATATCTGCACCATCAACTGTGGCAGATTTATTAGCACGACCACGACTTGCTGCTAAAGCATAAGTGAATCCCGTTGCAGGAACACCATGCATCATTACACCAGTTTCTTTTGCTGGAATTAATTCGCTGTCATTCTGACCAACCAAACTACGTTCCATAAAATCGATGTTGTTTGAACTGGTCAACTGTTCTAAACTGAATGGCATCTTAAATGTACCAAACTGAAATTGAGCAGCAGGGTTAGCATCATAGTTTACCCAGAACTCATCAATGGTAGATGAAGTAGAACTTGCACCAACATCATTACCAAAGTTTGCTAACAATTGATATTTGAAATCTTTGGCAATCTGTCCACGCACACCAAAACGACCTCTACGCATTTCCATGGCATCTTGGTAACCATCTGTAGTTTGACCTGATGCATATTCTGGACTGTAGTTTCTATAATCCATGTGTACACGACCAGTGAACTGTGCAGTAGTTGTACCATCTTTTGATTTGATGCCTAGACCATTCTCCATAACAGCACCATCGTTTGCTTTGCTTAGACGGTAGTTGTTGTTGTCTCTGAGGTCTTTGTCGATGCGACTGGAATTAAACTGTACATTTTCCAAACGATCTTTGTGTGCTTCAATTTTAGCAGAATGTTCTTGCTTAGTTAGAATTCCTTTTTGTAAAAGAATGTCTAATGTATCTGTGTACTCATCTGCCATGACAGGTGAAGTAAAACAAAATGCTAAGAGTGATGCGATAGTAAGTTTCTTCATAATTATCCTTATTTCCATATTGAATTGCCGTCAGAACCTTTGAGGTCTCGACGCCAGTTATCTTGAACCAACTTAATTACAGACTGAGGCATATGAACATATTCAAGTTCCTCACTCATCTTTGCTCCATTCTTATAACTCCAATCAAAGAATTTAAGAATGGCCTTACCAGTTAATGCATCTGCTTGTTGCTTATGCATTAAAATGAAACTTGCACCAGTTGCTGGCCAAGAATCTTTTCCTGTTTGATTAGTCAATAGTAGATACATGCCTGGAGCATTTGCCCAATCTGCACCTGACGCTGCTGCTTTGAATGTGCTGTCATCTGGTTGAACAAAGTTGCCGTCACGATTCTTTAACTGTGCCCATGCAATTTTGTTTTTCTTAGCGTATGCATATTCAACGTAACCAAATGAACCTTTAACACGTTGTACATTGGCTGCAACACCTTCGTTACCTTTACCACCAACACCAACAGGCCATTTAACTGCTGTGCCTTCACCAATTACTTTAGCAAACTCAGCATTCACTTTGCTTAGATAATTTGTCCAAATAAATGTTGTGCCAGAACCATCTGCACGATGTACTTCGGTAATATTAATTGCTGGTAGTGTAACACCTGGATTTAATTCAGCAATTGCTTTATCGTTCCACTTAGTAATTTTACCTAGATGAATACCTGCGACAACATCACTTGTTAATTTTAATTGTCCTGGTTCTACACCATCAAGATTTACCACTGGAACAACACCACCGATGATTGCTGGAAATTGCATTAGACCTTCTTTGTCTAATTCTTCCGGTTTCAATGGCATATCACTTGCACCAAAGTCAACTGTCTTTGCTTTGATTTGACGGATACCACCACCTGAACCAATAGATTGATAATTGAGTCCTATGCCTGTTGCTGCTTTGTATGCCTCTGCCCACTTAGCATAGATTGGATATGGAAATGTTGCACCAGCACCGGTTAAATCTGCTGCTGATGCAACACCTGCGAACAATAACAATGATACTAATAGATTCTTCATACTATCTCCTATAGGAATTGTGCGAATGCACAATATCACACTTATCTATTTTTTTCGGGTTTTTAAATAGAACTGTAACACAAATGAAATCATTCTGTCATACTACTAAAAATATAATCAGTCAATAAAGTTATCTCAGCCTCAGTTAATGTAGGATGTGCTGGCATCTTACCTTTACCATATCTGATACTATAACGCACTTGATCTTTATTGTCCTTATATTTTTCTGCAACTTTTGCAAATGCAGGAGGATAACTGATACCAATGTGTTGTACACTATGGCACCCTAGACACGCCTTTTGTTTGGCTAATGCTTCTCCTTCATTCGCAAATGATGCATTCGCTATCATCGTGAGAATCACAAATAATAGTTTCTTCACGCTGCCTTGCCCCATACATTTTCCCATGTACCAGACAATGCACCCTTTGAATAATCGGTTGCTCGATTCTCAAAAAAGTTTGTATGAGTTGGTGCATTAATCATTTCTTCTACCCAAGGCAAAGGATTCTTCTTGACCTTGAATATACCTTTGAGACCAAGACTAATCAATCTACGGTCTGCAATGTATCGAATGTATTGCTTCACATCTGCCGAAGATAGGCCTTCTATACCACCCATAGCAAATGCTAGGTCAATAAAGTTATCCTCTAGTTCTACCATTTTCTCTGCGATAGAATAGATTCTCGACTTCAGGTCATCATTCCATATTTCTTTATTCTCTTCAATGTATGTACGGAACAATTTAATCATTGACTCGGCGTGTTGTGTTTCATCAACGATTGACCAAGTAATAATCTGTCCCATGCCCTTCATCTTGCCTTGTCTAGGGAAGTTAAGTAACATGATAAAGGAACTGAATAGTTGCATCCCTTCGGTAAAAGCAGAGAATACTGCAATGTGAGTAGCAGTAGTAGCCCTATCGCCACTCTGTGTGCTAAGATCAAGAACGTAATCATGTTTATCCTTCATTGCTTGATACTCAAGAAATTCTGAGTATGTGGTATCTGGCATACCAAGTGTTTCAATCAAGTGTGAGTATGCGGCAATGTGTAGTGCCTCACGTGCTGCAAAACCAAGCAGCATCATTCTTACTTCAGGTTGCGGGAAATAAGGTAGATAATTATTAACATAACCACCTGCAACATCAATGTCACCCTGAGTAAAAAATCTGAATACATGAGTAAGAAAATTCTTTTCGTCTTTCGATAGTTTATTTTTCCAATCCTTAACATCCTCAAGCATCGGTACTTCAGTGTGGATCCAGTGTGATTGTTCGTGTTGGAGCCATGATTGATACGCCCATGGATAGGCGAATGGTTTGAATGCTGTTCGTTCATCTGTTAGTTTTACTTGTTGTTTTTTGATCATTCTATTTGCTCTTATAGTTGTTATTGTTTTTTGCTTCTAGTTCTCTTAAATCATTAGCCACATCAGACACTCCATGCCAATCTTCAATCGCAATCATTACCTGTAAATAATCTAATAATATTTCTTTTTGTGTTCGAAACTCTGAGTAATCTAAGTTTTTATTTGTCATTTTCTTTCTTTTCCACTTTCTCTGGTTGAACTATTGCTGGTTTTTCTTTTTCTTTATCAGGATAAACTTTATCTACTGTCCAACTGGCAGTCATCCATCCCATTGCTGAGAAGAAACCCCAAACAAGCATGTAAGGTATTTCTGCTATCATATCACTTCTCCATCAATCTGTCTACAAAATTTAGTAATAATTTACCGTGTGTGTCTTTGTGCCAATATTTGTGAAGATATGGTTTATCATACCAGAATTCTTGGCTCTCTAAGTGTGGTCCAACTAAACCTATACGTTCTTTAATAATTGCTGCTGGATCGCCGTTCTTGTATCTTCCAACTGTTTCAAAAGTATTCTCATTTCCGACAAATGCTGGTCCATCATAGAAAAATGGTCTAATCCATTCTCCGTTCCAGTTACATTCTGCCGCTTTAGAATAGTATCTTCTGGTACACGTATTAGGTCGTCGAATATACTGTTCACAAGTGATACCACCCAACAAATTGAAATAATGGTGATCAGCCCAATAAGCACCCATACAGATTCCAAGATACCTACCACCATTTCGTATGTACCTACGGATAGTATCTCCATTTTCTCTAAACAGAAAATCGTAAGCATCGGAGTCACCAATACCACCAGCAAAGCAAACGATATCCACATCGTCAAAGAAGCCATCTTCAATTTCATGTCTAGTGAAAGTTTTGAAAACATAATGCTCCTCTAACGATTTGATAATACCATTTACTGATTGTATTGAACACCGTGGGTGATGAACAAATAGGGCAATTCTACCCTTCACATGCGAGGCATTCATTTCCATCCGCTATAGATTTGAGGTCGATTTCTTGTATGATATCACGTTCAATCTTCTTTGAAACTTTATCTGCTTTAGCAAGTTTCTCAGAGCGGCAATAGTATAATGTTTTTAGTCCCTGCTTCCATGCTAAGAAATGGCAAGCATGGAGATATTTTACATTTACATCAGGTCTAAAAAATAGATTTAAAGATTGTGCTTGGTCGATATACTGTTGTCTATCGGCAGCATGTTCTACAACCCATCGTTGGTCAATCTCCATAGATGTTTTGAATACATCTTTAGTGTACTCATCCATCCAATCTAAATGCTGAACTGAACCATCGTTTGCAATAATCGATGACCAGATTTCATTGTAATCATCTGTAGCAACTGAACCGTTAGGATCAGGATTCAAATGATTTGATATAACTCTATCCAAAAACTTATTCTTGTTTAGATATGCACCAGAAAGAGTGTCTTGGCGATATGCATTTGCTCTATAAGGCTCGACAGACGGAGAGGTGTTGCCCATAAGAATAGAAGAGGAAGCATTAGGAGCAATAGCCATAAGATGACTAAAACGTTGTCCGGTACCTTTTGCATCTGGTGCCTCACCACGTTCATTACCGAGTTCAAGATTTGCATTGTTTAGATTACTCCGAATATGTTTAAAGACCTGCATGTTTATAGATTTTGCTAGTGCCGACTCAAATGCGATATTCTTTTTCTGAAGAAGAGCATGAAAACCAAGAGCGCCCACACCAATGCTGCGCTCCTGCATAGCAGAGAACCTCGCTCTGCTGATAGCATCAGGAGCATTGTCGATAAAGTGCTGAAGTACGTTATCCAGCATCTCTGCAACGTCCCGCAGAAAAAGTGGATCATTTTTCCAATCATCATAATACTCCAAGTTCACTGATGACAAACAACATACGGCAGTTCTTTGTTTGTCTGTTGGTAAAATAATTTCAGAACACAAATTAGATTGTTTGATGCTGAGTCCTAATTTCTTTTGAAACTCCGGCATCGCACGATTACTTGTGTCGATGAAATGGATGTATGGTTCACCAGTAAGCATACGTGTTTCAAGGATACGTTGCCATAGTGTACGTGCAGATACAACTTCACGCACCTCTTGTGTATGTGGATCTTTCAACTCCCACGAATCATCTGCTTCTGGATCAAGCATGGCCTTTTCAATCAACAACATGAAGTCATCAGTGATATTGATACCGTGATGTAGATTTAATGTGCGTAGATTTGGATCACCCGTGGGCTTTCTCATTTCCAAAAAGTTGATAATGTCAGGATGACTAATATCAAGATATGCAGCATAACTACCACGACGAGTCCTACCTTGTCGATAAGCGAGAGATGATGCGTCATATGTGCGAAGATGTGGCATGATTCCAACCGATTTATCGTCTGCCGAACGAATCCCAAGACCAATTCCAACACCGCCTCCTAACATTGATAACCAATTTACTTCCGATAGCGTATTAACCAATCCTTCGGCAGAATCATCAAGATAAGGAAGAAAACAAGAAATAGGAAGCCCACGCTTAGAGCGACCAAAAGAGAGGATAGGAGTAGAATAAGATAACCAGTGACGGCTACTGTACTCATACAACCTTTGAGCATGTTCATCATTGCTACCAAATGCTTTTGAAACATATGCGAACCTTTCTTGTGGCGATTTCTCATCCTCTTTCATGTATGATTCTTGTAATCGTTTAATTCCTAATTCATCAAATAGTCTGTCACGATCTAAGTCTATCTTAATGCTGCTAATATCTACCATCTCATCTCCGTTGTTATTGTTGTTCTAGTGCTCTTGCTACGTTCGGGAACTTCTCTGCTATAATCTTCCAACAATCATCTGCTATTTCCATGTGTTCTTTTTGTGTACCATTTGCTCTACGTAATTCACAATAATGAATCCAAGAACGGAGTGTGCCATTCATGTACATACGTGATTGTGTGTTGCCTTCTGGTAATACTGCCCTTGCTTGTTCTTTTGCAATACCATTATCAATAGCCCAATTGTATGCATGTTCAGCATTGTTAATCAATGTCTGTTGCATTAGATTCCATTTGTCCTGTAGTTCTTTATCTTCAGTTTCAATAGAATTCTGGCGATTCTTGTTATCCTGCAGTCTTGCTTCACGTAAAGCAAAACCTAAATCTTTTGTTGGATCAGCATATCGCTGACTAAATTCTTGAAAGGCAAAACTACGATGGCGCAATATTTGCCTTGCTATATCCCGTGTAGTGTTTATTTCCATAACAACGTTGACCATTTCGAATGGTGACCAATGTTGATTTTTGATGAGATAACGAATAAGTTTTTCGTCACCTCTAGTCATACTTTGATTGCTGGGATTGGATACCCGTGCCATGTAAACAATCATATCTTCCGCATGATTATGTCCTGCGAAGGGTGCAGTAATACCAATCAATTTCACACTCATAATTTCTTCCAAAAAGTAAACTTCGCTATTGCTTCCAAACCATAAAATGTATTACTATCTATGATATCTTGAATTTCGCCAGATGAAAGGCCATTTAGCACCATCTCATTGATGTCCTTGCCGTCGATGTTGTCTGGCCAGATAACGACATAATGATTTGATTTAATAGCATTTTCGATCAACTTACATACTTCTTTATTTCTTGGTTCATTATCAAAAACAAGCACCAATTTCTTTGCTGAAATATTTTTTGCTGTCAGTGATAAATTTGCATCACCGGATGCCACACAATTCTTTAGGAACAAAGAATCAAGCGGACCCTCAACAAGGTACACAGTATCATTTAGATCAACTCTGTCCATACCATAGATAAGTTTGTCATCACTATCATTGGTACGGAGTGTTACATACCGAAGTTTGTAATCACTTGTTTCTAATGCACGACCAGAGACCGCAACCAATTGATTATGCTTGTCATAAAATGGTATAATCAATCGTGCATCATCTACCAGTTTCTTGCCGTGATCAGGTATTAGTGTATCACAAAACTCTTTGTATTTGTTGGTGAATAGTAATAGATTCCACACTTCTTTCGGTAGTAATCTGTTCTCAACATAATTTAGACAAAAATGTCCACTTGGTAAGTCTGACACCCATTCGGCGTGTTCAAATATTCTTTGCTTCTCTGGTTTCGCAAATCGTGGTGGTGGTATGTGGAATGTAGGCGCTGTGTTACTTTTGCGGATGACTGTATTGGATTCACCCGATTTGTATCGTTCAAGTATGTACTCTCCATGTAATGAAGAATCGACTTGCTTGAGTAAATTGGCAACATTGGTACCTGCTCCACAGTTATGACAACGGTAAAATAAATCATTACCCTTGGCAAAAACATAACCACGGGCTTTTAGTTTGTTTGTTTGGGAATCACCACAGAACGGGCATGAGAAATTCCAAAGGTAGGTGTTCTTCTGTTTGAAATTACGCAAACGAGAAGAAATCAACCGAACATATTTGATATCAGTAGGAAGGGACATACATCCATAATAACATTGCTACTCAGGGAAGTCAACTTAATTAAAAAGTTTACCTAACATTTCTAGTTTGACATTGGAAACTAACCATGCAAATACTATCACGCCACCGGCAACCATCCATTTCCATTGTGATAGTTTTTGTAGGTCTTGTTCTTCTTTTTCATTGTGTTGATCTATAGAATCACGAAGTGATTTTATTTCATCCATAATTCTACGTTCAGTTAGTTCTATCTTGTCGGATAGATTCCTATCTGTCGTAGTGATTCGTGAATGAAGTTCTTTGATGTCGCTCACGGTTTGCTCTTTTCTTTTGTCCATATCTTGGTAGATTTGACCAGCCAAATCTAATTGGTTATCCGCAAGTTTTTCAATGATGCGGTCCATCTTCGAGCAAAGTTCAGTAAGTGTACTGACTTTCTCTTTCAGTACACTTACGTCCACTTTTAGATCAACTTCTATTTGTTCCATTATTTTTTAGGAGGTATTGCAGTGCCTTCTAATTTCTTATGCACTTTGATTGTTTTACATACTTCTTTTTCTTTTTTAGTCTTGTTATCAAACTCTTTGACACACACCTTCTTTTCCTCTGCTGCAAATGCTGCTTTGGTCAGAGGTGCAAAGAGTAGAAACAAAATCATAGAACCAACTAAAAATTCTTTTTTCATTTAAATCTCCGGATGTGGTGGTTGAGTTGGAGCAGGTTTGCCACCAAAACCAGACGATACTTCTGGTGTAAATGGAGGTATATCAAACGATGCTGTTGATGCTGTTGTTGTTGTCATAAAACCACCTGTACCAACTGGTGTAGATGCTTTTGCAACTGATGGTGGTTCTGGTGGTGGTGTGTAAGGTTTGTTTGCAGCATCAATTGCTTTACTTCTCAAATCCTTATCATCACCTGCTAACATAATACCCGATAGAGTACCTGTCAAGAATGTTGCAACTGGTATGATTAGTTCAAAGAATTTATTGTCTACTGGACTCATACCGTTCATTGGTTGAGTAACAAAAATTAAACTGTACAATACCACAAATACAATTCCAAATAATGTTAGACCAAGAATAATACCGATAAAAAACTTTAGGCGAGCATTCAGTTCTTCTGTAGAATATCTCTCACCTGACCATAATTCGTTAATCATTTACACTCTCCTTTAGTTGAAACCTGTGTTGTTTGTTGTGGTGGAATAATAGGTTTACCCGAACTATCTTTCACATAATGTTTTAAATCTTCGGGACATGTTCCATTTGCACTACAATATGGTTTTTTACATTGTTCATCATCCCAATTGCGTGGGTCTTGACAAGGATAACGATATCTCTCGTCACATGCAAACAGAGTGAGTGGTAACAATAGAAGTAGTATATATCTCATGATTATGCTCCTAACACGTGTAGAGCATGTGCATAATGTTTCTTACGATCTTCAAGTCCAATCGTACCACCATTGATGATCTTGGTCATCTTTTCAATGTCACCTTTATCGGCCCATTGATTCAATTTATTTGTTTCCCAGAACCAACAAGCAGATTGTGCTGCACCTTCAAATGTGCCCATATATTCTGCTGCTTCTTCTGGTGTGATCTCAAGTGATGCTGCAAACCATGTATAGTTTGTTTTACCAGTCAATTGAATTAGACCACGACCACGGTATTTGTATCCGTCACCAGATGCTTCATTGCCATTACCCATGCGGTCTGCATAGATTTTGTTGGCAATCTTTTGTGGATTCTTTTCGTATTGTTTTGCTGTTCCAATGTCCTTAAAGTATTTGGAAAATATCTTTGTCAGACTTTCTGCTTTGTAATTTAGATTCTCAGAGAGAAAAATAAAATTACCCGATTCATGGGCGCATTGTGCAATGAATGCAGCAATACGCTGTGGTGTGTTAATTTCGTAATCCGGAAGCAATTGACTCAGAGCATTGTGCCACTGGTCAATGTATGGATTTTTTGGAAGCAGTTCTTTTAGTTGTTGTTTTGTCAGTTCCATTTGTAACCCTTATTATTTTACAGAATCAAATATTTCTTTTTGTGCCTTATACCATTCCATCCACAAATCATGCTTATCGCTGCACTTGTGATATTCAAAATAATTATCCGTAACAACCTCAATTACTCCACTTAGTTTGGTTGTTCCTTCTTTGATCTGTGTCAGTGGCGGGCAAGGAGTCATCAGTACGTCAGGTACTTCTGGAAACTTACGAGCCACTGGCACAGTTGTACTACAACCTGCAAGCAGCAAAAGGATCAATAGGTTCTTCATGGTTTCTTTGCTGCCTCATTTAGAATACTAATCACTGCGGGATCAAGTTCGCATTTTGCGTCAATAACTTTTTCCCTCTCTTTAATCTTTTCGACAATTCTCTCTCTAGTCTCTGTGACCTTTTTGACTCGATCTCGGTATTTTGTTTCAATAACCACATTTGTCTGTCGTGATTTCTCTTCTGCATCTTTCACTTTCTCCTCTAGTTCCGCTACACGTTGTCTCCAATCTTGCTCTACGCTATAGCCTCCTTTCCAGTACAAACCAACACAGAAAAGAACAATTGAAACTATCTTGATGATAGTCGCATATGTTCCAACAAAAGGTAATTTACCGCCAATGAAACCTATCACCATGCCAATCAGTCCAGTGACCAACAGTGCATGA
>Ga0247723_1001322_pt1 | contig 14706 bp, 19 predicted proteins | sample MSEWelMarce5H_FC_FD_189079 | JGI IMG/M metagenome (GOLD analysis project Ga0247723, IMG submission 189079) | Subsurface sediment microbial communities from gas well in West Virginia, United States - MSEEL Well Study Marcellus 5H_FC | ecosystem: Environmental > Terrestrial > Deep subsurface >...
ATATAATAACAACACACGTTCAGTATTATCAAATTGGGATGTTTCAACCCAACCTGATATATCATCTACTGAATAGTTTCCACTAATTGCTCCTATTAATAAATTCATTATAATTTTCTATATACCTTTTTATATGAATGTACTCCTTCTTGGATTAACACTTCAAAATTATTATTTAATAACTTGTCATGAATGGATTCATGCTCATAATAATCAGTATTATCATAAACAATAATTCCCTTAACTGATAAATGTTGGATAAAGAAATCAGTAGCAATATCAACTGATTTCAAATCATGTTGTCCATCAATATGAGCTAAACAATACTTAGATTGTACTTGTTTTTTTCCATTATCATAAGTTGGAACACCATCTGAGAATCGTTTATAAAATTCTGAATCCTCTAAATTGTAAAATATAATATTTACATTACGATTTTCAGCATATTTGTATAAATTTGAGATAGTTTCGTTTCTCATTGAGTTAAAATAATCATATTGTGTTATTTTACCATGTCCATAATATTCAATATCTCCATAGGGATCAACACATATATGAGTTCTTTTATCATCATTTTCTAAAAACGCTTCAACAATTTCTAAAGTACCACCCCCACGTCTAAGTCCTACTTCAATACTCATTCCTTCAATATCTTTTAATTCAGGAATGTAAGTAATTAAACTTTTATACGATTCTTGGGGTGCGTCGCCCGGTAGTAAATCTCTCATTAAATTAATTTTTTATTTATAAATAATATGTCTTGTTGATGTGAACCATGATTTCGGGCTTCATCTAATATATCTACTTTTTCATATCCAAAATCTTCCATGTACTGAATAACTTCATCATATAATGGAGCGTTTTCATTATATTGGGTTAAGGATACTTCTAATAATATGCCTTTAGCTTTGGAACATATATTTTTACCTCCTGACATAATGTCTAATTCTGAACCTTGAGTATCAATTTTTATTAAATCAAATTCAGAATCATCATCAAATAAATCATCTAACATAATTCCTTTTTTTCTAATAATATCTAATTGATCATCAGAATAAAAATGAGTTAATTCTTTATAAATTGAATTACCTGTAGATGCAGGATCGTTTTTTCTACTATAGAAATCATATTCAGAATTATCTTTAGCTAATAATCCAATATAATAATTATCTGTTATTTGTTTTAAATAATAAGCACATATTGAAGAGGCTTCAATAGAAAAAATAAAACTATCTGGGAAGTGTTTTTTAGCTTCTAAATGCCATTGTCCAACATTGGCTCCAATATCTAAAATACGGTATGGGGGAAAGTAATCTACTATTTTATAAAGATTCATATAATGCGTTTTGTTTTTCTTGACGTTTAATATCTTTGCGGTGCCATAAGAATATTTCATCAGCTGGGATTAAGGAAAATGTTCCGTAACCATCTAATTTTTCATGTACTTTATTTATCCATTTTATTTTACCATTATTTCTAAAAATACGGTGCTGATAATCAGGATAATTAACTAATTGTTCTCCATCACGTTCTGTTACTTGCCACCCCCACTTTTGAATATGCTCCTCAGTAAGTCCACTTACAGTATTACGTCGTCCAATATACATTGTGTCGGCTAAACCTCTATTTGATTGTAGTATTGGGTTTATATAATCCCAAAACCCATCTGAAGGTAACTCGTCAGCATCAATTTGAACAATCCATTCTCCGGTACAATATTCTAAAAATTTGTTTTTCCAATCAGCAAAATGTCCATTCCAACCTATTTTACGCCATGTTTGAACATTTGGTTTGATATTGAATGGAAGTAAATAATCTAATACTTCTCTAGAACCATTATCTTCATCAAATAAGATAATTATCTCATCTACAAATTTTTTGTTTTTTAATAAGTTAGGGAGAAGTTGTTTTATCTCCTCTAACTCATTACAAACAGTTACAGCATAACTAATTTTCATCTCTTAAAAATGTTGAATATAAATAAAGGGCAGCAGGAAACATTAATGGTGGAAATACATTTGAATTTACCATATCTAACTTATGAGTCTGACCAGGTACTACTTTATCAGCTTCCGTAACAGGAATGTATTGAGCTACTCTCCATCCCCAACTTTCAACATTTTTTCCATCAGGAAACAACATTGCTTGGTTTTGTTCGTTTAAAACTGACGGATACCAAACATAATTGTCTGAATCAATCATTTTTAAATCTTTAAACAATTCAGGTTGAGAATCATAAACTGATTTTTCTAAATCTGTTCCTTCAATCATTCCCTGATTAGTTTGGTAACCACAATGCTGACAAATACGAGTATCAACTCCCGCCATTTTAACCGAAACTACACTATTTGGTTCGTCACAAATAGGACAATTTTCAAATTCTTGCATTATTCTACTTTTTTAAGTGTTGGTAACTTTATTTTATCTAATTTAGGTAATTCTAATGGAACAAATTTAGGTATTGGTTTAGTATTTTCATCTAAAATTTTACCTAACAATGTAGTCATTGCATCGAATGAAAATTTAGATTTAGATATATTTGCTTGTTTTTTGGCTCCATCTAAATACTTTTTATAGTTTTCAAACATATCTTTTAATGCAAATCCAGCTTGAGCATCGTCTGGTTGGAACCATAATGATCCTTCATTTAACATGCCTTTATTTTGAGCTGATGAATGAATTGGTTTTAATTCTCCACCTACTAATAAAGATAATTCAGAATTTAAGAAATCCACGTGACCTGACCAACCTGAAGCAATTACTGGTTTTTCGGATAAGGTAAATTCAAGTAATGGGCGACCAAATCCTTCACCTTTAGTAAACGATACCATCGCTTTTACTTTAGAATGATTGTATAAGTCATTTATATCTTCGTCTTCTAAATCACCATGTAGTAAATAAATGTTTGGTAAACGACCTTTTACTGTTCTACGGATTTGTTCAATTTTTTTCAACGTTTCTTCTCTATCCATGATAGATGTAGTTGCTGAATTAGTTTTCATAATTAAAGCAGGAGCATTAGTTTTACCTTTAAATACTTCTAAAAATGCTTTAACTAAATAACCAACATTTTTTCTATCTTCACTAAAATCACCTGATAGCCAATGGCCCACAAATAAGAATGCAAAATCTTCTTTAATTGATGAGATTGATTTAGTTAAATCTGTTGGTGTTGGGTTACGTTTAAAATATTTTGTTAAATCAGCACCTTCAAATAACACTTCAACTGGAGTTTTTAACTCAACCATACTAACTACTTGATTAGTTCTTTGATCTCGTCCTTCAAATTTAGAGTTTTCGAATACTGTTTTAGCATGTTTTGAAGATACTAATGTTAGATTCATTCTATTACAACCTTCAATCCAAGATGGATCACAAACTGTTGTTTCAATACCTGCAGTAACACCTATATTAATATGCTTTGCAATAGGTTGGAACTCATTAGGTACAGTAATCTGGAACCAAGCATCAGGTTGATATGTAATTTGAGGAATGATACGATCTAATAAATCTTTTTCTTCTTTAATATCTTCATTTAAAAATCCAAATGGAGTAGAACCCCAACGTTGAGATAATAACTTAATATCCCATTCATCCCCCTTTGCTTTAATTAAAGCTTTAATAAAATCTCTTGAACGTGCTCCATATCCTGAGAATGTATCTACAGGTGAGCTAACTATACATAACGGCTTATTCATATTGTGCAACAGGGTATTTTAAATGTTTTGGTTTATAATCTTCAATTTTAATAAAATCAAACATAGAACGAGGTTCCCATTTTTCAAATGTAGCTTCGATTCCTTCAATAATGTTTTCTCCCATTTTACGAGATGACATCATTGATTCATCTGATGTTACCCATTCACGAGCTGCATCTCCTAATTTATTATATTCATTAGCATCTTCCATTTTTAAGGCGTATGCTGCTGATAATTGATTAGCTACATCTCTAAAATCACATCTATCATCAAAGATATAAGGTGTAGGAACTGAACCAACTAACGAAATATTACTTGGAAATACTGGGAATACCCATTTGCCATGTTTTTTGTATTTACCTAAATGGTTAGAACCAAATTCTTCTGTAAATTTAATCCATTCTCCGTTTTTATCTTCAAAACGCATTTGATCTTGCATTCCGCCTGTTACATTAGCAAGTATCGGAGTACCAGCCATCATAGACTCAGTAATTGATAATCCCCAACCTTCATTCGAAGATATTAAACATGTAATATCAGCTAAATTATAATACTTATTTAATATTTCAACTGGTATTTTTTGATTTGAAATAAAAACATTCTTTTGAGTATTACCTAACATCATTTCAATTACTGCAGGTAAATCAGTACCATTTTCATCTACTGGATCAGTATGTAGAATTAAAGCACATCTGTCTGCTTGTTGTTTTGGTAATGTATCTATAAATGTTTTAAATGATAAAATTAGATCTGATGTTGATTTTCGTCTAATATTACGAGCATTATAAAACGCTACAAAATCTTTCTCTTCTTTTCCGAGTATACTTTCTTTAAATTGTTTAAAATCATCAGTTGTTTTATCTAATGGATAAATAACTTTTTCATTAATTCCATGAGGAATATATTTGATAATTTTATTTTTAGCATTTTCACCTAAAACAACACGATTAATATTTTCTGTTTGTTTAGAGATAGCAAATAAAGCATCGCATGAATCATAGAATGATTTATTATAAAGTGGATAAGGCAAATCATCCCAAATGTTTAAATAAACAATTGGCATTTGTTGTCTTAATTCACGTTCATGTTGGAATAACCAAACCCAATATCTAGGGTCAGTAAACAACATTATTGCATCTGGCTTTTCTGTTTCAATGATTTGACGAACAAATTCAATAGTACCATAACCATCTGTTGGGTAAACAAAAACAGACGCATCTTCGATACCTGCATTTGTATTAGTATCAGCTGATAAGTCTAATCTGCTTCCCTTTTCGGGGTGATTTAAAGCACCTCCAATGTTAACCCAATTAAAATGTTGTGCTGTTTGAATGACTATTTCTCGGGCCATAGTTGCTATACCTGAGGTAAATCTAATGTCATCACACATTAATAGGATTTTTTTCCTTTGATCTTTAGGAATGTAATTTTGCATAACTTATTTTTAAATTGTTTTTATAAACTACCGGACATTACTAGAACATTATAGCTATGTAATTGATTTTTAAAGTCATCATCATTTAGATATAAATGCATTGCTCTATTAAGTAATTTTTGCAAGTTAAATTTATTTTTTATTGAGGCTACTTTAAATTCCTCAAACACGTCTCCGTGTACTTTTACACTTGTCAAGACTAATTGATTATTTTTTCCCATATTTGAAATATATTTTATATATATAAATATATGTACATACTAGAAAAGCAAACCTTTATCGCAAAGTTCTTTATTGTCTTTAAACGGACACCATTGACATGATTCCTTAGATACATTTTTAATTAATTCTCCTTTTTTAAAACTACCATCAACATTAAACACATTACGAATAAATTCTGTAATATGTGCTACTGCCTTATTACGTTTACCTTTACCTGATGCTGGCTCAACAATTTGGATACGTTTTTGAGGAAAATCAAGATTTTCATACAGTTTACGTTTTACAACGAAAAATTCAACATCAATTTGGTCTGGGTCCATATTGTATTGTTTAGCAAAATATTCCTTATATAGAATAATTTGTTGCATTTTTAATTCGTCTTTCTTTTCTTTATCTTTCCATCCGTTTTTAGATGTTTTAATATCAAAGATTTTAACTTTATTAGTATTTTCATTGTATAATACAAAGTCAATATATCCTTTAAGATAAACGTTAGGATAGTTAGGATCAATAGGTTGTACTAATGGCATTTCAATCCCAACTAAAGCCCATTTACGTGTTGAAAAATATTCTGATTTGTTTTTCTTAAAATAATCAATAATAGCTAATCCATCATCATAATATTCACGCATTTCAGATGCTGAGGAGAAATGAATACCATTATTTTCTTTAAGTGTTTTTTTATATTCTTCCATAAATGTAGTTTGGAAGAAATCTTCAATATCAACACGATCAGCTGCTGCTCCGGATTCATCAAACATCATTTGAATATAATGTTGCATTGCAACGTGAACTGATGTTCCGAAAACTGCAGCCATTGAAGGTTGATAACTACGATACCCTTCTCTATATTCTAAACCCCAACGAAATGGACATTTAGCATAGATAGAGAACTGAGAATATGAGATTGTTTTATCACTTTGATAATTTATTTCTCTTACCGCTTTGTTTTTTATTTCCTTTAGTAGGGCGGGTATCTGTGTTTTGGCCATAACTGTTTAATATGTCTTGAAATTGATCATTGCTTAATAAAGCAAGATAATCGTTTGCTTCTCTTTGAGATACTTGCAATAATAAAGATAATTTAGAAACTTTATCCTTATCTATCTTTTCGGAAGCTGCTTTAGTATATTTGAAATACTTTTTGGCTTTAGGTAATAATGATAAATAAATATTATATACTTGTTCTGTGTTTAAATTAGGTATTGCTTGTACTTCGTTAGCAAATACACAGTATTCCGAACTCATAGATAGGTACCTATGTAGCATATAAACGTTGATGCTTTTAATTTCAGCATCAGTTAATTTGCTATAAGGTACCTTATCATATGATAAGTAATTTAATATTTTAAAGAATTCATTCATTACTGAATTGTTGGTCTTGGAATTCTAGGTGAAACATCTTCAATTGATGGTGCACCTGCTGATGGTTGGGTTTTAGGCATAAACCTATCATTTACATGACCACACTTATCACAAGCAAATACTGGGATTGGCATCATACCATCTTGAGCTGTTCCGGTGATAAAGCGTGAAATACTGCGTAATACTACTGCTTCATGGAATGTAGCGTTACCACACTCGTCGCATGTTATCTCGGTAGTATCTTCGAGATTGATGTTCATTTTTACTGGATCCATTATTTAATTATGTTTATGATTGAGGCGATACACGCCATAAAATTGATTTCTTTATCTACTACTGTTGCATGTTTGAATTGGTATTCGGCTAATGTCATTGTAATTAATCCATTATCTTTACCTAAACTATCATACAATGCTCTATACATCGGTTCAAAGTCCGATATGTTATTATCTACTAAGTATTGTCTAACTGTTTTGAATGCGTCTTTACCTTTAATTAACGAAACTACCTCTGATATATCAAATCTAGTACCAGCTTTAACAAGAGTTAACTTACCATCAATACTATTCTGTTGAGTTACATTGATAATTTTACGGATATCAGGATAAAAATTAGTAACAATAGCAGATATATCGGGTAAATCATATGTAGTGTTTTCTGCTTTTAATATAGAAACTAAATGACGAGCAATATCTGGTTTAGATAGTGTTTCGATTTTAAATGCTTGGCATCTTGATTGTAATGGTTCAATAATACGCTCAACATAATTGCAAGTTAGAATAAAACGTGTTTTAGCTGAAAATGTTTCAATTATATTACGTAACGATGCTTGTGCATTAATAGTTAAATAATCGGACTCATCTAATATTACTACCTTTAATGGTTGAAATGTAGATGTAGAAGCGAATGATTTTACTTTATCACGAATTGTATCAATTCCATTTTCATCTGATGCATTAATATACATCATATCGCAATTAATATTTTGAGTGATTAATTTAGCTAATGTAGTTTTACCTGTACCTGCTTTACCGTATAATAATAAGTGTGGAATATCGTTTTTGGTAATCCAACTACCGATTGTAGTTTTTAATTCGGTATTGCCGATGTATTGATCTAATGTTTGCGAGCGGTACTTTTCAGTCCAAAGAGTATGTTGCATAATTAATTACCTGGGATATTATATTTTTCTTGAATGTAATTAAGAGCTTTTAATTTGTCAATCGTATCTTCGAGTATAGCGATTTTTTCATTTAATAAAGCGATTTCCTCTTGGGCGCGTTCTAATTGTAATTTTACTGATTTTACTGTCATAACATTTATTTTAAGTGGACCAGGTAGGAATCGAACCTACTACCTTTTGATTATGAGTCAACTGCTCTAACCGAGTGAGCTACAAGTCCAAAATTAAAGAGCTTTACTTTTTATCGTCGGTACTCTTTGTGAAGGAGTTTCTCATGGGCGCTCCTAACCACCATTCAGGATGTATGCATCATCTAATGGTTCTCATCAGTTCTCTGTGCATAGCATAGATGAGAGTCTGCTGTAGTGGGTGGATTCGAACCACCATAGGGCAATTAGGTAAAGGACAATAGCGCTTGCAAGCTGGTGGTCTACCCCGATATCCTTACTTTATTTCGTTATCCCCGCCCTCGAGACAGGAGGTGCACGTCTGCCAGTTCCGCCACACTACAGTTTATTTACTTTAAATCTAACTCTAACTGGTTACTCCCAGTTGTTGGTTGTTGTGGTAATGTAGATGTATAATGCCAACTACCACTTTGTGAATTTACATAAGCAGTTGATGTTGATGGATTATAGGTAATAGAACCATATCTAGGCGTAGCTATAATAGTTCCACTACTACCTGATGATGTTGTCAATACTACACCACCATCAATAGGCGATCCATAATCAGGACAGTCTTTAATTTTACTCAACTCGGAGGCAATGATTCCCCATTGCCCCCGTGTTGGTCCCTCTTCATTAACTGCTCGGGCAAATCCCTTAAGCCAGTAAATAAATTGATCTTTATTCATACATTCCATTTCCAAAACCCGCCATAGGGTCATTATTTTTTTCTTTTTCAGGCTCTTCGTAAACAATAGCCTCTGTAATAAGTATTGTACCTGCTACTGATACTGCATTTTCTAATGCTAATCGAGTTACTTTAGTAGGATCAATAATACCTTTTTCAACAAAATTAACTATTTCTTTTAATTTTAAATCATAACCGTCTGTTGATTCAGATTTGCTAACATTATTAACTAAATCCCAAGTATCAATTTCTTCATAACCAGCATTAATTAAAATCTTAGTAAATGGAGCTAAACATGCTTTACGAACAATCTGACGACCTAGTTCTAAATCTGTTGTTTCGTATTCAGTATCTAATTTTTTACGAGCATGTAATAAAGCAGCACCACCACCAGCAACAATACCTTCTTGTAAAGCAGCTTTAGTTGCATGTAAAGCATCATCAACACGGTCTTTCTTTTCTTTAACTTCTACATCAGTTGCAGCACCAATATTAATAATAGCTACACCACCAGTTAATTTACCTAAACGCTCTTGTAACTTTTCAATTTCAAAATATGAATTAGCTTTATCGATTTGAGTTTTTAATTCTTCAATACGAGCTTCAATTTGTTCTTTCTCGCCTTTACCATCTACAATTGTAGTTGATTCTTTAGCTACAGTAACTAAACGAGCTTTACCTAACCATTCAGATTTAAATTTATCTAAACGCATTCCTTTTTCAGGCGATACTACTGTACCTCCAGTTATTACAGCAATATCTTCTAAGATATGTAAACGACGATCACCAAAGTCAGGAGCTTTAACTGCTGCAACTTTAATAATACCTCTCATTTTGTTTACAACCAATGTTGATAATGCTTCTCCATCGATTTCTTCAGCAATAACTAATAATGGACTTTGTGCTTGAGAACATCCTTCAAGTAATGGTAATAGATCTTTAATTGTAGTTAAAACTCCATTATAAATTAAAATTTGAGGATCATTTAATGTAGCAGTCATTGTATCGTTATTAGTAACAAAATACAATGATTTATATCCTTTATCAAACTGAATACCTTCTACAATATCTAAATTGGTTTCTCCAATTTTACTTTCTTCAACAGTTACTACACCATCAGCACCTACTGCTTTCATTGCTTCGGAAATCAAAGCACCAATTTCTTCATCACCGTTTGCTGAAATTACAGCTACTTGATGAATCTGATCATCTGAGGTAATATCTTGAGAAATTTCTTTTAAATTAGAAATTAATTCTTTAGATGCTTTTTCAATACCACGTTTAACTTCTACTGCGTTCGATCCTGCTTTAATAGCATCAAAACCATACTCAACCATTGTTGAAGCAAGTAATGTAGTAGTTGTAGTACCATCACCAGCTAAATCAGCTGTTTTAATTGCTGCTTGTTTTAATATTTGAGCTCCAACATTTTCGATTGGATCTTTTAATGAGATAGATTTTGCAACCGTAACACCATCTTTTGTTGATGTTGGGTTACCACCTTGGTTTTCAATAATTACGTTACGACCATTGGGTCCTAATGTAGCTGTAACCGCGTCTGATAATTTGATTACACCTTTTAATAAGCTGGATTTTGCTTCTTGATTAAATACAATTTGTTTATTCATTTTCTTCTGTTTCGATTAATGCTAAAATATTAGTTTCTGATGTTACGAGATATTCTTCTCCGTCATAATCTACCCTAACTGGGCCTATTTTAGGTAAAATTATTTTATCTCCAATTTTAAATGTAGTACTAATAAACTGCCCCATATGATTAACCTTTCCAGGACCAATATCAACAATGGTTCCAATATGTGGCATTTCTTTTCCCATATCTGGGATTACAATTGAACCGTACATTTTATCTCCGGTATCATCTTTTTTTACTACGATGTTGTCAAATACTGCTTTGATCATAATTCTAATAAGTCTTTTATTTTTGATTTAATTAATTTAAATTCGCTAACGTATTCACTTAGTGAAGTGGTATTACGTTTACTTGCCATTTGGTATTGGATAATTTTGTTTACTGCATTAGCTAAATCTGTAAAGCTTCCACAAAAATTATTTCCACTTTTTGATGAATCTATTACTACATAGCTGTATTCATCTACGTTAATTTCATAGGGAAACAATAAAGGATCCGCAATGATGGATTGGGATTTTGTCTGGCCTTTAACCCGACCAAATGATCTTTTTTCTTCTGACATAACTTCTATTTTCGTTTATACGTAAATTTAATTAAGAAAAGGACGGGAACCACGTCCCTTAATTTATTTAAGTAATTTTTTATTTGATTTGGATATGATTTCTACCCGCTTTGAAATTTTAGGTTCAGGTGTCTTTTTAGCAATTTCAATGTTTAAGATACCTTCATTAAATTCAGCTGATACGCTTTCCATATCGAATTTATCTCCGAATGTGAATGAACGTTTGAATGATGAGTGCTTTAATTCTTTGATTAAATAAATTCCTTTTTCATCACTTTTAACTTGTGAATCACCTGAAATAGTCATAACATATTCATCGATATCAATCTTGATATCATCTTTAGTTAGTCCAGCAATTTCTGCTACGATTCTAACTTTATCATCAAACTCGATAACATTAACTTTAGGATATGATCCTTGAGTAAATGATAGTCCGGTTTCTTTTTGTAATTCTGGGAATTGTTTTTTGAGTAATTCGTCAAATACTTTGTCGAATGTAGAAACAGAGTTGTTTCTCTCGTTTAAGAGTGTTAAGTACATGGTTTTTAAATTTTAAAGTTATTAAATAATCAACTTTTAACGTCATACTCCATTTGGACCTATGACGGGTTCCATAATATAAATATATCTAGTTTAAAGAAGCCATAATAAAGTATTGAGAAATAGCATCTCCTTCAACAAACATTAAATTCATTAACCCATCTTCATTAACCTTCATTTCAGCACTATCAAAGTTTTTATTAGCCGATAATATTTCTTTTAATACATCTGATGGAAATAATAATGATGCAAATGGGAATCCTTCAGTTACAGCAGGAATATTAAATTCTAGTTTATTAGCATATCCTGATGGGTCACCTAATATTATTCGAGCAGTATCTGGTTGTGGTTCTAATGTAAATGTTTTAATGTCTGGTCCTAATGCTTTCTTGCAATCAATAAATCGAGTAACGAAATCTGGTTCCATAGCATATGTTAACTGATAAGTTACATCAATTGCATTTGGTGTTTTAGGAATTAGTGATATATCCGATGCTGAAAACATCATTTTATATTGGTTGTCCTCAATTAATAGTTTTTCTACTATACCAAATTTTTCCTGATATTGGATATCTACATTTGTATCTAAGATATGCAATAATTTTAGTAATGGAGTAGTTTCGAATATACCGAATTCTGCATTAGGTAATTCAATTGGTAATGTAATTTCACCGACTACATCACGATTAGTAGTAGAGAATGGAATTACTAATACATTATTTTTGATGTTGAACTTAACTGCTTCAGTCAGTCCATTTAGATAATATTTTTCAATACTATCTACTAATTTACGTTTATCGATCATAACCTTAATTTAATAAAGAAATTTAATTTAGCTTTAAAAGCATACCAATTCCCATATAAGCATTCGGACGCATAGAACCTTCATGCACATTTCCTCCTATTTGAAATTGAAGTAAATTATCATTTAGATTTTTACGAACAATTGATAATCCAAATGATTGAAATGGTTGAGTAAAATTTGTAGTAATATGTGGACCCATATACCATTGTATTGTTTTTGGGCGATATACTTCTACAATTCGTTCCTTAACTTTTGGTTTTACATCAGCAATCCATCTTCTACTTACTAAACGATTATGAGAGATTGTATCTGTAATTATAACACTACCAATACCATCTTCTAATGTTAGTACTTCCTTATGTGCGTTTTTTGGATAATATTGTTGAAGAATAGCAACTGTATCTAATGCTGTAGGAGCAGTTGGAACATTTACTAACTTATATTCAATTTGCTTTACAATTTGTGGTTTTGCTTTTTTAATTTGTATCTTTGGTACATACTTAATTTGAGTAACTTCAATTTTTTGGGGTACAGGTAAAGGAATTACTTTAGATACTGTAGCAACACCATTTTTATAGGTTTTAACAATAATAAATTTCTGTTTTTGACCGAATGCTGATACTCCCATCAACATTAGTAATAATATGTATAACTTTTTCATCATATATAAATATATATCTTTTAATCAAAAGTGAAGAATTTGTTAAAATTAGCATTAAAGATAGGCATTCCCCAACCAATATCACCATATAATCCTTCAATTTTATTTTTCATCACTGAATCAAATAATAATCCTCTATCAATATATTTTTCAATAAAATCAATAATTTCTTTAGGGTCATTATAACCATTAAATCCGATACAATCAATTTTAAATGGATTATCTTTTAAATAAGCAATTAACATTTTATCACCAATCTGGAATTTAGAATATTGCTTATCTAATCCTTTAAATGTTAATAAATCATTATAGCGAATAGCTGCTTTAGTATTAATTGGACATTTTAATCGTAGTTTACTAAATATTTCACCATTTCTAGGACGTGAATCAATATATGATCCTAATTGTTTTAATCCAGTTGGTTTGAGTAATTGACGCCAATCGATTGTATTTACTTTGGTTTTAAATTCAAGTATTTGCTTATCAATATCTTGTTTTTTCTTACCAAACATGATTTGATTTAGAATCGACTCACCAAATTCACGAAATAGAGGTGGAAAATTAGATTTCATTAAATCTAGTCCTTTCATGTCTAGTTCTTCAACAGTAACACCTTCCTTATTTACAATATACATTGCATAACGACGTTTACCTGAGAAGTAACCCCGTTCAATTACTACTTCCTGTTTTAATTCAAAATAGTGAGGTAGATCATGTAAATTAAATAAATCAACAACTAGTGTATCTAAATGTTTATTTGCTAATGATTGTATTTCAGTTGCAATCTCTAACGTAGCAGCAATACAAGCAGCTTTATCAGTTAAATCAACACCTTCAGCTCGTAATAAATCTTTAACATGAATAAATAATGAATCAGTATCTGAAGTAATAATGTAGTCTTTATTATTTGTACCTAATCGCTCATTCATTATTTTATTGCAGAATTTAATTGATTCTTGAGTCAATCGTTGTCCTGTTAATGTAATAGCTTTAGATATCATTTTATGACCATCAGTATATCTCCATGAATTTAATGCAAATACACCATAAACATCATTTAATTTAATTTTGTATGCGTGTTGGCGTCGGTTATAAAATTCACCCATAACAGTATCACCTGCCTTATATGCTTTTTTCATTAAGTTTTTATACTCAACACGTTTATTAAACCAGTCAGTTAAGATTTCACACACAACTGATTGTTTATTTTTATCAAATATAACACCCGGAGCTGATATAATTAAGTTATTATTTTTAACAAAATTATACATTATACCTGCTGTTGTTTGTGTTTCTTTTATTGTTTTATCTGGTAGTAATTTTTCAACAATGACTGGAGTGTTAGGGTCCATATTTTTTAATTCATCTAAGGACCACTGGTTATCAGTTTTATGTTTATTTTGGATACGACCTACTAAAGTTTCGATACCAATATTTAAAGAACGAATAATTGATGGATATAGTGATGTAAAGTCTAAGTCAATTACCCACTCATATAAACCGGGTACTGGATCTTTTAAATAGCCACCAGCATATTCAGATAATTCAATTATTTCATCTAATTGTTCTTTGGTAATATTCCCTGTTTTATAATCAAATTCAGCTTTTTTACGTGATAAACCAGCTAGTTGTTTATTTGATGTTGTAGGTTTATTAGGTGATGCAATATTTTTACGTTTTAAATAAGTTAAAATAGCACCATCATTTAAAGTAGTTGAATAATATATAG
>Ga0247723_1001323_pt1 | contig 14705 bp, 24 predicted proteins | sample MSEWelMarce5H_FC_FD_189079 | JGI IMG/M metagenome (GOLD analysis project Ga0247723, IMG submission 189079) | Subsurface sediment microbial communities from gas well in West Virginia, United States - MSEEL Well Study Marcellus 5H_FC | ecosystem: Environmental > Terrestrial > Deep subsurface >...
CTCACACCAGAACTTACAAATAATCCAGATGGGTTATTGCTACCTGATGGAACTGGATTAGCTTGGTATCGTTTGCAATCTTGAACTGTTAAACTACTATTAAATTTTGTTACTATTGTGTACGATGAATTTACAGATACTGTATAAACATTATTTGAAGAATCAGTAACTATTCTGTAATTACTTTCACCAAGGGCATAAGTCCAAGATCCTAAATTAGTTGGATTTGTGGAAGCCAACAAAGTTCCAGCAGAAGATATTTTTATAAGTCTTGATGAATTGGCAACCATGCCCATCACATAAATATTATTTGATGAGTCTGCCGTAACTGCATTAGCAAGACTATTTGAAGCTGCTGGAATTGTTGTTGCATAAATAGCAAGCCATCCGCTAATATTACTTTTGCCATAGAAATTAGCAAGACTAATCTGCCCCGATGCAACACCCGCCAGTGTACGGAATGCTGTGCTGTTAATAGACGCTAAAGCAGTGGCAGACACGCCCAACTCAAGATTGATTGATTGGCCAACCGTTGAGCCGCCGAAGCTGAGTGGGCCAGATGAGTTTAGTGCCATTATTTAGCCTCCAAAGCCTCAACACGTTTAGTCAACTCGACCAATGCGGCAAATGCCAGTGCGCCAAGCTTCTCATAGTCAACAGCCAGCGATCCGTCTTCACGGGTACGCACAGCGATTGGGAACACTTTTTGTACATCTTGGGCAACCACACCGAAGTCAGCCTTCTGTACAAAGTAGCCATCAGCACCGCCTTTGGATTCAATGTAGTCGTCTTTCCAATCAAACAACTTACCACCGATAGCGTTCACTGTAGCCAAAGCATCAGGAATGTCCCGCACGTTCTCTTTGAACTTAATGTCAGAAGAATAGTACGCAGTCACGTTGTTGGTTGCACGAATTTCACCGGCAGTACCAGACGCCGCTGTACCAACGCCAACAGAGTTAAACTGTGAGTCTTGCGATGTGCTTGTAAACGTGGCAGCAGAACCAGAGGTATTCTGATTAAATGTAGGCCATGTAAATGTGCCTGTGCTGAAATTACCTGATTGTGGCGTTCCAAGAATCGGAGTGGTAAAGGATGGGCTTGTTGCCAATGCCACAACAGTACCGCTTCCCGATGTGGTGTAGCTTGTTCCCCATGCAGAGCCAGTTGAGTTGGCAATACCCGCACCGGGGTAAGCTTGCGGTGTAACAACAGTTGAAGACAACTTTACGTAGTCTGTGCCGTTGTAGTACAAATAAGCACTCTCGCCTACAGCAATTGATATGGCAGGCGTTTGACCCGCACGAATAAAAGAAACCGTACTGCCTGTAGCCGCATTCACCACTACATAAGTTTTACTGTAACTTGGGGCTGTAATTATTTTTGGTGTTGTCAACGTCCCTGTAACTTTAACAATGGCAAACTGAGCCGTAACCGTACCCGCGCCAGTTAATGTTGACACAATGTTAGAAGCTGACGCATCGCCGGTTGTATTGGCCAGAGTTACCGCGCCATCGTTTGTCAGCGTTAGAGTAGCTGCAATAGCAATGTTGGTGTATTCAGTAATACCGTTGTTAACCGTATTACCCCATGAACCAGAAAGCTCACCTTGTACTGGTAAAGCTAATCCTAGTTGTCCCGTTGCGCCTGTAGTCATTTAAAACTCCTGTCTATGCGTAGAACTTAACTACGTTGTGATATTTTGCCAGTTTGCGTCTTCTGTGTCATCAATTAAACTCCAGTAAGACAGCCCAATCGTTCCCAATTCACCCATTGCTTGCGAACCAGTGATCGCCACTAGCCTTGCACCAATAGAAATTGTACCTACGTTACCTGTTGCCGAAACACCAGAAATAGCCATTGATTTAACTGGTACTTCATCCCCAATAAGGCCCGAAGCACTAACGCCAGTCAAGGCAACAGTGCGCCCTCCCATTGAGACAGTACCAACAGATCCTGTGGCCAAAACGCTGGTTATTTGGAAATTAAACTCCAATGTCCCAGCTGCGCCAGCAGCCTCTACGCCAGTTAGTGCAACAGTCCTTATTGGCGTAACTGTACCAACTTCACCAGCAGCACTTAAACCGTTAATGTTTGTGCCGTAAGTAAACCCAACCGTATCAACTGCACCTGTTGCTGATACACCAGATAGCGCAACTGATTGAGTTGGCACAACAGTACCAACCGAGCCCGTAGCAATTACGCCATCCTCGGTTTCAGCTGCGCTAGGAGTAACAGAACCAACTTGGCCAGAAGCCTCAACCCCAGTTACAGCAATAGACCGAGCTTCAACTGTAACCGTTCCAACAGCACCAGCTGCCTCAACACCCGTTAAAGCAATCTGTCTTTCTGCAACAGCTACAGACCCAACATTTCCATTAGCAGATACGCCAGTAATGGCTACCGGATAAATAACTTCTGCCGTTACTGTACCAACAGCACCAGACGCAGCAACGCCAGAGAGCTCAGACTGCTGACCTCCCCAGCTATTATCACCCCACGCCCCTGCGCCCCATGCGGTTGTCATTTACTGCCCTCCTAGACAGGAGGATCAGGTTGTAGCCAAACGGATCAGCGCAGTAGATGTGGTGTTAGCAGGCATAGTAAGAGTAAACGTACCAGCGGTCACAGTCTGTGAACCAAAGGTATGCACACTCACCGCTTTATTGCTTTGTGTTGAGTTATAGATCAAAACGGCATCAAAAGCTGTAGTCAGGGTTACGTTGGTGTACGTAATACTGGCTGAAGGCGTAACAAATGCAACACCCGCTGTTGTAGAGGTATTAGTAGCCGTTGGGGGTGTACCAAATGTTACCGCTACGCCGCCAGCCGTGTAGTTTGTACCTGTAACTTCGTTAGTAGATGAGTATGCGGTTGTAGACGCATTCACTGTAGCAGAAGCTAAATACAGAGCTCCTTTGAAACTATCTGTTGCACCTGTTGCTCTAACTGGTGCAGTCCCAAAGTTATGGGTTGCGGTCATCAACTCGCCCATAAAGCTTGTTGTCATTGCTTGAGTATTTGCCATGATTGGCTCCTTAGTTAAAAGATGCGGCTTCTACCGCAGAACTTACGTTTTTCTTAAGTGCTACGTGCACCGAACGATGCACCAGCTCTCCTGCCAACCAATACTCCACCCAAGTGGTTGATTCGTTGTCATTATCCAATGAACCTTCGCGCTTTTCAAGCAAGGAATCGTCCATTTCGCCTTTGGTTGTATTAACAATCAATTTGAGCTCCTAATAAGTGCTGCCGATGCTGTGTTAGCAGGCATTGTGATGGTGAAAGTTGTTGTCGATGTCTTGTCAGAACCAAAGTCCAGCACGGCCACAGACTTGTTTCCTTGAGTTACGTTATAAATCAAAGCACATCTGGCTGTTAATGCTGCAGTCCAAGATATATTAGGGAAACCAACATATGCAGTAAACCCTGACGAATTAACAGTAACAGGTGTCAATATAGATCCACCAGCTGTGTAACCAGTTGCCACTACTTCATTGGTTGAAGAGTAAACAGTGGTGGCTTCGTTTAAATCAGCGCTGGCCGTATACAAAGCGATCTTGATAACGTCAGTCGTAAGATCGTGAATGCCCTGATACAGCTGGGCCTTGAAGCTGGTCGTTTGTGTTTGAACAATACTCATGAAGCTGCCACCCTGACTTGACCATCACGATAAGCATCGCCGCGCTGTTTACCATCACCCAAGTTCTTGAGAAGAGCAATAGCTTGAACGTAACGCTGTTGAGCAAGAGCAACCATGTCGGCCTCGCCCTTCATGTAGGTATACGCTTCGCATATCGTTCCATACAGCAATACAGAATCAAAGTTATCACCAAGCCACGTTGTGCCGGCAGTAACAATAGATTCTGGGTAATAGAAGTAATGCAGCTCTGCACGGTAATTGTAGTTTGGTGTTGGGCCTACAATAAAAGTCAGCTCTCTAACATCAGATGATGTAGGGCCGAAGATGGCATAGTGCCTTGGCTCAGATGTTGCCGAAGCGTTTGGATAGGCTTCACGAATAAAGTTAACGTCTTTGTTTAACAAATATAAGTAATCGCCTTGGAAAACAATTGCCCCAGATACAGCGCCAGAGTTGGCAGTATTCAAAGTAATTGTCGTACCAGACACAGCTCGAACCAAAGCACCAGTCGCAATTCCAACACCAGACACCGCTTGGCCAGCTGTTATTCCAGTAGCACTTGCAACAACTATTGTGTTTTGCCCAGATGTTCCTGTGGCCGTTGTTGTGTTGTATGGATATACCGCCAAACTGTAGGTAGACAAAAAGTCATCTGGACACGACAAATACTTATTACCTGTCGTCAATATACCCGTCACATTCTTTCGTAAGTTAGCAACTTGCACCGTGTTATAGATGCGCTGCTCCGCCTGCTTTATGAACACATTCATATTAGCAGTTGGAAAAGAATTCTCGCAATAATCGCTTACTTGCGTGACAAGGTCGGCATAGTTCATGCCATTGGGCCTCTTGACATTAAGCCTTTAGTAGCTGCACCAGTGCCGCGCATCTTAATGCCGGACGTCTTAGGTGTGCCGCCAGAGGATTTGTTGATGTTGCCAACAGTCATTTCCACAGTATCCGCACGGCTCAAGTTTTTACCAGAGCCAGGATTTTCTTTAGGAGCAACCTTCTCGCCCTTCATTGTGTGCGGAGGAGCATAGATTTTGGCATCACCAACTTCTTTACCCATCATCATTTTGCTGTATTTAGCCATATTAGCCTCGCTTTTGTGCTGCAATTTTAGCCAAACCACGGCCCATTTTCTTCATGTCAGCATTGGTTTTGCCAACATTGCCATGTATGGGCCCAGTCTGAATTTTAGCCTTGGGGCCACTGTTGCCCAAATTCTTGCCTTCGGTCTTGCCTTTTTTGGCGATGCCGTCTGCTGATCGTGTGTATGCCATGTTTAGCTCCTATGAAACTGTTATCGTAACTGTACCAACTTCTGCCGTTCCAACCAAGTAGTTTGGCGTTAAATATGCGTCATATTCACTAGAACCACCAACTGGATACCAACCCCACTGAATGTCCCGAGAGCCACCAGTTAAATTACCACTTGCATTCAAACCCGCCGTCACATATGTTGTGTCTGGCCGTGGCTGATACAAAGCCTGCGGATCGTTAACAGGATACATACCCAGCTGCAACTGCGGCTGATCTGGATCCCAGCAAGCTTCACACACCTTAAGCTGATAAAGCTTGGTCTTGATGACCTCAACCTTTAACTGCTTTAACTTGTAACGCTGCCCACACCGATCACATTCGGCAATAGCATATTTACCGGATGCAAACGGCGTTGTCATTAAGTACCACCACCAATAAACGCTATACGAGGCGCCAACCTCAATGTAGCCTTTTCGCGGTCTTCCTGTGCCGCTAGCTTATATTGTTCGTCATAGACCGATTTAAGCATATCCAGACGGCCCTGTAACTCAGGCACCTTCATGGCAATGTAGTAAGCCAATCCCGCAGCTACAGCTGGCAAGAAACGAAAATTCATATCAGACGTTTGAACACCAGCGCCCGTATCTTGAATTCGGCGCATTCTGTAATACACAAACTGGTAAGTCTGTGAGTTATCAGGTGTAGGCCACACTGTGATGGCAGGCAGCTGGGGCACGTAAACAGGCTCTGCAACACTTTGAGCAGCTGCTGTCGTATTGTTCTGGCCACGGAACACACCACCTAGCGTATTACCACTGATATATGTGTAGTAAATGTCTTCTGTACCAAGGCGAATAAACCCAGACCCAGCTAGTCCAACCACCGAACTAAGCGTGATTGATGTGTCGGTTGACGTAATAGCTGTGCTAAGAACGGCTTGAGTAGGATTGGTTTCTCCAGATAGGCGCTGAATCCACACTTGAATTGGCCGCCCCTGAACCAGCTTGTTAGGGATCGTTGCATATGTGGAAACACTAATACGGGTAATACTTAGGTCAGCTTGCGTAGACGAGTTATTAGCTTGCGTTCTAATCACATGATCCAGCAAGTCAATGGTATCTGTAGGCAGCGCATATGTGGCCAGTCCCGGAGTCAGGGTGATAGTTCCAGTTTCAATCGTCCACATATTAATGCCGCGATTAGCCCACTCAATCGTCATCAGGTTAAGAGAACGGCGGGCTGTGCGTAGGTCATAACCTGTACGCATCTCCCGGCCAGCTCTCTCCCACGCCTCTTCAGCGAGCTCAGTGAACTCAAGATTAAAGGCTGTGGTTCCTGTTGTTGTCATTTGCTATATCCCAAAGACCGGAGAAGTTGAGTAAGTTTCTGTGAATCCATAAGAGATCCAACACCTTGACCGCTAAGTGCTCTTTTAAGCAGATCTACACGCTCATACTCAGCCTCATCTTGTCGCGGATTGTATTGGCCAACGTTGTTTACGTCTGGCTCGTTATAGCCATTAGTTGGTATATCAGCTGGATTAAAAGTAATTTGCGGCGCGACATTTTCCATTGGGTTGTAGCCAATCTGAGCGCCTATCCCAGCGCCCATCTGACCGCCAGTTAGCACTTTGTCATAACCTTCACCATTCCACACATATTGGAATTCAGAAGGCGTAACACCAGTTGTGGCATTGTGCATGGCCCATTGTTGTTGTGTGTAACCAGAAACAGGCTGACCATCGTAGCCAATCTCAGTCATAGTGCCATCGGCTTCTTGACGATAAGAAGTGCGCGGGCCCACTTGCTGAGTTTGCGATGTACCTGTATTCCTTGGCCCAGCGTAATCCTGTGGATAAATTTCCGGCATAACAGCGCGATCAGGCGTTGGTGGCGCATACGTTTCTTCAGTAGGGCCAACACGAAAATTGTATTGTCTATCTGGAGTAGGTGGAATAGGGTTTGTTTCTGGAGGCGGAGGTGGGGTTGGTCTTGTCATCTCTGGACGCATATACTGCATTTCTCGCATCAAATTTGCAAGTTCATTGCGTCTTGTTTGCTCTGGATCTGACAATTGAGGGAAGCTCAAAGATTGATTGCTGCGGCCATCGTCCCCTGAAGAAGAGCTAGTTTCACCGCCATCAGCATAACGCCTCATAGCAGAACGCAAACCCATAGGAGCTTGAACCATTTGGCGAGATGTAGGAGCTGGTGCAGCACCCGGCATATCTTTGGCCATCAGTTTGTTATATAAATTAGGCATTATTTCCTCGCAGTTTTAGCGGAGTTAGTAAAATCTTGAGCCGTAGGCGCACCTTTGCTGCCAACCTTACGCATTTTTTCGCCAGATCCAGCTGCAATACGTTTACGTTTTGCATGGATGTTATCGTAAAGGCCAACAGCCCCACCTTTGGCGTATTCAGTAAAATCAGTGTCATCACGCCGTGCTTTACGGACGCCTTTTGGCATCTTTGAAGCACGGATGGCGCCCATCCCACGGCTGCCCATCATGATTACACCATCTTGCCACGAGTGTGGCCTTTAACCGCGCAACCATCACCGCGAGATGAAGCAGAACCACCGCTAGCCATTTTCTTAACAGGCTTCATGCCGTCAGGCTTTCCCGTGTCGGTAAATGACATATATTTTTTAGTCAATCCACCTTTGGCGTATGGGCTGGGCATAGCTTCGTTATAAGCTGCATCAGCTTTCTTGGCCGCTTTTTTATCTTTCATCATCTGACGAGCTTCGCGTTCAGCTGGGCTGCGCTCTTCGTCATTCATCTCTGCTACTGTCTTAGGGTTAACAAACCCACGGCCAGCACCAGCTTCGCTTTTACCCATCAATCTATCAAGCATACCCATGGTGTTCTCCTTAGCAGCTGCCGCCGCCAGCCATTTTTACTTGAGTGCCACGGGTTTTACCACGCTGGGCAATACCATTGGCAGAAGAACGGAATGTGCCGCCCTTAGCCAGCTTGGTCATAGGCTGGCCTTTATGCAAACGGCCTTCGTGTTTGTTCACGGCCTTCTGCATCATGGCTTTGTCTTGTTTCATGTCCATTGCCATGTCTTCTTTCATGTCGCTTTTCATATCGCCACCTTTTGCAAATTTAAGACCTTTATCGGCCTTGTTAAAATCTTTCCCCACGGACTGTGGGACTCCTGCTTTCTTAGCAAACGATGGCGAATGTGCTATCGCGGCCATGAAATTATGTTGTTTCTTACTTACGCTTGGCATTATCGGCTACCTCTGTAAATAAATCCACCATTACGATACCCAGACCCTGGCACCAATGACTCAAGGCCTTTAAAACCTGTTGTTGGCATCCCAATGGTAGGCGAAACACCAAGATCTAATGGTAAAAATTCCATATCAATTTGATCTGCGGCACTATTTAATTCTTGCGGGCCAACAAATTTAGCAAAATTAGGAGTTATTGTTCCATACAAAGATTCTCTTAATTCATCATTGCTATTAACTTTTTGACCAAATGGATCTAAGTTTCCACCAGCCGGATTTACAAAAGCATTTTGCTCTGGATCCCAATAAGATCCTACTGGTTCATAAGGAATTCTGGGTGTTACACGCACAAAGTCACCCAACTCGCCGGGCAATAAATCACCAATAACATCGCGTATTGTTTCTTTGTAATAGTCTTTTTCAGCTTTAGAGCCTTCCTGAAGGCTTTTAACTTCATCGCCATAGCCCAAAAGATCCGCCAATGAACTTACGGCTTTTCCAACTACATAGCCTTGTGGATTTATTGCAAATGGCAGCAATTCTTTTATTTCTGTCGGCAAATATTTAGAGGCTTTATCTATGCCAAAAGACTTTGCACCACTAGCCATTAATGACTCTATTCCGGCCATGTTTACTTATCTTCCTTGACGAATAAGCTGGTCAATCTTTTCTTCAAGCTTGTTAAAGCGTTGGTCAATGTGACTCGAAATGCGGTCAATTTCTGCTTGAGTAACGTTATCACGGGCAACCTCCTCACGGGTTTTGTTGAGCAAAATGGTAATGCGGGCCAGCTCTCTGAACTTCTCATTCATCATGTACCCCAACAGCGATATTAACAATGTTAATATGGCCGACCATACGATATTAAAATCTAACATTTCCACTTTCTCAATGACTTATTGATGCGTGAGTCTGGATCTTTTGCCGTCTTTTCGCTTGTTAATTTCTTCTTCATCCCTTCCATCCTCGCACAGAAAGAGTCCTTGCGGGAGCCGCCTTCTGGCTGGGGAGGTTTCAAATTCATGCCTTGCTTTTTGGCGGAGGCGCGACCCTTGGCATTCAAGCCACCATTGGGGTTCTTCCCTTCTTTCCTCTGCCATGCTGGACTCTTAGCCATTGGCTACTTTCAATTTAGACTTACGAACCATCTCTAACAATGGAATAACAACTTCTTCTCTAAAGTTGTTTTCAAACGTATCTGTTCCAACGTGCGGTAAACTAATGTCCACATCAATGTAAATCTTGTATCCGTGCTCGCGAGCTCTGTCGCAGAACAAATAATCTTCGCCTACATACTTTCCGTCTTTTAACGCAAAGTCAAACAGCGCGGTGATCTGTTCACCCTTGAATTCATACGTCCAGTCCTCATGGGCCTTGGCCATATCTTCTAAAACATGACGCTGGATCAACATAAATCCAGTTCCTACGCGCTCTACACGCATGAGAGAGCCATCAAACTCTAAGTCTTGGTTCTCATCAAAATACAGATCAGCAAAGAAATAACGGTCTTTAGCTCTACGGGGGTAGGCGCCAGCCGTGATGTCTTTGCCGGAGCTCTGGGCCATCAGGCGAAGAACGTCATCTGCCGTAGCAATTACATCGGAATCAATAAACAGCAGCTCTGTGCAATCTGACTTAAGGAACTCATGCACTAATTGGTTTCTAGCCATAGTGATGATTGAGCACCCAGAAACATCGCCCATATTGATGGCAATACCATGCTGTACAGCCTTTGGCATTAACGCCGCAATGTTGTACGCAAGTTTGATATTGATCTTGCCATCATAGGCTGGGATAGCTATAAATAACTTACGCCCAGACAGAACCGCTTGTTTTGCTTCAGCCATAGTAAATTTGCGTTGAGTCAATGTTAGTCATCAATGCGTAAATGCCTTGAGTAGCTAATACTCCTTCACCCGGAATAATGGGTGCATTACTAAAGGTATCAGTACTGTCTATTTCGTAAGTCATCAACCAACGACCACCGCCACTTACATACGAAGCCGCAGTAGAGGTGATAGTGCCAGTGTTAATGTCTGTTAACGTGAATGTGCTTGACGAAGCAACAGTAATAACATAGTTGCCGTCTGTTGCTGACTGACTTGTATTGCTGTCAAAGTGAATACCAACAACATTGCCCGTAGACAGGCCGTGAGCAGTTTTTGTTACCGTTACAGTTGTACCAGAACGAGCGTAGGTAACGCTAGAAGTCACTGGAACAGAAGCTGTATCAAACAACACTACAGTGCCATCCGTGCCAGTACCAAAAAACGAAATGCCTTTTACGCGATTTCGTCCAAGAACAAAAAAACCACTCTGGTTTAAATGCCCTTGTTTTACGTCATATTGCATCATAATCAATCTCCTTTAAAAACGGGGCCGAAGCCCCTTGGGTTGATTAGGAGTTAGCAAATGGTGTAGCAACAGTACCAGTGCCAAGGACTGTGCCTGTAACCATGTACTTGTTAGCCGCAATAGCAAAAATCTGCACCCACGAACCAGCAACACCGCCAGTGGTAGAGCCGTTTAAGTTAATAAAATCGTTAGCGGCGGCGGCTGTAAAGCCAACAACTGCGTCAGATGTATCTGTATCAACAGAAATCAAAGTACCAACAAATTTGTCAGTGCCGTTAGTACCAATCTTCAAAGAGCTAGTAGCAATCGTTGTAGGAACCCAGATAGTGTAAACAACGCCTTCGTTGTTAGCTGTGCTTGGGTCTTGACCGGGGCCAGATGTAATAGAGTTAGCTGATGTGTTAATGGCTGGCAATGTCAATGTTAGTGCAGCAGCCAATGTGCCACCAACAGAAATAATGCGACCACCATGAGCTTCGGGGCTTAATGTAGTGCTTGCTGTAATCTCAACGACAGCCGCTGGGCCTTGTTGATAAATGCCGCCCAATGAACGAACTGGGCCTTGAAACGTGGTACGTGCCATGATATGTGTCCTTACATACAAGTTAAGTGCATCAGTCTGTATGTCGTCAGCCGGGACTGTCTAATGCACCGGATAAGCCCGGAATAGTTTGCAATATACACGAAAAGAAAAAGAGGCACAAGGCCTCTTTTTCATTTTCATTAGGCTCCGGGTGAACCGAAAATACCTAAAGGATCAGACACGCCGAAGCTGTAACGCTCACGGGCTTTGTAACGAACGTTACCTGTGTCAAAGTCGCCATCCATGCTGTTAGACAAGGGTGAACGAATGAAGTGCTTCAGGCCGTTAGGTACGTCTGTAGTCAAGAACCAAGCATTGGTGTCAGTCAAATAGTGGTTAACGCAGTAACCTTCAGAGATTGAACCATTGTTCTTCAATGCATTGATATCATTGTCGGCTGTAGAAACGCGGAGTTCGGTTTCGAGCAAACGTGTAGCAACGAATTGCAGTGCTGGTGGAATGACCAATTTCTTGGGCTTAGCAGCGATCAACAAGCCGCGCTCGTCTGTCCAAGCAGCGATCTGAATAACAGCGTTTTCCAACGATGTTTCATTCAAGTCAGCCGCAGTGGAAGGAGTGTTGCTGTTAGTGCCACCGGAAACCAAGGGGTGTGCTGTTGAGAACAGAACTTGACCGTCACCATAAGTGGGGCCACCGGCAAAGCCGTTGTTCAAAACAAAAGCGGCCTTAACCTGCTTGGTGTAAGCCATACCACGGGCCAAAGCCTTGGTATAACGTGAAGACAAAGAGTCATACAAGTTATCTTCCACAGCTTCCTCTGTGATGGAGAAGCCCATCGCAATGGTTTCGTGGGTGTAACGTGCAGTCCATGCTTCTTGTGCATTGTCATAAGCGATGGCTGAACCCTCGTTTTTGACTGGTGCTTGACCGAAGCCAGACAACTTTGTCTCTTCTTCAAAGCTACGCTCAGATGTCTCTGTTTCGTAGATCTCTTTGTGCTCTTCGCCATATTTAGCGTACTCAAGACCGAACAATGCGTTCAAGCCGGGGAGCAATTCTTTGAGCAGTTGTGCGCGTGAAATAGCCATGATTTAGCTCCTTAGATGCCAACGGCGTTAGTGAAAGCGGAAGCGCCGGGATTGAACTTCACAAACACTTCTGTGTATGTGTCGGTCAATGGAGAAGCGAAACCAATGATCTTGAACGCAGCGGCAGTAGTAACTACTGTGCTCTCCAAGGCGCTGGTAGAGTTACCTGTACGGGTAGAACCTGTAGAAGTAGACTGTGCAGCGGCAAAGAAAGTGTTTGCGCCAAGAGCGGCCTGAGTAACTTGACCATCCAATTGAGCTTGGAATGTCACGTTAGGATCAGTGATAACGTATGCAGTTACCACGCCGGTTGTGCCGGAGGGGTAGTACTGACCGTAAATCTGCTGACCTTGTGCGTTGATGTAGGATGCACCAACAAACACGCCCCAAGCACCAATACTAGAGCCACCAAGGTTGTTGGTAGTCAAGTCTGCGCCAGTAGCGGTAGACAAAGCGATATAACCGTCTGCATCAATAAGAACTACTTGACCATAAAACAAGTTGGTTCCAGCGCCGCTAGATGGGTTAATCAAGTACTGACTCGTAGCACCGGCATAGGGCATGCCGTCGTTACGATTAATGGGTCGTAGCCCATAGGGAGAATTGGTAGTTGACATTTAAGTCTCCAAAAAAATTTAAGTACCTTTTCCGAAAACTGATCCCTTAGTCACTGTTGTGCGTTTATCGCTAAACAATGGCATACGAGCGTCATTTTCGCGCATGAAGCTGTTGTCTACTGATTGCATCTGCGATTCAGCCATATTACGGTAGTACGCAGAGCGTTGATCAATAAACTCAGCAGGTGTTTTACAAAGGATAAGTCCACCGACTTCAATCGCATCTTTAAACCGAGAATTTGGATCGGCAAATGTGTGCGCTTCAGGGTGATCAGAAGCCTTTACGGGCTCCCATCCTTCACGAAGTTTTGCGGAAATATTTCTAGCGTCACCCACACCACCCATGCTGGTGCGAATCCATCTCATAGCGTAGCCGGGCTCCTCATGTACTTCGGGGAGAAGTTGAGGCGGAGTCCACTTTGCAACAGGTCTGCTCTCTTTTTCACGAGTTTCAAGTTCACGCTTTAATCGATTTTGTTCAGCCATTTTTATTTCCTCATTTCTTCTGCGACCTTACGGGCGTACAGTTCCAAGGGAACTCCCAACCGTTTAGCCAGTTGTACCTGCGTTGCATTCAGCACGATTTTTCTAGGTGCAGTGCTGCGCGTTGCTGGTGCAACAACATTTGCTTTTGGCGAGCGCTGAGATGTTTGTGCATCAGCGGATTCCTCAGAGGCAAACCTCTCTGGGAATACTTGGCGGATCCTGCCATTGAGTCTACGGTAATACTCGTCTGACTTAGGATCAACACCATCCTCTACGACCAGTTTCTCATGCAACGCAAGCGCATAACCGGTCATTTCACGGTCTTTCCCAAACCAGCTATTCCGGGCTTGCCAGTCAGCTGCTCTAGGGTCAACCGCGTTTGCTTGCGCGATTTGTTGAGTTTGTACATCAGATTTATTATCTTGTAAAGGGGCAGGCTTAAAATTATTTACTCGCTCAGCTTTGATCTTGGCAGAGGTTAGTTTGTCCTGCGCTGCAACCAAAGCATCTGAGTCCCCAGCCTCGTAAGCACTCTTGTAGTCTCGTTTAGCCTCTTCTACCTCTGCTGAAACAGTCCGTTTGGCCTGCTCCAATAGAGCTTCTTGGCTAGTACTGAGCGTACCTTTAAGCTTTCTGTTCTCTTCAACGATTGACTGCGCCAGACGCAAAGCTTCATCTTTTTCACGAAATGCCGCTTCTTTGGCTCGTCTCTCGTCGTGATACCCGCGACCTAATTTAGACAGTCGTTCCTTAAGCTTGACATCAGTGTATTTGTCAAGTTCTTCTTCGGTGACTTCTTCAGGTGGCGTATCCAGTGGTTCCCCACGGTTTCTGTCTGCTATTGGGGTATCGTCTACAACCTCAATGTCAAACTCGTCATTTTTAGACTTTAGAGAGGAATTAGCTTTTTTCTCAGCTTCTTCTATCTCATCAGGGAAATGAAATTCTGTTTTTTCAAATTCAGCCATGATTTCTCCTTATGGGCGTTGAATACCGCGAGGGTCTTGGACAACCGCTTGGATAGAGTCATCATTGATCAAACGCCACTCTGTACCGTGTATTTTCATACGGGTGCCAGTATTGGGGCGGGTGATAATGAAATCTCCAACTTTACATGCGGGCCCAGAGGGAAACCTCTTCTCATCTTTAAATGCATCTGGCCCTATTTTGGCTACGAATAACACGGGGGAAAGAAGCTCCTCGTGATACATGGCAGTAGCGGATTTAAGGATACCGGACTCACTAAATTCTTCTTCTGCTCTGGGAAGCATGCAAAGAATATGAAAAGTAGCAGGATCAGGAACCTGCTTAGCTTTCTCTTCAGCCGTCGCGGGAAGTACAGTGGCTGTGGCACCGTCTTGGCTTACGAGTATTTCACTCATCGTTTAGTCTTTCTATACGTTGTTTGAGGTCTTGAAGGTTGTAATTGGCATGGTCAAGACCTCTAATAACCCCTACCAATTC
>Ga0247723_1001324_pt1 | contig 14700 bp, 18 predicted proteins | sample MSEWelMarce5H_FC_FD_189079 | JGI IMG/M metagenome (GOLD analysis project Ga0247723, IMG submission 189079) | Subsurface sediment microbial communities from gas well in West Virginia, United States - MSEEL Well Study Marcellus 5H_FC | ecosystem: Environmental > Terrestrial > Deep subsurface >...
AGCAGAGCTACGACTTTCCCAATAGCTACGTGACCATCCCACAGCGTGTCATGTCATGGGACCCCATCAGCACGTATGCTGATGACCAGAACAACCGTTTTGTTCAGCGATACATGTCAAAGAAGTGAGTTTGGACCCGCCAACTTTTTTCCGATGACACGAGTAGATGACCAAAACTCATGAAAAGTTCGTGGAGGATGCGCGTAAAGTTCACGGAGATAAATATGAATATACTCAGAAATATATAAATAGTCTTACAGCCATTGATATATCATGTTCTCAACATGGCATTTTTAAACAAAAACCTAAACACCATTTAGTTGGGAAAGGATGTTTAAAATGTGCAGCAACGGCCGTTAAAACACGTGAAAAGTTTATAGAAAATGCACGCAAGGTGCATGGAGATAAATACGAATATCCTGATCAATATACAAATGAAAAAACCAAGCTGAAAATAATTTGTCCCATTCACGGTGCTTTTATGAAAACTCCAACCGGCCATATTCACGGAAAACGGGGGTGCCATAAGTGTTCAAATAACGGAACATCAAACTCTGCAAACACATGGTTAAATAGTTTGAACATTCCCGGGCTACGTACTTTCGAGAGCCCAGAAGGTGAATATCGTATACCTAAATTAAATTGCAAGGTTGATGGTTATGATAAAAATACGAACACTGTTTACGAGTTCCATGGTGTATATTGGCATGGTCATCCAGACCATAAAGATTATAAGGATAGTGAGAAACATCCCACTGTAAATCTCACGTGGAATGAATTATATAACAAAACTATTGAACGCGACAAAAAAATTATAGAAATGGGGTACAATCTCGTTGTTAAATGGGGTGGGTAAAGTATAAGGACTAAAAAAAAATAGTACCTCATCATAACTAGCGATGGAACCCCTCGCGTTGGCCGCCGTCGTCGGTCTTGTGTTTGCCGGTAAGCGTCTCTCGGATGGTTCAGAAGAAAAATCCGTCGAGCGCAAACCACTGCCAACCACTCGGCCAATTACCCGTCGTGACATCGACCTTGCAGCGAATGCACGGGATCACGAAAAGGACGCATTTGACCTCCGTGTCATGACGCCCAACCTCGGTCGCCGTATCGGTGACTGGCGCCTCCAGCCAAAGGAGGCGGTCGGGAACCTTCAGGACGTTTCTCCAGACGCGAACCGTTTTCCTTTCGGTCAGCCCGTTTATGACCTGTATAACCGCCAGTATGTGACGAACAAAATGAATAATCTCCAGCCAATCGAGCGCCGCCGCATCGGTCCAGGTCTGGGCGTCGGTTCCAACGTGGATGCGGCCGGTGGTTTCCATCAGTACTTCCGTGTGTTGCCCAACAACGTCAATGAGGAGCGCCTCACGACGCTCGAGGGTCGCAATGGTCCAGCTGCTTATTTCATCAAGAGCGGTGGCGCCGGAGGTATCGGTGAGGTGACTCACCAGGCTAAGGATACCAAGGCGTGGTACCGTGATCCAGCTCGTAATCGTGCTCAGGGTCAGGGTGGTGCCATCACCGGTGCCGAGGGCCGTCCAGAGTTCCTCAAGACGGCTCGGAGCACCATTCGTGACGAGCAGACGACGCGTAATGACACGCTGTCTATGGGTCCTGCGCAGTACAATGTGGCTCAGCCATACGCCGAAGGCGGCCGTGGTGCATACACGGACAAGTCTTTGACGCGCGTCAGTGATAACCGCTCCAACCCAGATCGTGCAGGAAACGCTGGTCAGATGAACGTTCGCAACGATCCAGTCAATCAGGTGGGCGCCATGACGAACCTCCGTTCAGAGTCCAAGCCGGTGCCCGTTTCTCACATGAACGGCTCTCGGTTCCAGAACTATCTGGGCCCAGAGTTTTACAGATTCGATGAGAAGAAGGACAAGCTCAACCCATTGGCTTCGTCCAAGTGCCTTGACGTGGCCATCCAGCAGCTCGAGAAAAATCCGATCGCCCTCCCTCCCCTTTCGGCCGTCTAATTCCACAGTAAAATAATCTAGACCAATTGTAAAATGAGCGGTGGTATCGTTCAACTCGTCGCAACTGGTGCTCAGGACGCTTGGCTGACGGGTAAGCCCGAGGTTTCTTTCTTCCGCTCCAACTACCGGCGGTATACCCACTACGCTAGCTCGACGGAGCGTCAGGTGATCCAGGGCGCCCCCATCGCCGGTGGCATCTCCACCGTCCGTCTGGAGAAGAAGGGCGATCTGGTCAACTACATGTACCTGACTGCCCGTGATGCCAACGGATCGATGGTGCCCATCGTGGATTGGACCAAGGTGATTGACAAGATCGAGCTCATGATCGGTGGTCAGGTCATTGACACCCAGGACGTCGTTTACTCGACCGCGATCGAGCCCGTCACCGGCGCCCAGAACTACAGCCAGCGTATGCTCATCGGCAACGTGACCGACCCCACAAACGCAACCAACGTCTTCTACCCCGTCAAGTTCTTCTTCAACAAGGACTGGTGTGTGTCTCTGCCCCTGGTGGCTCTGCAGTTCCACGACGTGGAGCTGCGCATCACCTGGTCTGGTAGCCTGGGCGCATCGACCAGCTTCAACGGCGCCACCGGCATCACCACCTACAACCAGCTGCAGTACATCTGCTGGGCCAACTTCACGTACCTGGACCAGGCTGAGCGCGATTACTTCGCCAACACGCCCCAGGACCTGTTGATCACCCAGGTCCAGCGTACGATCGTTCTGGGCTCCCAGACGATGCAGGAGTTGGCTCTGGCCCAGCCAGTCAAGTTCCTGGCCTTCACGAGCAACAACTATACCCAGGCTTACGGTAGCACTGGCGCCAACTCGGCACTGGTCAAGGACCACCAGCTCAAGACCCAGGTGAACGGCGTGGACGTTGGTGAATTCCGTCACCTGCCCAGCTATGTAGACCTGCCTCAGTACTACAACACGCCTTTCGGTTACCTGCCCAACGGTCAGGACGCAGGTCTGGCCAATGTGGGTATCATCAGCTACTGCCTGGACACCTCCAAGCTCCAGCCCACCGGCACCCTGAACTTCTCCCGTCTGGACACGTACCGCATCGTCGTGCCACCCACCATCACCATCGGCGCTCTGATCAAGAGCACGTACATGTACGCGATCGGCTACAACGTGCTGCGCATCCAGAACGGTCTGGGCTCGGTCCTTTACGCCAATTAAATTGAACCTAAAATATAGTATGCAACTCTGGCATTGGGTTCTTCTTTTGGGACTCGTGTTTTTGATTACCTACAGTCCACGTACGGGAAATCTCAAGGACTTTTTTGATTTGGAAATATCAGAGGGGGATGTCAAACCCCCGGGGCCCTCGCGAAAGGCACAAAGCAATAGCAATACCCTTCAGCACGATCAATGAAGTTCCTCACTTTTTGATTGTGCACGACAGAAGATACCGTGAATGGACTTTTGTCACAGGCGGGTGTCGCCGACGTGAGATTTACAACCCACTTCGTTGTGCGGTTCGTGAACTCGAAGAAGAAACACGTGGCATCATAAACCTGAAGCGCGGCTCTTACGCCTACTTCAAGTTTTCGACCAATACACCAGAACCCCGTGACGTGGAGGACGGTGTGGATGTTCTGAACCATTATCACGTCTATGTATTTAATATGCAAATGACCCCCGTCGAACAGAGACACATCGTCAAACGTTTCACGGAGGAAATGGGTAAGATGGATGCCAACTCTGTTCCCTTCCGTAAGAATTACGATGAGAATGACGACTGCAAATTTGAGAACCTCGATTCTATTTCAAAATTGCCAAACCTCTGGCCCATGATACGTCAGCACGTCTTGGGCAACCCTGAATTTCAGCAGGCCCTGAATAATCCTAAAATTCCTTTTAATTTGAGGGTCTAGGGCGAATGACGGAGTCATTCCGTCGCGCCAGCGGACAAGAGCCTTTTTCAAAACTCGTGTTTGGCCGCGCTACGCGCGACCAAATAAGTGCTACGCACTTACTATAGGATGACCCGATCCAAAATAGAGTTTGCCACAATCCTGGCGACCATGCGTGGTCAGGGAGAAGATCCGAAACAACTTGCAGAGGATATGACCCTTCGCAAATTGTGTTATGAAATTGAAAAGCTCGAGCAGGACGAGACAACCCCGAAGGGCGACGAGCCCCCAAAGGAAGACGCCAATGAGGAACCACTTAAAAAGCCAAAGGGTCCACGGCCCTTTTGGTCTTGGCTCCTGGCAGACAGTGATGATGAAGACTCTTAGAGAATTTAGTCTCTAAATTGGTAATGTCAATAGAAAGATGGCGGGTCCCGAACGGCCATGCCACCCACGTCCTCATGGACGGTGGGATCCTTTTCGTACCCACAGAGGAGACCCAGGAATTTCACCAAGCCTGTGTGGATGCGATTAATTCAGGAACAAAATTGTACGTGGTCGAGCAAAAGACGGAACTTTTCAAGTTCTTCGTGGACCTGGATTACAAGGCCCAAGAGAAACTGAAGGATGAAGATCTTCTCCAATTTTGTTCTATAATTCATGAAGCCCTTGGGACGGCATCCAGGTGCTTGATTGCTCGGGCACGTCCAAGACCTGTAGCAGATGGTCTCATAAAATCAGGGGTCCATATTCACTGGCCAGACTTGATTGTCACCAGAACCCAGGCTCTTAATTTTAGATCAAAAATCATTTTGAATTTATCCCAAGACTTTGCGTTTGATTGGGACCGTGTTATCGACGCGTCGGTTTATGGAGGTTCTGGACTGAGAATGTTATGGTCCCACAAGAAACCCACAGGTGACCCATATATTCCATGGAGGGACCTGACTGGCGCAACTTTCCCCAAGGAACCCAACGTGGACATCCTCACTCTCTTTGCGGTGCGCACGGACGAGGATCCGCGTCAGGAGGAGGTTCTCGAGAACAACGGCCCACTCGAGGAGTTTGTGCGCAAATACCTCGAGGGCCAGTGCCGGACACACATCAAGAAGGTTCAGAGGCATGATCACGACGGTTGGTTCGCTCAGACCGACTCGAAATACTGTGAGCGGCTCCACAAGGACCACAAGTCAAATCATACATGGTTTTCTATACGTTCTGGTCGCATATCCCAGCGTTGTTTTGACGAGGACTGCCGCGAGTTCAAGGGTCAGGAACATATTCTCCCTCCATCAATAGTAGAGCAACTCAATGACGTTGCTATTGTGGGTAGTCCTTCTTGTAGTTTTCTTATGGATTTTCTTCCCGATGGGCCCAGTCGCACGTTTCAAAAAGTACAAAGAGAAGGTGCACAAGTACTCGGGTCTGGACCCAAAGAGCTGGGAAAGATTTTTGACCAACATCCAAGAGTTCGAACGGTTGGCTTCGACCGACCAACTTGATGAGTCGGCTCAGTCGCTCTATGCATGTATTGAGAACATCAGAGACATTGCCATGGGAATTAGACGGGCGGATGATGCCGAACATCAGGAGGATCTCAATACAATAGCAAACGAACTGGGATATGAAGGAGAGTTTATAATAAATCAAAATGCAATTTCTCGAGGCATCAACTTCTTCCCAAAGTACTTAAACGAATCACTCATGGATTATCCAGATGCCCGACCAGACGGCCCCTTCCCCAGACTCCGCTCCGACACCTGAGACGCGCACCCGATCAGGGCGCATCACCAAGCCCCCAGTGCGCTACGAGCCCGTTGAGCAGGTTGAGGACGATTATGCTCCAGAGGATTATGATTCGGACGAGTCTGATATTAAATCTGATGAAGAGGATGACTTTTCTGAAGAGGAGGACGACGAAGAAGATGCCGATGAAGATGGAAATTTAGATGGCTTTGTAGTGCCAGATAAAAGCGAGAGTGGTGATTCAGACAGTGACGACGATGGAGAACCTGCCGTTCCTGTCAAAAAGCGACCAGCCGTCCCAGTCAAGAAACGGGCCCCAGTCCGAAAGTGAGTGGCCCGTTCAGGACCAGCCACGCCCCATGTTTCAACGCGACCTCGAGGCGCCCCAAAAGGACCCCCTTGAGTTTCTGAAAAATACAAACCCCGTCGGTCTGATTCTTCTCGGTATTGTCATCGGTGTTCTGATTGTCAGTATGCGTCCTATTGTAATTAGTGCGGCTAAGTGACAGTATACAAAATTGCATTTCCAGAATTGGAATCAGCCCCAACAAAATCCCCTATAGGACCGGTGCGGTGCACACGGACATCTTCCTGAAGAAAACCCAGCCAAGGATTCTCACGAGTCTGATCGGCTGGTTCCATATCTCTGAATACATCAAACTGATTGTCATGAGCGGCAACAGTTTGAGATATTCTTGCGGGTGCTGGTGGGAACCGCTTGTACGCTAGGTACAAAAGGGCCAACACAATCACGATCGCAATTAGTTTAAATAACATTTATTAGTACTAGTTGTCAATATTTTAGGCTACATCAGGCACCTCCTCCTCCTCGACAATAGGCTCCTTGGTCTTGGCGTCCTCCACAGCCTTGGCGTCGGCCGCCGCCTTGTCTGCAGCATCCTGAGCCTCCTTGCGCTTCAGAACCTCGGCCGCCACGCGGATATCCGCCTTGGCAACCAGTTCCTCCATAGACGCCTCTGGAAACTCCTTCTTCAGGTCGTCGAGCAGATCCGCCGGGTGGGGAATTGGTGGAACGTCCGCCTTGGTATAGTACTTGCTGTTCTCGTCACCTGGCTCGATGAATGGCGTGTCGGAACCCTCAATTGGCGTAGCCATCATGTCGCGCTTACGCTTCTCGAACATGGCGGCCGCAGCCTGCTGACTCTTGCGGTAGTTGACCATAATCTCCTCGAGCTTGTCGTTCTGGTAGTGGACGTCCTCAATCTCCTCGCGCTTGGGAGGAATCAGAAGCCACTTGTACATGTCGACCACGTAAATGTCAACCAGGGCGTCATCCTTCTGGAGGCGCTTGGCGTGGGCACCCGCCTCGTCACGGGTCGGGAAGCAGCCACGGATCTTCAGACCCAGCTGATCATTCTTCTGGGGCAGATCTGGACCGACGAACGACACGCACGCAAAAAGCTGTCCTGGAACAGTCAGGTAATCCTGCTCGAGAGAACCCATATAAAACTAACAAGCTTTTTTCTTTTAAGTCTAGAAACGCAGGATGGATCTCCGCAAGATTCACAACGATTACAAACGTAAACACATCAATAAATGGGTAATGCCGAATTCCTATGTGCTCGACTGTGGGTGTGGCCGGGGCGGCGACTGGTGGAAGTGGAAGGCTTGTGGTGTTCGTGTAGCGGCCATAGACCCTGATGCCGAGTCACTCGCTGAGGCCGAGAGCCGTGCGAACGAGATGGGGTTTGACGTCTGGTTCCTCGGTCAGGGTGACATCCGCCAGGCAGCCTTTGCAGGCCCCTATGACGTGGTCTGCTATAACTTTTCGCTCCACTATATTTTTGAAAATGAAAAGACCCTTGAGGAATCCCTCAAGGCGATCAAAGTGGCTCTGAAACCAGGTGGACTCTTGATCGGCATCACACCTGAGAAGGCTCGGGCCGAGGCCATGGGTCCCAATTTCATGGACAAATTAGGAAATGAATTCAAGGTCATGAGTGACCGCCTTTTGGTCCGGTTGACTGATGGTCCATTCTATGCCAATGGGGCAAAAGAGGAGCCAATCCTGGACGGGGCAATTTTGATCCAAAAATTACAAACGCTGGGCTTTGACCGACTCGTGTGGGAACCCATGGTACCCAGGCCGACCGGATTGATTTCGGATTTATATACAAAATTTGTCTTTGTAAATGCTAGAGGAGATGAACCAGGTGGCTTGTCTCGTAGCGGGGCTGACGACCCTTGCTCTGGTGGCATTCACTAATTCAGAACCAAAAATGCTAGTCGAACTGAAGGACCGGTACTTTAAAATCCTCGCCATTCTCCGGGCGTCGGGTGACCCTCTGTGGTCGCCAGTCCTAAAGCCGGCAATTATAACTGGACTAAACGGAAAGAAGGACGGTGTCATAGGTTCGAATGTGAATAAAGGGTACGAAATTTACATCTGCCTGGATGGAGACGATGTAAACTCGGCTTTTTATGTGCTTATGCACGAGTTGGCCCATATGACCGTGCCCGAGTATGATCACTCTATTAAATTTTGGGAGAATTTTGAGAAACTAAAGAAGATTTGTATAGATTCAGGACTGTATGTGAAATCGGGGACGCGTCAGTATTGTGGGGACTCGGTGAGAGACTGAGGGAGGTTCGCAGGATCCCTCGGTCTCTTGACGGCCGAAGGCGTACTAAGAACAGGACGCTACGCGTCCTCCTTAGGCCTTTTCTGAAAGAAACTGTCTCGCAAAGTAGAAAACTACAGCCGCGATCAAGGCGGTCACAGCCATACCCGTCATGGACATTTCACCATTCTCTCCCATGAACTTGGGCACCATCGTGCTCAGTTTGCCCTGGACGGGCTTGGAATAGGCGATGACCGCCGCCACACCCGCCAGAGCCGCGTACCACTGCTCATCGGTGAGGCCGAAGGGGTTCTTGGATGAACCCGAAGAGCCCTTGGACTTGGCCTGCTTCTGGGGTGGCGCCTGTTCGTAGGGCGAACCCTGAACCTCATCCTGCATCATCTGTCCTGGACCGGGCATGACTTCTTCAATCGACGACGAAAACTCCGCCATTTGAGATTCGTCTAGGTTTTTTTCGGGCTGTTGTACCTCGCGCAGAAGACCAGTCGGTACTGTGCGCTTATTTTCCTCCTTCTGCGCAGGCATCTCGACAGATGCCGAAGCGACTGGAATCGGTGTTGACAGGTCTGAAACGTTCGGATCGTACGTCAACATCTAATTCAGCTACTGAAAAGAAAGACGACCTAACTACGCGCCCCCGACTTTTTGACAATGACCGTCCCCCCTCGCCTCTGGGCTGCCGGGGCTAGAGGTTGCGCGACGGCCCGAGGATTGTAATGGCGCTGATGGTACTGCCAGAATGAGGGAGAACCTACGTGAAACCCGCGGCGGATAGGCGCTTTGTACCAAAATACACAATCCGTTATGCGATTGCTCTTTGAGGTGTTGTCGAGCACGAGGCACTCGTAGTTTTCCGTACAGGCGTCCATGACCTGTGAAAACTGGTCGAACGTAGGGAAAACGCCGAAGAACGCCTTGTACAGGTTCTCGCGGTTCTGTCTGACGTTGTCTCTCAGGGCAAACACGTAGTCCACGTTGGTGCGAATCATGGGCGTCATATCCATACAGTACTGGGTCGTCATCATGAAGAATATCTTCCAGTGGCGCCCATTCATAAAGAGCTGACGGATACACACGTCCCTCATGAATGACCTGTCATACATACAGTCATCCATGAGGATAAAAACGGGATTGCACTTCCCGATCGCCAAGAGTTTCTTCTGACGCTCTATAATTTTCTCAAGAGCATCCTTGTTATAGTCGCCATATACGAACAGGTCTGGGATGAACTGCTTGTAGTAGCCGTTCCCCTCTTCAGTGCCTGACATGGCGATTCCGGCTGGGATGTGCTTCTTGTGCCAGAGAATGTCAGTCACGAGTGTGGACTTGCCTGTACCACGCTTTCCTATAAAGACGCAAACCTTATCATCAGCCATCTTGGACGGATCGAACTTTCTGAGCTGAAGCGTCATCTACAATTTTCACGCAAAATTCAGGGGGACTGGGGGCGCATCAAGACCGAGTCGGCTCGAGTCGCGTAGCGACTCTCGTCTCGTGAATAAGTTCTGCGAGGAGGCGCGACCGCGCCGACGGAAAACAATGTTTTCCTTTACTAGAGATGTCCGCCGGCTACATTCAGTTGGCGGCCATCGGTCAACAGGACGCATATCTCACAGGGGAACCACAAGTGACGTACTTTTCAGGCGTGTACCGTCGTCACACACCATTCGTTCTCGAGGCGTACGACATCCCCTTTCTGGATCAACAGGTTGGGTACGGTCAGAACAATATATGTAGAATTCCAGCCAAGGGAGATTTAATAAGGGGCCTGACCCTCAAACTCGACCTGCCGCCCCTGAACAACCCCGGAAACGACTGGACCTGGCCGACGGCCCCGGCCATCGACACGAATCAACCGTACATACGCATCAACAAACCTGCAACCGGGGGCTCCAACGTGACCCTCACGGCCACCCTCCTGGTGCCATCCTATTCGACCAATAACATCTCAGGGTGGCTCACGACCACATTCTCCCCCTACATCGAATATAACTCGGCCCGCAACCTTTTTGTATTTAGCAACTGTGCGTCTATAGAGGTTCTGAACTCAAGCTCGTACCTTGCCCCAGGCATTTTCTTCGGCCTGGATCCAAAGGCATACTCGAGTATAAATCCATTGAGTGGAAACCTGGTTTATACCGTCAGCAGCACTTCAAATTTACAGGCTAATTCAATTTCTCCTTCAAATGTATCTCCAAATTATATTTCAACCGTGACCCGTCTGGGCGACTTTACACTCGAACAGGCTGGGTGGATCAAATCTATCGGTACTTTGCCCCCTGACCCGAAGAAGGGGTTTTTTGCCTACCTCAATCAACCATTGAACATCTCGGGTCAACAGTTTCTCAACTTTTCAACAACATCCGGTACAGGTGCCGTCTGGACGGTGACTGATCCGTCCGCAAAATTCACCATAACTTCCGGTGGACGCATAAAGTTTGGGAGCATAGGTCTCTACGCCATCAAGGCTGGCTTCGAACTCGGTGCCGGTTCGGTTCAGACCCTGAGCTTCGGCTCGAGTAGGAACGAGACGTCCGAGGGTGGAGGTCCCGTGAATCCCAACTTTGAATCCACGTACACCTTTCGCGTGTCCCCCGACCCGTCCATGCCCGCCGTCATCCCCGTCAGCGTCAAGAGCACTGCCAACACGTACTACTTTTACATATCGAGTACCGGCTCTCAGCTTCAGACCAACTCGCACCTGTCCATAAGTCCAATTGATGAATTTTATCAACTTAATTCGCCAATAGTCATGAATGCCAATCCTTGTAAACTCCAACTCTCGGGCAACGTAATTGTGACCGGTGCATACACTATCCTTTTGACCCCTGAGTCTAATATAAATTTCGTAAATGAGGGAGAGTACCTGATGACAGGAGTCATGTATCTGAACAGCGGGTACGTTTCAAATGTTCAATTATGGGAAAGCGCCAACCTGGTTTACACGTACGACATGTCCGTACAGGGTCGCGACCCGACCTTCGCCTTTTCCATGCCTATTTCAGTTTCAAGTACATCGGCCAATTATTATGCCACAATAGCCACCACCACAACCACCACGGTCCTGGCCAACACCTATTTTGTTTTAAATAGGATAAGTTCTCCGTTGCCCGACTCGAACGTCTTGCCCGACAACGGTCTGACCTTCAGGTCCGTGGCCTCAACGCTCACGGCGCCCTTCAGGCTCACGTCGGACTTCGCCACATCTGGAAACTCAAATCTTATTTCATATACAAATTCAGGATTGAAATTCAGTAGCAACGGTACGTACATGCTTACTGGTGCTGTGTGTACAAAAGACAAAGTGACCAGTTTGACATTCGGGTCGAGACAGTACGCCGTCAGTCTAGGTATTTTGCCCCCTTATACCTTTCAGGTCCCTCTCGTGGTGTCTGACACGTCACTGACGTACCCAATCTCCGTGACGACCGATGGGGCAGGTGCATCTCCTAATATTTTTTCAAATACATTCGTCTCGGTCTATCCAGTGACCCTCCCGATCATAGACGTGGCGGCCCAGATTTATTCATACTACGACTCCGTAGGCACGTGGGCCATAAAATCCGCGGACCTCAAGATTGGCGGCCAGACCATCCAGTCTCTTACGGGAGAATTCATCGAACTCTGGAACGATCTACACGTTCCGTACGAAAATCAGCCGGGCCTCCAAGTTCTCACGGGCAAGAACGACACCCGCACCACCATCAACCCCCCGGGCCGCACATACTTTGTAAATTTACCTTTTTATTTCTACGGAAATCCATCTCTGTATTTACCACTCGTGGCCCTCGGGAGACATGACGTGGAGGTCCACGTGACATTCAAGAACTTTAACGAGTTGACCGATATAGTGGTCAATTCTCCATCTTTGGGAGCGACCATCATAGTCGACTATGTGTACCTGTCTGACCCTGAGATTAATTGGTTCCAACGGGCCCAACTAGATTATGTGATTACACAGTGTCAGTACCAGTCCATCAGTCTCTTGCCCAATTTCCAAAATGCCGTTTTCAATTTAGACCTTAAAAATCCCGTTCGTGAACTGTTTTTCGTGGTCCAACCCACGAACCAGAAACCCTATGACTACTCCAACAACGCTGTCCTGAGTTTCGGTTTGAGCTTCAATGGTCAAGAGGTTTTCACACCGGACACGACCGACGCCCTCTACGCGGGAGATATAGAGCCTTTTAACCACTACCCCAACTACCCTCAGCGTCAGTTTTTCATGTACTCTTTCACGAGCAACCCCAAATCTCCAAAACCCCATGGTCAGATTAATTTCAGCAGAATTAAGCAGATCCTGCTAACGCTCAATTGTGGCGGCCAATCGTACCTCCCGGCCAAAGAGCTGAGAATGACGGCTGTTAATTACAATATTTTGAGAATTGCTGATGGGTTGGGGGGTTTGAGGTTCAACACTTGAGGGGCAAGACCTGAAAGGTCCTTGCCCGTGGCCGCCCGTTAGGGCGGCTCTTGGAGATTTATGGTCTGCGACGCATAAATAACCTCATAGAAAAGGCGCCTGCGGCGCCCTTGTTTTTTCTACGGAGTTACTAGAGATGGCCTCCCGTGCCAGTTTAGCCTTTTTGGGTCAGGAGGATATAGCCCTGAGTGTGGATCCACAAGTTACGTATTTTAAAGAAAAATATGAAGGCTCTAGCCTGTTTGCCTCGCGTGTTGACAAGGTTCAGTTTGACAATGACGCACTCGTTCTGGGAGGTGAAAACGTCGTGGAGCTCCCGCGCTCCGGGGATTTAATAACTGAAATGTATCTCAAAGTTTTCTTCCCTCTGAACCTGCGAGTCCGTGAGGTGGAGGAATCCGTGGGGACCCTTTTCATAGATCGCGTGGAGCTATACATAGGAAGTACACTTATTGAACGAATTTACGGTGAATATATAGCCATGAAATATGACATAGAGGTTCCACAAGGCAAGCAACAGGCCCTGACCGGTCTCATAGGAAAGGGGACCCAGGTTGCCGCCTTGAGCTACACGATCCCCCTGCCTTTTTCTCTTTTAGAAAAGGGAATTCCCCTGTGCGCATTCAAAGAGACGGTGACGTTTCGCATCATCACAAACGGTACACGGACCTTCACTTTACCGCCGGTGGACATTGTGGAATCCGTGCCCTCTTTTTTACACGTGGAATACACATACCTAGGACAAAAAGAGGTCGAGTACATCTGCAAGAATCCCCAGATTCATATTTTGGAACAAATTCAATTGGCGGAGTTCTCAGCACCTCTAGGATCCCGGAACGTCCGGTGTAATCTTGGATTTTCGAACATAGTCAAGGAACTCTTTTTCGTGATCCAGAACGAAACAGCCCTAGGGTACGACTTTTTGGCAGACAACACAACAAACCTCCAGCAAATTACGAATCTCGAACTTCTCTTCAATTCTACAGAACGCGTTTCGACCGAGGTCGGCACGCCCCTCTTTTTGCGGGTCATCCAGGGTCTAGAGTTTCACACCCGTGTTCCAGGTTACTATTTCTATATGTACTCTTTCAGCCTTGACCCAGAGTCCAGAAGACCTTCAGGGGGCGTGAACATGTCTCGAATTCAAAATCAAATTCTAAAATTAAATTTGAATCCAAGTGCTTCACCTAGAGTGATCAGAGTCTATGCTATAAACTACAATTTCCTTCAGGTCGCCAACGGGTCCGCGACTATTTTGTTTTCGAACTTTGCCTGAGAGGAACAGACACCCGCGACTATTTTTGTTTTGAATTTTACTTTAAAATTCTAGAAGTCAATGGACTCTTTGACTCCACGGACAGGTGATGGTGATCTTGACACTTCGTCCATACTCGAATCAGCTCTTGACATTTTCAGACCCGTAATGGAATCAGCGACCGTCATGGCCGCCCACTACGCCAAGGCGTGTGGTCGCGACGTGGTTCTCCAGGAGGATATGCGAATGGGTATGATGTACGCCGCTCGGTACGTCACCGGGCGCCAGATAGGGTCTCTGTTCCCTGAGATCTACAGCGAGTCGCAGAGCGACTCATCCTCCGAAGGTTCAGACTACGATCCCGACGACTCGGACTCTTCAGCCTCTTGGGAAACCGTTTCAGATTCAGAATTAGTATGGACCAAGTACGAGGGCACGGAGGACGAGCAGGCCGTCAAAATGAACGAGTGTGCCGATACGTGGGACGCGTGGGAGCCGCAGAACCCCTCGGAACGTGCGTTGAAAAACGCCGTAGACAAACAACGGGACCTTTAGTAGATGACCTGGTGGGTCCAGGAGGATTCCGAGGAGGGCTTCGATCTCTCCAGGACCAAACCTAAATACTCGGTCCTGCTCGAAGAGGAGGATTACGAAACCGAGGACGAGCTTCCAGGCTTTGATAAGGGGCCAGAGGAGAATTACGGCGGGGACTCTTCTGTGGAAACCTGGGACCCTTGGGAACCTTCATATTTTTTTCTTCTAAAATAGTACAAATGGCCGACATGCTTTCCTCCATTGCTCTCCAGCTCGAGTCCCAGTCCCT
>Ga0247723_1001325_pt1 | contig 14699 bp, 28 predicted proteins | sample MSEWelMarce5H_FC_FD_189079 | JGI IMG/M metagenome (GOLD analysis project Ga0247723, IMG submission 189079) | Subsurface sediment microbial communities from gas well in West Virginia, United States - MSEEL Well Study Marcellus 5H_FC | ecosystem: Environmental > Terrestrial > Deep subsurface >...
CACTACAGTAAAGGAAAACAAATAAATGGCAACAAATTACAAGGTGCTTGGTCAATCGAACCCAGCAGCCACAACCCCAGTAACACTCTACACAGTACCTGCAGCAACACAGACAATCGTATCTACGGTTGTTGTAACTAACCAAGCAGCAACTGCTGGCACATACCGCATTGCAGTACGTGTAGCTGGTGCAGCATTGGCTACAAGCCAGTACATAGCATATGACGTATCACTACCTGCTAACGCATCAGATACATTAACACTTGGTCTAACTCTTGGTGCAGCAGATGTTGTTACAGTCTATGCATCTTCTGCTACTTTCTCATTCTCAGCATTCGGAAGCGAGTTATCATAATATGACAGTTGGAAGATTACCCTCAATAGAGGGTGGCATTCAGCCTACTATCGTTGATGCCAAAGGCGATCTTATTACGGCTGTTGCAGCAGACACCCCTGCTCGCATTGCAGTAGGCGCAAACGACACAGTGCTCACAGCAGACTCAACTACAGCAACAGGATTAAAATGGGCAACTCCTGCAGGTGGTAGTAGTAAAAATTGGACATTGATAAACACAGGTGGAACTTCTCTTTCAGGATCTTCAACACAAATCACAGGTTTATCTTCTTATGATGATTTAATGATTTTGATCAACAACGCGTCATTTACAACAGCAAACGCGACATTATACGTGACGGTCAACGGAGTAAGTAGTGCTGCTGCTTATAGTATGTATGGACTTCGATCAGAATACACAACCACATACAGTCACGAAAATTTTACAAGTTATAGAAGCACATTTAGTCGAATACAATTGACCAAAATGAGTAGTGATGATACTTCAGGAATTTCAGGGGCAGTTAATATTTCAGGTGGCAAGGGCACAGGTAAAAAGGCTTTCAGTGCAGTTTCCGCTGCAAGCGTAAGTGGTGGAAATGGGCAGGGAGCAGGAATGGTTATGGGTATGATAGAAGCAACAACAACAATTAGCACAATTGAAATAGTCGGCGTATCAACTACATTTGACGGTGGCACTGTCTTAGTTTATGGAGCATAAAAATGACACTTTCTAGATGGCATAAAAAAATCTACAACTCTGAAACAGGCACAGAAACTTTTATTGAATACACGCCTGAAGAAATTGCTATTGCCGAAGCGGAAGAATTAGCAATGAAAAATGAATCATTAGCACTTCAAGCGGCAATTGAAGCCGAAGCAGAAGCAAAGGCATCAGCACGTGCAGCAGTTCTCAATCGTCTTGGCCTAACCGCTGAAGAAGCACAACTACTCCTTGGAGGAAACTAATGGCAACAGGAAGAATAGGCTCAACGCCAGTCCTTAGAGTTCGATGGTCTGACCAGCCTGCTGCTGGTACTACCGTCCTTAGTGGGTTAGATGACAACTCTGTAGCTCTAGTCTATGACGCTGGATATGAAGCTGTATACCGCAACGGTGCATTGCTATCTCGTGGCAATGACTACACAGCAACTGACGGCACAACTGTCACACTTCTTAGTGCCACTCTTGCTGGCGATATCATTGAGATATTTGCTAACGATCTAGTACCACTAACTGATGCAATCAGCAAGGGACAGTACACTGCTAAGGGCGCATTGCTGTCTGCTAGTGCTGCATCAACACCAGGAGTTGTCACTGTTGGTGCCAATGACACAGTACTTACTGCTGATAGTTCTACTGCTACTGGACTTAAGTGGGCAACCCCTGCTGCAGGTGGAATGACTTTGCTATCAACCACAAGTCTTTCAGGCGCAACAACAACAATTTCAAGCATTAACCAGACTTATGTAAATTTACAGATTTTTGTTTCGGGTGTTACAAATGCCACAGGTGACGGAGACTTTAGAATTGCACCAAATGGAACAACAAACATTACAGGTTCACAAAGATCAAACGGCGGTTCGACTCTCGGCTCAAGTGTAGACAGTTACTTTTTTTTAACAGGACCAAGCAAACCAACGTTAAGAACTGAAGCCACAAATTCTTGGGCAATTACTGTTTTTAATTATGCAAGCACAACATCAAGAAAAGCCTATTCAGCCAATGGGCAATACTATGATGACACAAGTAATTTTGTTCCGTATTCTGCAACAGGTATGATTAACACGGGTTCCGCAATTTCATCACTTGTTTTTTCAAATAGTGCTGGCAATCTTTCAACTGGTACAGTCCTAATTTACGGAGTTAAATAATGGCTAAAACAACAACGCGTCCAATGGTCAGAATCCATAACACAGAGACAGATGAAATCATTGACAGAGAAATGACCGATGATGAATTTGCGGACTATCAAGCCGAGCAATCCGAGCGCGCAGCCAAGCAAGCCGAAGCAGAAGCCAAAGCAGCCACACGCCAAGCACTACTTACTCGTCTTGGTATCACAGAAGAAGAAGCAAGAATCCTACTAGGAGGAAACTAAATGCCAACAACAAGAGCGCTGACCCTTTCGGGTAGTTTATTCTTAACTATTGATGCTAAGACTGGCACTACTTATACCTTCGCTTTAGGTGATGCTAACACTGAGTTAATTACAGCATCTAACGCATCTGCTCAGACCTACTCAATCCCAACAAACGCATCTGTTGCCTTTCCAATTGGAACTCAAATCAACATAATTCAAATTGGTGCAGGTCAAGTAACTATCAACGCTGTTACCTCTGGTACAACAACAGTCTTGTCAACAGGAGCAACAGCAGCAGCTCCTAAACTAAGAGCGCAGTACTCAGCAGCTACCTGTATTAAAGCTGGCACAGATCTTTGGTATGTGACCGGAGACCTAGCGTAATGAGTCCAATCTTAGGAATCATTGCATCATCTAAGTTGGTTGCAAGCACCTCGTATGATTCTATTGCTAGTGCAACTGGTACTGGATCATCTGGCACAATTACTTTTAGTTCAATTGTTAGCACCTATAAGCACTTGCAACTTAGAGGTGTAGCAATTTGGTCATCCAATTTTGATGTACTTCAATTACGATTTAATGGTGACTCAGGATCAAACTACGCTTCACATCATCTAATGGGCGATGGTTCAAGTGCTATTGCGACAGGATTAGCAAGTCAGAGCAGAATAAGATTAAGTGCAGATGGTTATAGTTTTTCTAACGGTGTATATACACCTTTAATTATAGACATCCAAGATTACGCCTCAACCACAAAAACAAAAACCGTTAGAATATTTTTAGGTGCCGATCAAAACACAACACCTGCTCGAATTTTGCTTGCATCGGGTTTATGGAACAGCACAGCGGCAATAACGAGTGTTGCCCTATCAACACAAAGTGCAAGTAATTTCACAACAGAAACATTGATTTCACTCTACGGAATTAAGGGTTAATAAATGCCGACAACATACGAGCCGATAGCGACTCAAACACTCGCAAGTGAAACTACAAGCATTACCTTTTCTAGTATTGCTTCTAGCTATACTGATTTAAGAATAGTCTTTGTTGTGTTCAAACCATCTGCCACAAATGTTGGTGGTCGCATTAGATTTAATTCTGATACGGGAAGCAATTATTCCTACATTTGGCTTGTCGGCTCTGGCACAGCAGCATCTTCAGGTCAAGGAACAAGCACCGCCGAACTTGAATTATTTACTGGTTCTGCTGTAACTACTACAAACCCTCAATTGCAAATCATAAACATTTTTAGTTATGCGGGTAGCACTAACAAAACTGTTTTATGGGAAGAATCATCCGATAAAAATGGAAGTGGTGGTGTTTCACGAAATGTAGGTTTATGGCGAAATACATCTGCAATTACTAACATCCAACTTTCTGACTCATCTGGTCGTAATTTCGGTGTTGGAACAACCGCTACTCTGTATGGGATAAAAAATGCCTAGTACTTACACACTAATTAAAGGCGAGACACTCGCATCATCGGCTGCCTCTTATACGTTTACTGCTATTCCAAGTACCTATACGGATTTAGTGTTAAGAATTTCTGGCAGGAGCGATAGAGCAGTCACTAGCCAAAACTTTTATGTTCAATTAAATAGTGCATCTTTTGACTCAACTTATAGTTGGACATCTTTGCGTGGTCAAGGAAGCGCAGCATCTAGTGTTAGAACATCAGCAGATGGTGCATTTTATGATGGTTACATACAGGGAACATCTGCAACATCTGATACTTTTAACAGCAGCGAATACTATTTTCCAAATTATGCTGGAAGTACAAATAAAGTTGCTTCAAGTTTTACAGCAGTTGAAAACAATACTTCAACTATTCAATACCTTACAGTAGGAGCAAATCTTCGTACTTCAACTGCTGCTATCACTTCTATTGTTATTTCCCTACCTGCTGGAAATCTTATAGCAGGATCATCATTCTATTTATACGGCATCAAGAACTCATAAGGAGAAACAATGGCAAATCCAACACGCATCGAAGTGTTATAATTATTCTATGGGTAAATATAAAAATACAAGTAATTGCACAATAGATAACTGTGATAGAGAATTAATGGCACGTAAAATGTGTGGGATGCATTGGACTAGATGGAGCCGTTGGGGAGATCCACATTTTGTAACCATAAGAACTAACAATCCTAGTCCAGATGGATACGTACGTATTAGAGTTAGTGGCAAAGCTATGGTGCAACATAGACATATTATGGAACAACATTTAGGAAGAAAACTTCTTGAAGAAGAAAATGTGCATCATATAAACGGAATAAGACACGACAATCGTATAGAAAATTTAGAGTTGTGGAATACAAAACAGCCTAAAGGGCAGCGACCAGAAGACAAAATTGAATATGCAATAGAAATACTAAACCAATATGCACCAGAACTATTAAGGAGTGATGATGAGTAATCCAAAGCGTATCGAGGTAAACTGCACAACAGGTGAGGTTCTTGAGATAGAACTAACCGATGCAGAAGTAGCACAACGCGAAGCAGATGCAGTAGCACACGCTGCAGCAGAAGCAGAACGTGAAGCAGCACAGGCAGCGGTAGAGGCAGCACGAGCATCAGCTAACGAGAAGTTATCTGCACTTGGCTTGACTACTGAAGAGATTGCAGCTTTAACTAAGTAATTTCCACTTCAATCTAAGGAGTAGCCAGTGCCTTATGGCTCAGACATCACGGAACCGATACCTTACGTACTTTCCAACCCTGCTGGATCTACTAATTACTCAGCAACTGGTGAAGCATACGATGTAGCTATCGGTGGCTTACCGTTCTTCCTGTTCAACTCTGACGATTCACCATATCGTCGCGTAACAGCGCAGTACCGTAAGCAACAGATTGACCAGAGCCGTGAGCCTGGTGAGCAGACGCTTACTGGTTGGTGGCTACGAAGCCAAAGCTCTTTCCACTATGGACAAGGTATCAAGTTCTTTGAACCTATCCAAGATGAGTCATTGCGTTTCCAGTACACAGAGTCTAAGGGTATTGATGTCTGGACAAAAGGACAGGCAACACTGCTTAACTCTTGCGATAGCCAGCACGTAGTTACTGGTGGTATTCAAACTAATGGTCGTCCTTGGCAGTATGCACGTTCTATTCAATGGACCAAGAACAGTAACAAGTACGACGGTATCCTTCTTGCCGATGAGTATGATGTAGATAAGATCTTCCCAGCTATAACTGTCTCTATTACTAACAAGGCTTTGACTTCTAACGTAGCAACGCTAACTACTAGCACAGCGCACGGTCTATCTGTTGGTATGCAGATTACTATTTCAGGTGTGGACGCGACCTTCAATGGCGAGTACCGCATTACTGGAGTACCTACTACTACTACCTTTACTTATGCCAAGACTGCAACTAACGTTGTGTCAACACCAGTTAGCCCAGCAGGTACAGGTGTTGCTGATGTTATTCACTTTGTTGATTACATCTCAGGTACTGACTACCCAGTACACGCTATCTGTGATGATGGTGTCTATGCCTACTGGGTTACTAACGTAACAGCAAGCGGAACTCCAAGACTAAGAGTATACAAGAAGTTACTATCGGATGATAGTTCTGTATCGCCTACTCTAATGATTAGCGAAAACTCTATCACTGTAACTAACGCTGTTATGGAATACACCAAAGAGCGTATCGTAATGTGCGTCAATGATAAGGTATACGAGTTCTCATCTAGCGCAACATCACTACCAGCAGCGGTCTATTCACACAATGACCCTGACCATATCTTTACTAGCATCACATCTAGTGGTGCTGCTATCTATATCTCAGGCTACTCAGGTATCCAGTCAAACATCTACAAGTTTACTCTCTCTACTGCAGGTGCTATGCCTACGCTGACCAGTGCTATCACTGCAGCAGAACTACCAGTAGGTGAGATTGTATTTAAGATTGCCTACTACCTTGGCAATATGGCTATTGGAACAAACCAAGGTATGCGTATGGCAGATGCAAGTCAGCTCGATGGTTCTATTACCTATGGCGCTTTAATCTTTGAATCAGATCAACCAGTCTATGACTTTGCCTTCCGTGATAGATACATCTGGACAGCATCTGGTGTTGATGGCCAGGTAGGTGTGACTCGTGTAGATATGGGTCAACCACTAGGTAATCTACAATTTCCTTATGCCTGGGACTTATATGATCCAGCAGATACATTAGGCCACTACACAACAGCCTGTGCTTTTATTGGTGATACCTACCGACTAGCATTTTGTAATGCTGGTAATGGTTCTAACGGAACTATCTACATCCAATCAGCATCTACCTTGTTAGCGCAAGGAACTATCCGTACAGGTTATGTCCGATATAACACACTAGAACTTAAGATCTACAAGTTAATGCAAGCTCGTATTGATACCACCAATGGTGGCATATTGATTGACTCAGTTGACTATGAAGATAACTTCTTCCGCATTGGTACCTTTGCACAAGAGGCAACAGTGCCAGAGATTAACATTAACTATCCTCAAGCATCACAAGAATACCTTGGCTTCCAGTTCACACTGACTCGTTCAACTACTGATACATCTAAGGGACCACTGTTTACTGGTTATCAGATCAAGGCTCTGCCTGCTATCCCACGTCAGCGTTTAATCCAGTATCCATTGTCTTGTTTTGACCACGAATCAGATCACTTCGGAGTTGAGATTGGCTATGAAGGTTCTGCTTACTTCCGTATGAGCCAGTTAGAATCTATTGAAAACGTAGGTGACACCATCCGTGTTGAAGACTTTAGAACCGGTGAGTCATACATCGGACTTATCGAAGAGCTTGACTTTAGAAATGCTACCCCTTCAGATAAGCGATTCTCCGGTTATGGTGGAACGCTCTTAGTAACCATTAGGACGGTCTAATGCAGGCACAAGACTACGCAACAGTAGCTGTTGCAGTAATGACAATAATAGGTGGCTTTGCTGCAGCAGTGCGCTGGATGGTTAAGCATTATCTCAATGAACTCAAGCCTAACGGTGGATCAAGTGTTAAAGATTCGGTAGATAGATTGGAGCGACAGGTTGAAGAGATTTATCGCATCCTTCTTTCTCGCAGTAACTCTTAGCGGTTGCGGTTACCAAGGCTGGGTTAGATATCCCTGCCAAGAGTTTGAGAATTGGAAAAAGCCTGAGTGCAATCCCCCACAATGTTTACCAACTGGTACTTGTACCAAAGACATTTTGCCTGGAGTATTTGATGAACCAAAGAAATAAGTTAACCCCAGAAGAGCTACACGCAAGACTGATTGTAACCATTGGAATCATACTTGCCATTGTGTTTGCTGGTTCTGTCTTCGCATTGCTATATGCACTGCTATTTATTACACAACCTTTAGGCGAGCAGGCACCTAACGATGCTGCATTTATTGATCTTGTTAGCACCTTGTGTGTGTTTCTTACTGGTTCTCTTGCTGGAGTACTTGCAGGAAATGGATTGAAGTCTAAGCCAAAAGAAAAGAAAGATGGAGAATAATGAAACCTGTTGTAAAGAGAGCTACACCTGCTGCCATTGCTGTCCTTCGACAAGCTACGGCGCTATATCCTTCACGTAAGAAAGCATCAGATGGACTACTGCCATCGGCAGCACACATCCATCAGAATCCTAACTCAGATCACAATACAGGATTTGGTGTAGACCTAACCCACGATAAGTTGGGTGGCATTGATTGTGTTAATTTATTTCAAGAACTAAAAGCAGACAAGCGTGTTAAGTATCTTATTTTCCAGGGCAAGATCTGGTCAGTAGATCGTGCTAATGAAGGGGACCGTGAATACACAGGTTCAAATAAGCACACCAAACATCTTCACATCTCAATTAAAGAAGGATGTGGAGACGACACTTCCCCTTGGTTCCCTTGGTTGGGCAAGCCAAAGGTTGTCGGAAAGGTTAAGGCAGCAGTTAAGCCTTTACCAAAGAAGAAAGAACCAACAAGTCCAAAGGAGTAACAATGGATAAGAACAAGTTAAAGGCAATTGCAGCTACGTACCTACGTGCTGGCATTGCATCAGTAATCGCTTTGTACCTTGCAGGCGTAACAGATCCAAAAGCCCTAGCATCAGCAGCACTTGCTGCAGTTGCAGGTCCATTGCTTAAGGCAATAGACCCAAAGGCTACAGAGTTTGGTCGTGGGTCTAAGTAACCCATCAGCGCGAGGCAAACAGGAGGTCGGTCCCTACGGGGACCGGCCTTCTTTTTTTGTCCCTAAAATATGCCAGAGTTTGAATCACCTGATAGGTGAGTCTTTAATCTATGACAGTTAGCACAAAGAGTTTGTAGATTGTGTGGCGCATTATTCCAACGGTCACCGTCTATGTGGTCAACATCTAACTGACTAATGTGTACTGGTATGAATCCACACTGTTGACATTCTGTGCCTTTATGTCTAGCGTATGGATACTGTGAGTTTACTAAGTTTCTTTTATAGACAGTCTTGCACCGGTACCTGCTAGTTAGTGGATTATTTTTATCTCGTAACTTAATCTTTGTTGGGCCACAAACAGAGCACGTGGCAGTGCGTTCTACTTCGTTCTGCTCAGTTAGCTTGTGGTTCATCTTTGTCTACTGGACAAGGAACAAGTACTAGATTCCCGCAACTGACACAGGTTGCATCTAAAAAGTACCAGGTCAGTTCGTAGTCTTCAAAGGCTGCCATTACATTAAATACCTGAGAGCCACACGGACACACGTGAAGTGGTCCTAAACCCCGCAGATCGGCTCCAAAGGGGTCAGGAAGGCCATTCCTGCGCCATCTTAACGATGGCAGGGTTGGTAGACGGAACCGAAGGGTTACTGTACGGTTACCACTGCTGCGCCCCTTGAGGGCGCCTGCCTGTTTTATTCGCCTCACGGCTCATATTGTAGTGACTAGTATGTGTCGCTACGCGACGACACGCCGATCTCTAGTACACTCTCTAGTATGACAACAATCGCAGCACTTGAAGGTATTGATTACGCTGTTCTAGTAGCTGACTCACAGATTACTGAAGACAACCTAGTAACGTTATCTACTAGTACGCCAAAGATTGTTGCAGTCGGTAAATTTCTCATCGCAATCTCAGGTGATACACGACCAGGTGACATCCTTTCCTACAACTGGAAACCACCTGCCTATCGTGGTGAAGATCCCGTGCAGTTTATGGGTAAGAAAGTAATACCTAGTTTGATTACAGCCTTTAACGATAACAACTACGACTACAACAAGGTGGACAAAGATGGCGGTTTTGATTATCTCTTTGCTTTTAACGGTAACATCTTTCGTGTTGCTTGTGATCTCTCTTTTTTCCAAGCAAATAACGGAGCGTATGGCATTGGTAGTGGTGGTCAGTTTGCTCTTGGCTATCTTTCTTCAATCATCAAACCTGATATGGAATTAGAATATGCAAAGCGACACGCCCGTAAAGCCGTAGAGATTGCGTCGGTGCTTGACGCTAATACTGGCAAGCCTTTACAGTTGGTTGTACAGGAGAGGATGTAGCTATGGAGTTTAATACATACGAATATATAGAACCAGAGTTTAGAGAAGTTATAGCAACAACTGAATACGCAGCACACTACTGGTTTGAACAAGGTTGGAAAGCCTGTAGACTTGCTTTTCTTTTGCACGATCAAGCAGAGAAGGCAAAGCTATGACAGACCCAAAAGAATTATTACTGAATGCACTACGTGCAACTGATGCTAAGCGTTCACGCTCTACACAGGTACAAATTGGTCCATCAGAGGTAGGTGGCTGTCGTCGTAAGGTGTGGTACAGACTTAACGATCAACCTGAAACTAATGACAACGAATTAAAACTTGCTGCAATTATGGGTACTGCTATCCACGCAGAAATTGAAAGAGCATTAGCAGATAATCCAGATCTTATGATTGAAACTGCTGTTGAATATAACGGAATGAAAGCACACATTGACTGTTTCGTACCTGGTACTGGTGATGTGATTGACTGGAAGACAAGCAAGGTGCGTAACCTTTCTTACTTTCCATCAACACAACAACGATGGCAGGTGCAACTGTATGGCTACCTCCTAGCTAAGAACGGCTACGCGGTCAACCGAGTATCTCTAGTAGCAATTGCTAGAGATGGTGACGAACGGGACGTCAAAGTTCATACTGAGAACTATGATGAGTCTATCGCCCTTGAGGCACTCGGTTGGCTAGCGGCTGTTAAAGAAGCAAAGGAAGCACCAGCACCAGAGAAAGATGCAAGCTACTGTCAGTTCTACTGCAAGTTCTATGACGCAAGTGGGCAGATGGGATGCGTTGGTCTAAAAAAAGAACGTACACCAGTCAATGAAGTAATCATTGCTGATGAAGATGTTGACAAGAATGCACTACTGTACTTACAGTTAGGAGTACAGATTAAAGAGTTAGAAACTAGACAGGATTCTTTGAAGGCATCCTTTGAAGGATTATTAGGCACTACTAATTCCGGTATAGAACTAAGTTGGACAACTGTTAGAGGGCGCGAGTCAGTTGACAGTGATGAAGTAGAAAAACTATTAGGGTTTGTCCCTAAGAAGGTAGGAGCTGAAAGCCAGCGACTATCAATCAAGCAAAGTGGAGGCAAGTAATATGGCTACAGAAGGAACGAAGTTCCAGATCAACTACAAGTTAAATGATGGAACACTCATCAACTTGTACGCAGCAACAGTTACAGAATTAGAGTCAGGTCTTGCTGACCTTTCTATGAATGCTATGAACATCAGAGCAACAGGACTAGAACTATCAGGTGGTCAAGCAGCACCAACAGTTTCATCAATAGCCCAATCTTTTAATGCAACACCAGTTGCAGCACCTGCACCATCAGGTGGCGGTAATACTTGTAAGCACGGACAGATGTCATTGCGTTCAGGCGTAGGACAAAAGGGTCCTTGGTCAGGTTATATGTGTGCAGCACCAAAGGGTGCTCCAGATAAGTGCGACACAATCTGGGTTAAATAATTATGCGGGAGCCTTCGGAATACGAAGCTCCTAGTTGTGCAACAGTAGGCGGAGACTATTGGTTTCCTGAAAAAGAATCAGGTGGCATTGGTCAGACTGAAGCAAGAATTGCAAAGTCTATTTGCTACTCGTGTCCACACAGAACTGAGTGTGCAGAGTGGGGAATCTATAATGAATTACACGGAATCTGGGGTGGCTTTGGCGACCTAGATCGCAGACGCATTCGCAGAGAACGTGGAATCAGATTAAATCAGGAGGATAAAAGTGCTTAATCTATCCCGTGCTTGGAGTGGGGTGCTTACTAAAGCAACACCACTACCTGATGTATGGAATGGATTAAAGGCAGAAGGTATTAAGTTTCGCAGAGGCCAGGTATGTATGGTAGCTGCAGCACCTAATGCTGGTAAGTCTATGTTCGCTCTGATCTATGCAATCAAAGCCAATGTTCCTACACTTTTCTTCTCCGCAGATACTGATACTGCTACTGTAATGATGAGGTCTGTGTCGCATCTATCGGGTCACTCACAAGTGACAGTAGAGGCAAACCTTTCAGACAACAGCCAATACTACAATGCACACTTAGATAAACTTTCACACATCAAGTGGGTCTTTGATTCATCTCCAAACATTGATGACTTGGAGTTAGAGATCAGGGCCTACGTTGAACTCTATGGACATCCACCTGAGTTGATAGTCATTGATAACCTAATGAACATCACTGCTGAGACAGACAACGAATGGGCTGGACTTAGAGCAATTATGATGGAGCTACACGATATGGCACGCAAGACTGAGGCCTGTGTATTGGTACTCCACCACGTATCAGAACAGTCAGAGTATGGGTCACCTACTAACCCACCTCATCGCAGAGCAATTCACGGCAAGGTCAGTCAGTTACCGGCACTGATACTTACACTGGGCTATGACCCATCGCAAGGAATGCTTAAGGTAGCAGCGGTAAAAAACCGTTTTGGAGAACACACTGCTGACGGAAGCAAATATGCACAGCTACTGGTAAACTACGCAGCAGTACAGATATCAGACCAGAATGAGTTTGGTTGGATGTTAAGAAGAGATACGATTGCAGGATACCAAGGAGGATATAATGTCTGAAGAAACAACTGAAGATAAGCCAGTACTTAGTAACTATTACCGAGACAATCTCAGGATTGATGCACTGCGTGATACCACCATTGCACTGCGTACAGATGTTGACTCCATCAAGGTTGACCTCACCAACTTCGTTGGTGCGTTACTGCAATCTGGTGTTGTTGAATTAGTTAAAGATGAAGAAGGCAATGTCATCTACAAGATCAACAAGGTTGTATTGGTAGATGAGTCAGTACAACAAGACTAAAGGTTCTCAGTTTGAGACAGATGTAATGAAGTGGCTCCGCAAAGCTGGAGTTATAGCAGAGCGTCTGACTAAAGCTGGGGCAAAGGATGAGGGCGACATCGTAACTGTTATCGCGGGAGAAACTTACATCCTTGAACTCAAGAACAGGGCAACCCTTTCGCTGCCTGAGTTCTGGAGAGAAGCGCAAGTTGAGGCGCTTAACTATGCTAAGGCTCGTGGTATCGGGGAAGTACCACTGTCATATGTGGTAGTTAAGCGTCGCAACGCTTCAATAGATCAGGCTTGGGTAATCCAAGACTTAACTCAATGGTTAAAGGAGAAGCAGTAATGGCTGTTGCCATTAAACCTCTTCGTCGTAGACGGCGCACTGCACAACGTGGTAAGCCGATGAATCAATCCCAGAGATGGGGAAAGGTAGTAACAACAATGCCAGTTCCAGAAGGTAACATCACAACATCAGAGATACTAGTACCAGTAGTAGAAGAAGTAGTTGAAGATTCAACTACAGAGGAAGTAGAAGATGAAGCTTAGAATAATTGATGAACATAAGTTTTCAAGAATTATTGCAGATCTTTTGCGTGAATCAAAAAATCCAAAGAACCCAGACACAGAAGACAATGCTTACAACTGGGGTCTAGTTGATGCAGAGCGAGCATTACTAGGTATTCCAGTAAGTGTTATCAAGGAAACTAGGCCACAATGATTTGCCAGAATTGCCTCAAGGGCGGAGAAGAGAACACACTTGCTCACTACAAGCGTGCAACTAATTGGCACGACAAGTGCGACTTTAAGGGGTGCGTATGCCAGCACAAGACTGGTCCAGGGTACGTAAGGCGAGCAGATACAAAGGTGCCGTTGATGCAAACTCAATCCCCATAGGAGTTATTGTCTCCCACTTTGGAGGTGAAGTACGTGAAGGCAAGAGCGCTTCAGTTCGTTGCTGTTTACATAGTGACAGTAGACGCTCAGCAGTTATCAACACTTATGACAATTTATATTTCTGCCATACCTGCGGTAAGGGTGGCAATGCAGCTAACCTAGTATGCATATTAGAGAACTTGGAGTTTAACGATGGCCTCAAACGTGCAATCGAAATTGCTACTGGAAGCGGCGCAACAATACGCACAGGCAATAAGTCCAGAAACTCTAGCCGTACTAGAAGGACGTGGGATCTCTGAGGAGACAGCAGGACTGTTCCAGTTAGGAACTATTACTAACCCCATCAATGGTCACGAGATGTATGAAGGGTGGCTATCTATCCCATACATCACCGCATCCGGTGGTTGTGTTGGCTTTAAGTTTAGAAGATTAGATGATGCCAAGCCTAAGTATGGTAGCCCCACTGGGCAAAAGGCACATCTGTATAATGTATGTGACATCACTCTTGACTCACCACACATCGTTGTATGTGAGGGTGAGCTAGATGCAATAGTCACTAGCGCAGAGCTTGGTATCCCAGCAGTGGGTGTGCCAGGTGTTGCAGCGTGGAAGAACCACTTTCCGAAACTCTTTGTAGGTTATGAAACTATCTATGTTGTTGGTGACAATGACATCAAAGAGGATGGGTCTAACCCTGGAGCTGAGTTTGCTAAGCGCGTGGCGAATGAGGTAATGAACTCACAGATTGTTACACTACCACCAGGTATGGACATCAATGATTATTACTTGGCTAATGGAATTGATGCTACGAGAAAGTTACTGATAGGGGAGTCAAATGTATGACAATGACAAGGCAAGAGTGGGACACGATGCTACAGACTTTGCAGCATATGGGCTTTCAAATCTTAGAGATCAATACGGAAACAGAGACAATACTGTTGCGCCCTATACCGATAAGATAAACGATGCTTTCATTGCAGATGTCTGGCGTATTATGGACCAAGCAGGCAACCTATTGGTGCGTAAGCATCACGACTACGGCCCAAAGAACATTGCTCACTCACCAGGTGGACCACTTAATGGTCTGCGTGTAC
>Ga0247723_1001327_pt1 | contig 14682 bp, 26 predicted proteins | sample MSEWelMarce5H_FC_FD_189079 | JGI IMG/M metagenome (GOLD analysis project Ga0247723, IMG submission 189079) | Subsurface sediment microbial communities from gas well in West Virginia, United States - MSEEL Well Study Marcellus 5H_FC | ecosystem: Environmental > Terrestrial > Deep subsurface >...
ACTTAAAGTTTTATTATTTTTAATATTAGGCTTAATTGATTCTAAAATTTTTTTTATTTCTTTATTTGATTTCATATTAAATTGATTTTATTAGTTTAGTTTCTACTTCTTGACTAACCTCATATTTTGCCTTTATAGCATCTATTGAACCACCTTTCATTAAATACTCAACAGCTTTTCCAAAGTGTTCTGTATCGGCTTTTAAAATAGGTTTACTTGGCTTTGCTTGTTCTCCAGCTGCATCAGTATCTTTATCCGTTACTAAGCCTAAAATTGAACTTAAAGCATATCTTCTAATATAAGTAATTGCGCTACCTAAAACTTGAAAATCATTCATACCTTTTAATTGAACTCCTTGAGGTATTTCGGTAAGTGATTCAATTGTTTCTCCTGTTTCTGTTTGGAAGATAATTGTCTTTACACAATTGCCCATAATTGGTTGAGTAAACCCTAAATTATGTTTTGCTAATAAAGGATTGATTTTATCAAAGATAGTTGGAAGGTCTGCGTAAGAATAACCATAACCTTTTGTTTCTTTGTGGATAACTGGCACTTCTTGTTGGAATGCTGCTAAACTTTTAAATAGTGATTTTTGTTCCTGTGTTTTCATAATAGATTGATTTAATTCTTTTTATTTTTACTTTTTTGTACTGAATAGACTAAAATGGTAGCCCATCATCTTCTATTTTAGGTGTGTACTTTGTTTCATTTGAGTAAGTCTTTGTCTCATTATCTTTTTTAAATGGTTCTGTTGGTTTCCAATTATCTATTTCTAAATAATGTGTTGCTTTACCTTCAACTTTATTTTTTTTCTCTTTGATAAGACAATTAACCCAGCCTTTTATTAAGCATGATTTTAATGTTTCAATATCTTGTTCTGAGAATGAAACTTTTGTTAGTTCACCAAATTTTGTAGTTACTATTTTAGCACTACCTACGAATGTTTTAGTTTCCATTTTTCTTTTGTTTTTTATTTGTTATTGTAAATTCTTTAAAACGAGTATTAGATTTAGAGTTGATACACCATTCTTCATTAATAGTGTAACCTTTCTTTCTAATCTTTGCTAATACTTTGTGAAGGTTAAGAGTGCCACAGGCACATTCTTTTTTAGTTATTTGATAGGCATTTGAGCCTGTAATAACTTGCCCACCTAATAAGGCATCGAGGATTGCTTGTTCTTGTGTTTTCATGGTTACAAATTTAATAATTAATTTTTAACTGAATTATAATTTAAAAAATTATCCGTAATTGTTTCTATCTGATTTTGAAGTAGATAGTATTTTTCTGTTAAATTTTGGTCGTATAGTTCTAATCTTTTTAATTCTGCTAACTTTAAAGCAGTATCATAAAGCTCACTTTCTTTTTGATGAATATCATTTAAGGCATACAAACTTCTTCTAGTTAAGCCTTCTATATAAAATTTATTTTCCATACTTTTTAATCTTTAAGTTATAAAATTCATCAATTATATCTAACAGTTCATCTTTACATTCGCCTTCTTTAAAAGCCTTTCCTATTGTAACTAAGCTGAAATACTTTTTCTTTGTTATTCCATAGCGCTTCAGCTTTGTGTGGTCTCCATGAGTATAATACTCACTCATTTTTGTTTTAATTGTTTCGGGTATTTTCATTTGTTTTTAATTTAATTTTAAATAAGTCGCTATAAAGTAGCGCAAAGAAGTAAGTTACCTGCAAGCACTACTTAGTACTTCCAAACACAATTCTCGTGGTATTTTAGATCGTTCGTAACTACCTTTCCGCCCCTGCGTTCCTGTCTTGCTTCCTCTCGGTGCAGGTTGGTGATGGCAGTTTTTATTTCCATTGTGGCAAATGTTTCTCGGCTTCCATGTTTGGCTATTAGTCCAAATATCTGTCGGCTTGGCTCTATCATCTCCATATTGGCAATACCATATTGTGTGCCTTTTTAATTCCTGCATAAACGGCATTTTTCTTAGCATTCCTCGTGGGTTCTCAATAAAGTAAACCATGTTAGGGTTTATCTTTTCCCACTCGTGTATCAGTCCAATAAAATGCCTATTCACCTGATCGCATTTTTTAGCATAATCACTCTTTGGTTCTGTTCCGTTTCTATGTGTGCTTATTGCTGCAATCGTGTAAGTCGTGCAATCAGGTGAAGCCCACACAACATCAGGTATAAAAGGCACATCTTCTTTTTTCATTTCTCCAATATCAATAGCCAAATTTATCCCTTCAAACATTTGCCAGTCCACACTAAAAACTTTCATTCCTAATTCTTCACCAACCTTTCCCACACTTCTACTCCCTGCGAAAAGTTCCAGTAATTTACCCGTGCCAGCAGGTAACAGCACCTTTGCAAAAGCAGGGGTTTCGTGGTTAAATAAAGTTTCTTGCATCTAATTATATTTTATCGGTTAATAAACATTTGTACTTCTAAGCCCTGCCTTCGCAAAGCTGCAAAACGTTAGGTACAATATTTTTAAATTCTCCCCGCCTGTGTGTGTCAATCTAAATGTTCATTACAACTTTGACAAATCTTAAAAGCATATTCTCCTTCTCTATGATAATAGCTTATAGTATCATAATGCTTACATTTTAGTTTTTCAATTTTTACAGCATTTTCGTTCCAAGTATCAATTAAAGCCTCAATAACGTAGTCATTAATATTAACCTTTTCATTATTTGTAATTATTGTAGCATATCTTTCTTTAGCAAATTTTACTAAATTTATCTCTATTTTTTCATCTTTGTATTTCCAAAATACTTTTTTTTCTGCATCTATCATTGTTCATTTATTTTAATCGTTCACAAAATCGTGAACATAGTTTTTAATTTCTCCCCTTCTGTTTAAAAATACTGATACCTAACAGCACCTAAATCGCAACTCCGCTACGCTACGCAGCGTTTAGCTGCAAACCGTTATAATATAACTTGGTTTTTAATATCTATGCTTTTAAACATTTTAATTAGTTCCTGACTAAACTGTAAGTTCCAATCAAATTCAAGCTGATTATTTCCGATGAAGATTTTATGCTTTCCAACTACCTGACCTTTTTTATAGAAGTCAAAACAAAAGTGAGTTTCAGTATCTGTTATAAACATTTCCATTGTTGTATTATCTAAACTTACATTACTTATGTTGATTCTATTGTAGTTAACTAAGTTAGCATCTATATAACCATACCAGTATTCAAGGTTATTGTTTAGTTCTATTTGATTTGAGTTATTCATAAATTTGTTTTTTAATTGTGTTATATACTTCGTTATATTCTTTTTCTGTTATTTGCTCATAGCTGCATGGGTATTGCATCATGTGTTGAGTAACCTGAATTGAATGCTCAAACTCCCCTAAAAATAATACTGTGGTTCTTGTTTCTTCTACCATGTAATAATGATAGTGTTGTTTAGTAAATAATGGTAGTTGTACTTCCATTTGTACTTTTTCTTTTCGTTCGATTGTGATTTTCATTGTTTGTGTTTTTAATTATAAAGCAAATATAAAGCAAATTATAATATAAACAACAAAAAAAAGCAACTATTTTTTATAATAATTGCTAACTAATTGAAAATCAATAAGAAAATTTTATTCTTTATTCGCTCTTTTTTTTATCTTTTTCTTTTCCCAATGGCGAATGATAGCAGCTACTAATAAAGTAACTATTGAACCGACTACTGAATTATCAACCCCACTAATGAAAGAACCGCCACCAGTAACTTCATGTACTGCAACCGCTGTGTTTACTACTTCACTAACTACTGTTGTTAGTGTATCATTTACTAATTGTAATAACATTTGTATATTGTTTTAAATTGTTTATATTTGTTCTTCGTTCTTTGTGTTTTTCATAAAAATTTCTAACTCTTAAAAGCATCTTTCGGGGTGCTTTTTTGTTTTATACTATTTCTATTGTATGTATTTCGTTATTATGTAACAATAATCTGTTTACTAAATCCGTTTCAGCTTTTGTGCTTTCAAATATTGAATTATGCCCTTTTTTATAGCCTATAAGAATACATCCTAATGAATGCTCTGCTGTATTACCTCTGTGTAATAAAACCCCGTCAAATCCTTTTATTTGAAGAATACGAGGTAACATCCTTTTGAACTTTGGCGATTGATTAACTGTTAGCTTATAGAAGCCTGAAGGAATTGCAGTAAGTCCGAAAATCTTTTTTGCTTGAATAAATAAAAGAGAATCACTTTGTTTCAATCCTCTATCTTTATCTTCTAATGTATAACAAAAGAAAACATCATTTATAAATAATGATCCAATAGTGCAAACATCATTTTTTGTTTCCCTAACTACTTTTAGTTTCATCTTCTATTTTCTTAGGAATTACAGCTTCGTTTGGTTTACTATACAATTGTTCAAGTCTTTCACGTTCTAAACAATTATACAACTTAGCTTCTAAATGTTCTACTCTTGTATGAGTATGCCATAGCCACAATACTAAAACAGCAGTTGCGCCATGTTTCTTAATTAAGTCTAATGTCTCTTTCATTCTATTGGTGGTAATGGTTGTGGTGTATATGGGCTTAATGGAATATTTAATAAATAAGCATATTCCGTATTTGATACATCCTGTTCATCCTGTTCACTTAAAAATAAAAAATAAACTCCGTTTATGTCCTGAACGAAATTAAAAAATGTATCTGAATCTATAAAAGTTCCTTGTAATTCTATTGCCTGTTTATTAGTTACTATCCTTCCGTAATATTCCATAATTAATAATTATTAATTCCAAAATAAGTCATTAATGCATTTACTCTTGAACTCAAGTTTGTAGTTTCAGTATCTGTTAATCCTGCTCCAATTGAACTAAATCTACATTCACGATTAGAGAATATTCCAGCAACTGATGAATTATTTATAGCACCTAAATAAATAGTATTTGTTGTAGTTGCATTTGAAGCTGTTGTTAAAGATTGAATTGAACTGCCATTTTTAAATAATTTTAAAACATTACTTGCAGTCCTTAAGCCAACATAAAATCCTCTTGAATCAGCATTTGCAATATATGTAGGCACCCCTGCATTATTATATCTTACAGCTGCTCCCGAAGTCGAATATCTACATGATAACTCTGTATAAGAATTGGGAGTATTTTTTAAAGCACCCATTTCAATTCCTGTTATTGTGCTATTAGTTCCTGAATAATATGACAAATGTCCTGTATTTAAACCTAAAACAGAAGTTGATAAAAAAGAATCTGCATAGGCACTTGTTCCATTTGGTGTAATTCCTGTACTTGCATGTGTCCAACCAGTTGAAAATGTTAATCTATAAGCTCCATTTGTATCTGTTGGATTTATTAAATTCCATTTATTTGCAGTTGCTGAACTCCAAATAGGTAAATACATTGCATTTATTTTAGAGTAAACACCATCTGTTTTAAGACCTAAATAAAAGGTGTTAATAGCGTTTTTAACTGCATCACTTGTTATTGCAGTATTTGCTGTAAAGTAAGCTAATGCATCAGCATCGTAGGTTACAGATCCAAATACTTGATAATCTCTTGTTGTAAGTCCTAAACTTAACTTCATTCTGAATAAGCTATTATAGTTCCGCTTGTTAAAGTAAGATTAGTAAAAACAGCATCACCGGGAGCGTAAATAATTGCCCCTTGCTTTAATGTTTTACCACTTAAACCAATTGATGTTAAATAGTTAGTTGTAGTATCAGGAGCAAAGCCACCTGTTAAAGTCGCTACTACTGTATCAGCTTGAACAATAAAACAGTAATATTTTTTTCCTGTTCTTGCTACTGTGTTATCAATATATTCACAGCCACCGTTTGCTGTTAGTCTTAATGCGTTTGCCATGTTGTTTATTTTTTAAAGTACCATTATTTTATTTCTTTGTAACCATAACGAATTATAGTTTGAGGATCACTTAAATCATAGGCATAAAATTCTTTTAAACCAGCATAATCCCCACCCGTATAGTAAATATTATATTTACCATTTTCTAGTTTTATTTCATAATAAAAATTCATCGTATAAATAAATTAAATTTTAATCTTACACCTGTTGGATTGGTTACCCATGTAGGAGTTAACCATTTTATTTCAATAGCATCACCAGCATTTACAGATATATTTAAGCCTGTTAAAATAGTTGATATATAAGTAGCATTTAATTTATAAGTATTGGTTAATAAAGTATCTGTTGCAGCACCATTAATCCCACCACTTAAAACTCTTACTGAAAAAGTTGAATTTTCAGAAGTTCCTAATACTGTATAAATTACAGAATTTATTCCTATTGATTTTATTTTACCAGTTACAGGAATAATAATAGAAGCATCTTTTGAAGTTGTTGAAGGAGCATCAGCAACACCTAAATAATAATTAGTAGCGTCAGCAGGATTAACATTAGATGCATGAAAAATGCTTTGCACAAAAGAATTTTCTAAATCACTTAAGGGTTTATTCTCATAACGAGTAGTGCTTGAGTTCCAAAATATACCGTCATTATTTGAAGGACTTGGCAAGTAACAATCGTGAAGCTCCCCGATTTCCCATCCGTTCATTACCTTACAATAGATTTTTCCTTGATTAGCATGGGCGTAAACTACATATCCAACTACAACTAAATGATTAGGTGCTGTTGGTTGAACTTTTGTCAAAGCTCCTGGTGTAGTTGAACTAACATAAAGAACATCGCCGTCATTCCATGTTTCACCTTGTAAACTTCCTGTCGTGTTTAATCCTGTTATCTCACCAATTACAATTATTTTTCCTGTTTGATTATTATTAATGTTTTCAGAAACAACTCCAATAGTATCTACTGAATTTCCATTGCTATCTGCTAAAGCATAATCAACTGCTAACCTTTGTCCTTGCGCTGTTTGAACTTTTAAAACTTTGTAACCTGAAGCCAATAAATTATCGCCTGTTTTATTTACTACTGTTAAAAATAGGTTTTCAGGATAACCTGCGCCACCTTCAGGCACATAGTCTAAATTTAACCATGTATCAACTCCATTTCCTATCTTATATCTTGGCTGGTCTGTTCCTGTATAAAGTACATCTGTACTTAAAGCCATTTCTCCTGCTAATAAAATAGGATTATTAGAAGTCCAATTTGCAGATGTATCTCGTCTTAATTGTATCTGTGCTGTTATTGTACTCATGCTTGTATTATCGAATTTGTATAAGTTGTATTTGAAGCCCCGCCATCTATTGTACTAACTTGTATTACTGTGTAAGTCTCACCGCCTTTTAAAGTAGTTATAACTGTTCCATTTTGGTTTACAATAGTAACTAAATTTGATGTTCCTGCATTCGTTATAGTTGAATCAAATGGTATTTGGCATCTATCGTAAGTAAAAGGTACTTTTAGATTTACATCAAAGTAGTAACCTGCATCTTCATCATCAAATCTAGGTTCGCTAAAAGGATTTAAAGTAACATTATCACTTACTAATTTCCAACCATAAATAGTAGAATTAAGCTGTGCAATAATATCTAAACATATTTGCTGAATATCACTAAATAACTCTAACTCATTTTGTTTGCCTTTAATCAATCTATCCATTACATAGATTCTTAAAACGTGTGTATAGGCATTTCCTTGTAATACAGGTGGTTCATAATCAACCCACATTGCAGGATATTCAGTTATTCCGCTAGTCGCAAACTCTATAACACTACCATTACCAAAAGAATTAATTTGATAATGTGCGTTTGCAATATTATTTAGGTTTTTTATTACTTGGTTTAACGTTATCATTCAAAAATTTTTTTAATATTTCAATTTTATTAAAGAGTTTATAACCACTCTTTTTAGTAACGTTTTCTTTTTTCAAATTTTTCTTCATAGCTGAATATTGAACGGTTACGACCTAAATAAATACTTTCTTCGTAAGAATAACCCTGTGGGTAAATAGTATCAAAGCCATCGCCAGGATTATCATATAATGGGTATTGGTCAGAATACTCAAATAAGTAATCAATTAATCTTTTAGTATGGTATTGTGCTTTGTCAGTAACTAAGTTCATAAAAGAATTTAACTCATTAAAATCAACTCCTGTACTGTTATCACTATTCTTTTTTACAATGTTCTTATTTGTTACCTTATAAGTTAAAAATGGTGCAGCCTCAACCATTACCCACCATTTGAGAGCAGGAATAATATAGTTATCTAATAAGGTAGTATTTAAAGCCGATAATGTATTTGTGCTTACTTGATTTATGATTTCATCGTATAAACCCGAACCAATATAATTTCTAATATGAATCTTTTGCGCTTCTTCAATAGAAATTCTTAAGTATTTTTCATCTACATTAGGGTCTACAAATGTGTAATCCTTAATGTAAGTTGCTGTTAATAATAATACTGTTGCCATTATTTTTTAATTTTTACAACGTTAGCACTCCAAATATGTCTGCAAAATGGTGTTCTTGTTTGACCGCCTTTTCTTGTCCACCAACCACCACGATAGTTCCAAACATCATAACCTACTATCTTACTAATTTGTTCGATTTGCGCTCTTGAATACATTTTATTTGCATCCAATAACTTAACACAGAACTCTCTTGAATTTCGTTTGTCAGGCTTAACTCCTGTTCTCCATTCGTAAGTATACATTATTTTGTAATCTTCGGTATCTGTACCTATTTTGTTTGATGTTCTAATAGCTTCGGTTGTTGGTACTCTAATATCTTTTTTTTGTCCGCCTGTGTTTGTTTCTTTAACCTTAATTAGTTCTTCTTTAACCATATCATTAATTAAATCAGCAACTCTATCTTCTTTTATTCTTAAAGTATCTGCAATTGTCTTGTTATCCATTAATGGGTCTTTATCTAATAATCCTACAATGTCTCTTTTAATTTGTTTGCTTAATGGAGAAACATCAACAGCAAAGTCAAAACGATTTTCTTCGTTCATAAACTTTTGCTCAATCACTTCATAATTTTCTTTATCATCCCCAAACATTTTAAATATTTCAATTACTTCATCAATTTCACTTTCTGATGCAAAAGAATGTTCACATACCTGGTCTTCAAATCTATGGATAGCACTTGAAACAATAGGCTTAACTTCTTCTTCCAAAGGTGGCAACCCATACATTTCACGAACCTCATTTTTAGTCATTACCTTAATCTTTTCTTCAATAGGCAATTGTTCTTCGATTGGATCTAACTCTTTTAAATAAATACGATTTGAAAAACCTTTTAATTTAAGTAAGTAGTTAAAGTCTTTCTCAATTTCAGCTTGATTAGGAATGATGTAAGTATTCTTATAAAGTTCGTAAGAATCATTTATTTGGTCTTTCGTTCCTAACTCACCTGCTGTTTTAATACCTACTAGCATAGGATTAGGAATGTGATGCCCAATAATTAATTCTTGAATAACTTGGTCGTTTAATTCTGTTAGTTGAGCATCTACATTTTGAGGTGTTAAATGTTCAATTGTTGGAGCAGAATCTTTGTTGCCACTAAATGTAATTAGTAAACTATTTGCTCTATCTGTTCCAGTGAATTTCTCTTTTAGTCTTGCTTCAATTTCTTCTTTTTCTTCTTCAGTTGGTCTGCCATTTGAGAAGTTAAGAATAGTTCCTGCATTAAAACCACTCTTAATCGCATTTAAACGATAATTAGAAAGCTCAACATCAACTTCTGCATAAACAGCACTCGCCACATAATCAGGCAATGGATAAGCATCTAAATCAGGCCTGTATTCTTTTGAAACAAATATTTGTCTTGCTGTTGGTTTTTCAGGATCAAATAAAGGGATGTATTCTAAATCGGTTTCTTCGGGACTTTGCTTTTGTTTGCTCCAGTCTTTTGAATACCAATAACCATCTGCATCTTTTGCCTTTCGTAAATTGTTATAAGGAAAGTGTAATAACTCAAAGTTGTTTCCTGCTTTATTCCAAATTACTTCTAAATAATAACCGCCGAATAACTTTTTATCTAATACACATTTTTTTACAATGTCTTTTAAAGTATCAAAATTAGTATTCTCTTTATTTATAAAGTCATTAGCTAATGCAATGTCTTGAATTGATAAATCAGTAGAATCAAAGCCAACACCAGCACCGCAAATGTAAAGAACCTTGCCGTTGATAAAAGCATTATGTTTAGAGCTACGATTGAATAAATAAAGTAAGTAACCAGGGTAGTTATTATAGTAACCACCTTCTTTATCTGCTCCATAAATTATCCATTCTTTTGATTTTTCTTCTTTAAATACAGGTGTTTTGTGTGCCTGTAGTTTAAGATTAATTACATCATATATATTATTCTCCATAAGTTATAATCGTTTTATTTTGATTATCGTAAGCATTAACAACAGGCAATGTACTTTCTACTTTTACCATTCCTATTTCAAGTAAGCCTTCTGCATTTGCTACGTTTAAATTACTTGAACTTGTTTGTTGATAAATTGCATATTCATAAAATCCCGTTTCAGGCAAAGATACAATTCCACTTGTTAAATTAGTAACTCCTGTTGTTTCAGTTATTAAAAATTTATTGTAACGAGTAGAAAAGGAACTTACATCACTTGCAATGAAATTAACTGTACTCATTAACACTTGATGTTTAAAGCTAAATAAATAGTAAGGATTATTTAAAGTAACTTTTTCTGTTAGTGTAAATACTAGAAAATTATTTTGCCCTTTATTTATTATTTGCATATTTTAAAAAGTACCATAAAAACAAAAGGTTGCATTTCTGCAACCTCTCGAATCAATCAAACGAACAGGAAAATTATATAATGCCTGAAATAACTCCTGAATTTACTTTGTTTGCAGGTAAAGGTTCTTTGCCTGTTAAAGTAATTGAGTAGCCATTTTTATCACCCATTGCTTTGCCAGTTGATGAAGTTCCTGCTGTTAAATGCATTGCTCTTGTTTCACCTGCTAAGTGATAAACATCATCTGCATCTTGAACAATAACAATCAATCTGTTTTGTGTTAATAAACGAACAATATTACGATTCTTAGCAGTCATTTTATAAACTGAAAAAACTAATGTTTGTTCATAGAAAGTTGTACCATTTTCAATTGATACAGTTGCATTCTCATCAAATTGTGCATCTTCTAACTCAACCTCAACAGTCCAGAATTTTTTTCCTGCTACCATTGTGATTCCACTAACTTGACCTGATGAAGCTGTAATTGTTGAAACATTGGCAAACTCTGTAAGATATATTTTCTTTACACCTCCCGCACCTTGGCGACAGTCTAGTGTTAATCCTTCAATTATATTACAAGCCATTGTTAAAAATTTTAAAAGGGAGTTTTTACACTCCCTTATGATTAATATTAAGCGTTAGTGTATTGAACAACGTGGTCAATGAACTTCACAGCAACACCTGCTCTGAAAGCACCAAACAATCTCCAAACTCTATCGTCTTTTGAATACCATGCTTCGATGTTTTCTAAGTCTGACTGTAAGTCAGTTCCGAATACTAAGTTAGAAGCGTAAGTTGCAATGATACGATTTCTTACTGCACTTGGAATTGAACCCGTATCGACGGTGGCATCACTCATGCCTGGAACGCCAATAACCTTCATATTAGTACCTGGATACATTAATTCCCAATTTTGCCATACTCCATCTGTATTATACTGTGAACCGTAGATTCCATAAGTTGATGTAATCTTTGCAGCTAATAAACGGAAAGTATCATAACCACAGAATGCTACTACTGGCTCATTAACTAAAGCTGCTGCTGGAACTTTTGCATAAATGTCATCAAAAATAGTTAATACGTTTGTTGCATTTAAAGTAGATGCTGTTGCTGCTACTGCTGTTCCTGCTGTGTCAATTGTTGCTAACCAACCATTCATTTGTTTTAATACAGTTGAGTTAGTGTAAGTAGTTTTACCTGCCCAAATCATGTTCTCAACGTTACGAGCAACTTGTGCTAATTTTCTGTCGATAATGTTTTGTGCAATTGATAAAGAATCATTGTTTGCTCCTGCTGGTAAATACTTTTGAGTATAGTAAGTATTTAAGTCTTTTAAACAGAATTGTTCTGCAAAGTTAATACCTACAGTCGCAATAGATACCTGTGAAAAAGTAGTAGTTCCTGAAGTTGTGAATGAACACGCTTCTGCTTGGAATGGTACTGTACTTTCTAATACAGGGATTTTTTCTGTTGACTTAATTCCTGTACGGATGTCAACTCCTTTTCCTAAAGTTACACCTCCTAATATTGCTTTGGAGATGAGGTCTGCTCTGTTTTCTTCAACATAAGCAGTCATTGAATCAAATGAAAATGCCATTTTGTTTTTTGTTTTATTGGTTAATAGTTATATACTTTTTTTCTAAATTCTTCTAAACTTGTAGTGTTTGATTTTTTAAAGTTTTCTTTTGAAGTTGACTTTGGCTCAACACTTGGAGCATCTGCAACTTTTTCAATCAATGAAAATAACTTTCTGTTTAAATCTGTTTGTGCTAAGATAGAAGCGTTTGCAGCTTCTAGAGCTTGATTTGATAAACCTAATGCAGATTCTAACTTTGATAAACGTTCGTTCAATTCAGCAAACTTTGCTTCAAATTGTTCGTTATTATCGGATGCCATTTCTTCCATAACAGGTTCTTCCATTACTTCTTCAGGTTCAATGCCTTTTACAACTCCGTTTTCAACATAAACTTTCATTGGCATTTCATTTACCATAATAACCATTTCAGTTACCTCAACTGGCAAATCCATAACACCATCAGGAGTTATAACTTGCAGTTTAGAACCTATTGCGATTTCTTCTGTATCAGTACGAACAATAGAACCGTCTTTTGCTTTGTAGTCAGCAAATTTCAAGTCTTTTACTTCGTCTTGAAAAATATCTTTGAACAATTCTTTCATATCTGAAAAAACTTCTTTAAACGTTTGTTTTTTATTTTCCATTGCTTTGTTTTTTTATAAAGTACATTAAATTCATTTAGTTGCAATCTCTGCCACTTTTTTTCTTAAGTTGTGTATTCTATCGGCTAGACTTTCGATAACGTTTACAGGAGCATCTTTTAGCTTTCTATGTGCAAAAGCACCCTCAACACTAAAACCTTTAAACACTCCTGTTCTAATAAAGTCATTCCAAACTTCGTTATTATCTACTTTAAAAGTTCCGAACCATGAACCCTCTGTTAATGTAGGATAGCCTTCAGGTGTTTTTATTCCTCTTGTTTTGTCAATAATAAAAGATTCAACCATGTAAACTCCATCAACTTGTCTTTCACTATCGTGCATCATGTTTACGTTATGAGTAAATCCTTTTTTGAAAAATCTTTGTGCTATTTTTTCAATCTGTTCTTTGTCAAACACTACATAGTATTCGCCACTTTCATCTGCTCTATAAATAGGTAAATCAGAAATCATTAAAGCACCGCTAATTAATCTACGTTCTTTATCTGCAAAGAATTTAAACTGACCTTTCATGTTTTGTTCATCCCATTTAGTATAACAAATAGCAGCAGCCTGGTCTTGTTCTTTTCCGTTTCCTATTTCAACTGCAATGCAACGTGATACAAATTCATCTTTTGTTTCACCTGCTCTTGGGTTTACAACCATTTTTTCTCTATCAATTTGCTCTAACTTTCTTTGCGCCCACTCTATGCCTTCATCTCCACCCCATGCTAACCACATTAATCTACCACAACCATCACCTAACTCTTTTTGTGAGTTTTGTCTGTGCCTTTCAAATGATGCCATGCGTGCAATCGTGTCCCTCGAAATGGGTAAACCCTTTGCTAACTGGTTTGCACGAGCTTTCCCGGTGGCTTCTCCACAATCACCCCATCCGTTTTCTTCAGCCCATCTTAAAGCTATTTTAGCATTCTCACTTGCTTGTTTTGGATAGTCTGTATAACTTTCAAATTGATGTTCTTTGAATGCGTGCCAATTGGTCTCTATTGCAGGTTGGTCTACCAAAGCAATGTACTCAACTCCAAGTTCATCACTATCATCAATTACTAATTTATAAACTGGTAAATTTTCCATGTTATCCTATTTTTGAATTATTACTTAATTTGTTTACTCTTTCTGTTACTGCTCTACTTTCACTTTCTACTACATAAGCTTTCATCGGTGCAGCTTCTCTATTGCCTTGTCCAGCTACTGTGCCATCAGGATTTAGTTGAGTTACTGTGTTTTGTGCTGTTAATCCTTGCGGAGGTTGACCAACGCCACCGCCTTGACTAAACGTTCCTAAGTTACCACCGCCACCGCCACCACTTGCACCACCGCCTCCACCTTCAAATTTAGTTTTGGCAATTACAGCTACTCTAGCCAATCCACTTGCTATTGCTATGGCTGCTGCTATGTTTGCTCTTATTGGTGCATCAGGTGTTGGAATTGCCATTTGACTTGCAAATGCTGACTGTGCAGCTTGGTACGTTTCAATGGTTGCCTGTGCTAAACTTGCAGCCTTTTTAATTTGAAATGCTTTCTTTTGACTTGCTTCACTTTTACCTGCAAATGCATCTACTAATGATTGAACGCTTTGTAATCCTTGTAAAGCTAATTTTGTTTTTTCTTCTTCGCCTTTTTTATAATCTTCAACTGCTTTTAATCTTGCAGCCTTTTGTGCATCTAACTTTCTTTGTTCTGCTTGTATTTCAGATTCTATTCTTTCATCTTCGAGTTTTAATCTTTCTTTTTCTTTTTCAAATTGTTCTTTATAAAACTCATTATCCATTTCGGATTGTCGCCTTAATACTTCTCTTTCAAAATCTCTTCTCCATTTAGC
>Ga0247723_1001328_pt1 | contig 14681 bp, 24 predicted proteins | sample MSEWelMarce5H_FC_FD_189079 | JGI IMG/M metagenome (GOLD analysis project Ga0247723, IMG submission 189079) | Subsurface sediment microbial communities from gas well in West Virginia, United States - MSEEL Well Study Marcellus 5H_FC | ecosystem: Environmental > Terrestrial > Deep subsurface >...
CACAATATGACTCTGTGCCAGACGTTGCTCTGGCCGACTCATTGCATGAAAAATTTTATTCAAAGATTCCAAAAATAGAGTTTTACAAAACCATTGGGCTAAGTGCGGCTACTGCAATACCAGGCGCTGAGAATGTTGTAACTGGTGTTAAGCCGCCAGAAGTGTCTATGCGTGACCGCATCATGGGCGTGATTGAAACGCCTTTAGCACTTGGTGCTACTTTGGGTGGAGCTGCAATTGCACCGCTTGTTGGCATTGCAGGCACTTTAGCTAGTGGCAAATACGGCACACAAGAAGGCATTCGCGCTGGCGAACAGGCTATGAAGGCTGTTCAGTATCAACCACGCACACAGACGGCCAGAGAAGCCTTGGGCGCTGTTGGTGAGTTCTTGCAGCCAATTACAGGCGCTTTACCGCCAACACTTGGCGCAGCTGGTACAACCCTTAACGCTTTGGCGCCTGCCACCATGATGCAAGCCGGTGCATTGGCTCGTCCTATTGCAAGACAAGTAACAGCGCCAGTGCAAAATGCTTTGGCCAATGTGATGACACGCGAACAACAGCCTAGCATGGTTGGCATGGGCGCGGCTAGTACAGCTGAAGACTTGATGCGCCAAGAACGTCTTAACCGTCTTAACATTCCTGCGACAGCTGGTGAGCGCACTAAGAACTTAGCACAACAGCAATTTGAGGCAGAAGTTGGGCGCGGTGTGGTGACTGGCATTTCTGAAGAAGCCAAAACCAAACTGGCTGAACAGATGGGTGGCTTTAAGGCAAATCAACAAAAAGCCATTGTTCAAAACTTTGAACGCATGACCAATGAAATTGGTGCTGAAGTGGCTGATCCAACTCAGATGCGTGCCGTTGGCAAAATTGTTGACAAAACGCTTAATGACGAATACACCAAAAAATATAACGCATATAAGGCGTTATACAAGACGGCAGATGAAGCTGGCGAGACATTAGAACAAGTGCCATATCAAAGCCTGCTTGACTACATTAACACCAAAACACCAACACAGCGAAAAACACTAGATCCAATTTTGGATTCTGTGGCCGAATCGTTAAAAATGAATGATCCACAAGGCACTGGAGCAATTTCAGTTCGTGCGCTTGAAGACATTTATCAACAAATTGGCACGGTCAAAGATTCGGCAAACGCCAAGCCAATGAAAAAAATTATCACCCAGTTGGGTGAAGGTGCTGGCGGTGAGTTGTATCAGGCGGCGCGTCAATCCAGAGCGCAGTTGGCTAAAGAGTTTGATGATGTTTATCGAGTTGACAAGTTGCTTGGCACAAAGGCCGGTTACGCTGACCGCCAAGTGGCGCTTGATGATGTGTTTAAGTATGTTGTGCTTGATGGCTCATTGGAAGAAATGCGCACAGTCACAAAGTTGTTGAAAAAAGCAGGCCCAGAAGGCCAACAAGCCTACAAAGAATTGCAAGGTCAGACCATTCAGCACATGAAAGACATGCTTACCAAGAGTGATCAACCATCTTTTAGAAACCTTAACACTCTTATCAATCAGCTTGATGCCGAAGATAAATTGGTCTACATGTTTGGCAAAGCAGGCCGCAATGAGATTATGGACTTGCGTGATGCCATTAAAGATGTGCTTGTCAAACAGCCTGGCGCTGTAAATTACAGCAACACCTCTGGCGCAGTCTTGCGTGGCCTTGAGGCTTTGCAGGCAGTAAGATTCCCTGGGGCTAAATCAGCTGCTGAACTTGCTCGCACACGCGAAGTAACCGGCAAAGTGCAAGAAGCCCTTAAACAGCCAAATCAATTGGCGCCAAAACAGCCAAATCAAAACGCATTGACCAATAAGCCAGTCAAGATTGATTTAAAAGGCATGGCCAACCCATGATGGATACCCAAGTTTTATTTAACATTGCGGTAAGTCTGGCGGGGTTCTTAGGCGGTTGGGTGCTAAATAACATCTACCGATCACTGGAGCGCTTGGACACAGACGTTCGGGCTATGCCACTTAATTACGTTACCCGTGATGACTACCGCGCTGATATGCGTGACGTTAAAGAAATGCTTGGCAAAATCTTTGACAAACTGGATAACAAAGTAGACAAATGAATGCGCTGGCTCATACTCTTACTGCTGTTGGGGCTGGTGGGAGCCGTGGCCAAGAATGGCTGTCATGTGCGCGAGTTCTATGGAATAGCGTACACAGTCCACGACCCTACACAGCGGCACAGGGAGATGATGGCGTGGCTAGATCAGAACGCCCAGCACTGCAAGTCAACAGAATACGTGGTGATCTGGAACAACCTGTCCGAGTGGGCTGGTTCAGCCGATTCCACATGGCTTAGAGCCAAAGTTGTACATGGATACAAAGATGCACTTGAGCGAGAAAAGAAATGATTCCGCCTTTGTACAAATGGTATCCAATGGTTCAGCCGGAGGGCTACCCAAACAAGACAGACGCGCTTGAGCGCAGGGCTGAGAAGCTGACTGAGGACTACAAGCAGGCGGTCAAGATGAGAAAGATGGATGAAAAGATTGACAATCTTGAGTTTGAGTTGTATGTGAAGAAGGCGCAGCGCAACCAACTTAACCTTGAGATATTCACCAACCGCAAGATAGACATACTGGCATAACATGGTTACAGCAAAGAAAACTCCAGCTAAAGCTCCAGCAAAGGTAGCGCCTGTTAAGCGGCGTACACCCAAGCCAAAGGCAGAGCAGACAATCAATGTGTCTGTTGCTGCGCCAACCCCCGTCAAAGCTGAAGCCAAGAAAGACGATAGCGCCCTCGGTAAAGTAATTGGTTTGATTGAGTGGGTGGACAATCCTTTCAAGCTGTTCACGGTTATTTTGCTGTCGTTCCTGTTCTTTGCGGGGTACTTTGCTTGGGACTCCCGGCAGGTCATCCTCCACGCTATCACAACTCAGGACAAAATGCCTCAGTTGGCAAAGCAGGAAGCACTACTTTCACCTGCCCGTAGCTTGATGAAGGACTTAGACGGCTTGGTTGTGTTGGTTCACAAAGCTAATTTGACGACAAACAGCCGCACCACCGTGCTGGCCTTGAACGCTGATGGTTCACGAGAGAAGTCAATGGAAGGCACGGTAACGTCGCTATTCAATGCAAGCGCAGACCGCAACGCCGCTATGGTGGCTATGCTCAACAACGAAGTTCTCTGCGAAGACTTTAACCCGTCAAGCAAGGTGGGTGAATGGGGTGCAAAGCAAGGCGTAAAGTTCATGTGTAGAGGCTCCATCCCCCCTGATATGGGTAAATTTGCAGGGTATGTAGCGATTGGATTTAAAACCAAGCCAGAAGATATTGCGGCTCTGAAGACCCGTATAAACTTGGCGGCAACTGATATGTCGGAGGATTGATTATGTTGGATATTCTAAGTGGTGGTATTTTAGGTTCAGTGTTTGGCGGCTTGTTCCGCATGGCTCCTGAAGTACTGAAATTCTTTGACAAAAAGAACGAACGCGCTCATGAACTATTGATGTTTTCCCGCCAATGCGAATTGGAGCAATTACGTGGTCAGCAAAAACTGGCTGAGATCGGTGCTCAACGAGAAGCCGCAATTGATGTGGGTGTCATGGATGCCTTCAACAACGCCATTACACAGCAAGCAGAGATGGTTAAAGCCGCTGGTGGATGGGTGGCTAGCCTATCAGCTTCTGTGCGTCCTGTGGTCACATATTGGGTCTTGTTTGTGTGGTCGTTCATCCACGTATGGTTTGCATGGAATGCTTGGCTTGCTGGCGCACCAGCTACTGAAGTGTTCAAAACCATGATGACGCCTGACTTCTCAGCCCTGCTGTCCGGAACAATAAATTATTGGTTCCTTGACAGAACTCTCAAGCAACGCGGCATATGAACCTAGAGTTAGCCGCAGCCCTATGCCGTCAGTTTGAAGGCTACCGCGCCAAGCCCTACCTTTGTCCGGCTGGCGTGGCTACGATTGGCTATGGCTCTACCTACTACGCAGACAAGCGCAAGGTAACGCTAGAAGACGCGCCAATGGATGAACCCACGGCGCGGGCGCTTTTGATGGTTGAACTGGAGCATACGTACCTGCCTGGTGTTCTGCGTAACTGTCCCGGCTTGATTACGGACGTTCGTAAGTGCAACGCCATTGTAGATTTCTGCTACAACTTAGGTACTGGGCGCTTGCAAACCTCAACACTCAAGCGCAAGATAAACGCGGGTGATTGGGAAGGCGCTGCCGAGCAACTGATGCTCTGGACTAAGGGCGGCGGCAAGGTTTTGCCTGGCCTTCTCAAGCGCAGGCAAGCCGAATGCGCCCTTATTCTTTAACCAGCGCCCTGTACGCTTCAATGGCGGTCTTCAGGTCGCATTGCAACTGCTGAATAATGTCATCCTGTTCGCACAGTTTGACGTAGCATTCGCCGGCAAAGTCAACCAACGTCTCACGCTCCCAAATATCAAACTTGGGCATTTGAATTTGTCGTTTTCTCCATCCGCTTTGTTTAATCATTGGTTTCCTTTTTAGATGGTGCGTCCAGTTCGCGTCGGTAATATTTAACCGGCATTTTGGCGTTCTTGTCCAACTGCTTGCGCAGCCATTCGGCGCCGCCAAGTTCTTGCAAGATCATCCAGTGCCTATCTGACATTCGGACTTGTCTTCCCAATAATGGTTCAGGTGGTTTGGGGCGAGGCATTTACCTGACTCTCCTAAGTGGCATGTCCATGACGCGCTCAGGCGGTGGAGGCGGCATGTGTTCAGACGGCGGTGTCCAACCGTGTTTGCGCCAAAGCGCCTGCACATCTGAGCCAGACTCCCATTTAAAGTCTTTCAATGGTGTAGACGGATAGCTAATCTTTGAATGTGGTGGTTTTTCTATCATGGTTGTGTTGCTCCTTTAATTGCTTCTTGTAATGCGGCCAAACCATCAACGCGCTTGCCGTTTATAAAAATGTGGGGTAAGTCAGGGCTAGACTCCATGTCCATCTCAACATAGTTAATGTTTTTAGCCCTCAAAAGCTGCTTGACCTCTGTGCAGTTGGGGCACAAGCGCTTGGTGTAAATTACTACCTCCATGGGTTTCCAATAATAGGGTTGACCTTTCATGGCGTTCTCATGCTCAATGCGATCAAACTCGTCATCTTCGTCTGTCTGAATCATGCTGTCTCCTAAAAAGGGATTTGATCCCATTCCCAGTGTTCGCACTCAACCGTGCCGGTGATCCACTCTAGCGGTGGCTTTGCTCCAAACTGCTTACACATGCCTGTCTCGAAGTTGTTGCACTGTCGGCAATTTACTTGGATCAAATTTACTTGTTTGACTTGGCTGTCCAGATGCCTCTTGATTGCGTTCAGTTCGATTAAATTCATAGTCTTTGACCTCTGTGTATTTTCCATTTTTGCGGGTTGCAATTCTGACTGGTTCTTCAATGTCGTAAAACTCAAGCCACTCAAGTGCCTCTTGCGTGCCTGATGGCATAAATTTTCTTTCCCTGCGCATCCACCAGTTTTCTGCCTTTTGCCTGGCATAACCTATGTGGCTAAAACAGATCCATTCACTGGCCACGCGAAGCAGGCCGCTGTAATAGTCAACCCTCAGTGAGTCTGGCTTGCCTTCTTTGCGGTGCAAGGCATAGTCAGTGCGGCTGATGTCATGCCAAACCAGTTCGGCCATGGCCGTTTGGCTTGATAGCAGTGCAGCATAAGAAACCTTGGCATCCATCGGCTTGGCTTCTTCTTCTCTGATCGTGGCGCCACAGTGAACACACACTAACGCAGCTGGTGCGTTGCGTTCACCGCAGTCTGGGCAGATGCTGTAGGGCGCCTCTTGTGGGCCTGACCTTTTCTTAGCCCTGCCTTGGATCGCATCCACCGGCCCCAAGCGCTCAACGGTGTCGGTAAAGTCAAGCACCAAGCAGTCATCTTTGCCGTCTGCAATGCGCGTGCCTCGGCCCATGCCCTGCACATAAAGCACCGGCGACTTGGTGGGCCTGCACCAAATAATGCAGTCCACGTCTGGCACATCAAAGCCAACTGAGAGCGCCAGCACGGTAACCAAGCAATGAATCTGGTGATTCTTGAACTGGCGAATCAGGTCTTCGCGCTCTTGCTTTGGTGTCTCACCACACACAACGGCGCTCACAATGCCAAGCGCGTTTAGCTTCTCAGACAGGCTTTCAGCGTTATCGACACTCGGTGTAAAGGCGATCCATTTCTTGCGCTCTGAGGCAATCCTAGTAGCTTCTGCGGCCACTTTGGCAAGGTATTTCTCAACCTCACGGGATAGTTCGCCAACCTTGTAGTCGCCGTTGGAAATGCCAACGTGGCTGGCATCAATGCGTGTCTCAATGCGCTCGGTTGGTGGAACCAGTGGGGCAATGAACTTAGCATCAAGCAACTCACGCATGGACACACGGCTTGCAATGCCGGTAAACAGTGGATCGTCACCGTCAGTCAGCCAGACCTGATTGCCCCTAAATGGCGTGGCCGTCATGCCAACTATGCGAAATTTGCATAACTCTCCAAGTTTAGACAGAAAAGTGCGGTACATGCCTGCATCGTTTGCCCTCTGGCTCACTAAGTGAGCCTCATCAATCACCACAGCCTTGATGTTGCCGAGCAAGTGCGCGGCCTTGTGGATGCTGCCAATGGTGGCCACAATCACATCGGCGGTGTATCTCTTTGTGCCCAGGCTCGCGCTCACATAGCCCACGCTGATGGTGTGCGGCAGTAAAGCTCTGAGTTTTGCCGCATTCTGCTCGGCCAGTTCCTTAGATGGAACCAGCACCACAGTGCGCGGGTGAAACTCTGGCCACTGATCCCACATTTGGCGCACAATCTCAGCGCAGATCACCGACTTGCCGGCGGCGGTAGGCAACACCAAAAGAGGAATGTCAGCCTCATCAGTGTGCTTTGTCCACCAAGCAAACAAGTCAGACACTGCGCGTGATTGGTATTCACGCAAGATCACGTTGGCGCTCCAAAAGCATCCTGTCGGCAATGTCGTAAGCGTTCTCTATAGCGCTTTTTCTGTCGCCATTGGCCAACAAGCCAGTCAAGGCAGCCGCGGCAAAGTAATCACGCAAGGTGATCTGGTCAATTGGTGGGGTGTTCATACGAACCTCGCGTTGTGTTGTTTGCGTAGTTCAAGTGCCTGCTCGTCCACCAAAGCGGTCTTGTCTGCGCAGGCATGGATCTCTTGGCTGCTAATGTAGTCAGGGTTGACGGCAGGGTCACCGTTGACAAACTGCTTGCCGTCTGGCGTTTTGTAAACCAGTCCATTGTCTTGGGTCAAATCAACGGGACTGGCCGTCTTGGCCAACAATATGGGGATGTACTGGTGCTTGCCACAACCCTTGCGTTGTTGGTCTGTGGTCAAGTCAGTGCCAAGCGACGCGCATGACCACCGGCCTTGGCCGTCCATCTCGGGCGTGGCATGGACGCATGACCGGCATGTGGGCGCCGGTACATCCGTGCCATGGCAAACAGCCTGGTAATCACAAAACTTGCACTCAAACCATGTTGGGTCTGTAGACACACCAACTGGCGGCTCAACACTGGTGATCACCGCCATGGCCTTGTCAACCAATGCCTGTGCTTCGTCAGCGTCAAACTCCAAACGCTCAGTGTAAATGTCGTCATTGTCTTTGTTGACCACCAGATAGAGCGCCCTTCGGCAACCGTCCTCACCAAACTGATCAATTGACCACTTCATGTATATTTGCATCTGCGCGTAATGTTCGGGCTTGGACTTCTTTACGCCAAATTTTTGCATTTCCTTATACATCTTGTCAGATGCTGTCTTTATCTCCAATAAATGCGGAGACTTTGGCGCCTGCGGCAAGCCCGTAATGATGCCGTCAGCATTGCCCTGAAAGTGGTGGCCAGTTGTGCTTTCGCTAAATGACCACTGCTTGCCGGTGGTTGGGTTAATCTGGTAGACCGTGCAGCCAATGCTTGCTAAGTCTGCATAAACCCTTGGCTCTTGTAAGTGGCCAGACTGAAACACTCGGTACAGGCGGCCAGAGAACTGCGCAGGCTTAGCCCATCGGAATGAATACCAGTGCTGGCGCCGGCAGGGCTTACCAATGGCAGATGCGCCAAGGTAAGGGCGCTGGGCTTCCGCGCCATACTTTGCCTTGTAATGGGCAAAGATGGCATCGGCCACAGGATCAGTAACTGATTGTGGAAGCAAGGCCATTACTTGCGTGCCCAGGCTGGTGCTTTGGACTTGGCGGCCTCTTGCTCGGCTGTTGGCCATGCAGGGGTTTCAGCAGCAGGCGGTGGTGTGTACGCTGGTGCAGCTGGTGCGCTAACACCACCACCGGCGGCCTCATAGCCCTTGATGTTGTTGCTGGCCTTGTAGATGCCCTGTGCCTCGCGCACGGTCACGTTGATGCGCACTGGCTTAAAGTGCAGAGCGGCAGTGTCAAGCAACTTGATCACATTCACGGCGTGGCAAAGCGCAGACAACTGGCTCTGTGCAATGCGCTGGGTGTCTTCGTTGCTGTGGCGAATGTTGAGGTTTTCCCACACACGGCGGCCTTTAAACTGGCCATCGATGATTTCAAAGGTCAGCTTCAAGCCTTCGCCGTTGCCAGACTTTAATGGCTGCACATCGGACTCGGTGATGTGTGCCAGATAAGTGCCGGCAGGCAGTGGGCCTGTAGATGCTTGGGGGGCGACGGTAGATGCGTCAAAATTAAACTGAGCCATGATAAATTTCCTAAAAAGTTAAGTTACGAACTGGGGTGATCAAGACTGCGCCACGGTGAGCGCTGCTTGGAATGCCGTCCAGTCAAGCGGCATATTCTGAAGGCCAAAGCGGTTACCACCGCAATGAGCCGGATGGGGTTCAACGTGCAAGATGCGCTCACCAGTGGTGGTGGCCTTGGTTTCTTTCTTAGAAAACCCTGCGTCAGTCTTGCTGGTAAAAATGCGATAGCCTGCGTAGCCAATGACGTCTGCCCACTCTTGGACTAAGCCGGCAGCCTTGTCGTGCAGTTTCAGGACGTGGCTGTCATAGCCCTCGGTCAGCGGGTCTTCAATGCGCTTGATCTTGTCGTGCGCAATCAAGATGATGCCCATGCCCTTGGCAGAGCGCAATACTTCCAAGCCAGACAACAGGTTGCGCCATTCTTCGGCGGCGGCCACATAGCCCTTACCAAAGCCTGGCTGCTCAATGTTCTTCCAGTTGTTCTGTTTGCACACATGGTCTTGGATCATAGGCTCAAGCCAGTCAAGCGAATCAATGAACAAGGTCTGAAAGTCATGGTCTTGGTTAATCAGCGTGTCAATGGCCGCATAGACCTCGGCCAAGCTGGCGGCCAGTGGAAAGGCGTTTGCGTCTACGGCATCGGCGCCGTCTTCGGTCAAAATGCCAATGGCGTTGGGCGCCATGGCAGCAAAGGTTGTCTTGCCAATTTTGCCTTGGCCAACCACAACAATCTTGGGGGCGCGAACACGTTTGGTTTTGGAGATAGATGATAGATCAAAGGCCATGTTAGTCTTTCAGTTCAATAGATGGTTTTGCGGGTTTGCTTGTGATAAACACTGCCACCTTGTTATAGGCAGCAGGGTCAATGTCTGCGAGGGCGCGAAGGAATGCCAGGTTAACTTCGGCCTTCCAACGAAATGCGTTCTTGGCGTTGGTTGGCAAATCTTCGTAGTCAGCGGCCAATCGGTCAGAATCAACCGTGCGGTTAAGTTTCCAAGTGATCGTAAATTCTTCGTCGTTGTGCGTGCCTTCGTTACTTTCGGGCTTGGCAAATTGGTCTGTGATCAGACCCTCAATGCGCAAGCGCTCGGCCTTGGCATCGGTTTCGGCCTGCTTGGCCATGCGCAGCTGTGCTGCCAGTTCAGAGATCGTCATTTTTAAAATCCTCAAGTGCTGTGGTTGTGATGTGGTCTACAAGGTATTGCAAGAGCAAGTGGCCAATGTCTACGTCAGTGCCTTTGACGTAAGCGTTAACCAGTTCCATATTTTCATACGTGCCAGGCTCGTCAAGTAAGCCACGGCTGTCGCGTGAGCCTTCTTCGTCTGGCGTGTACTCCAAGAAACAAACCAGATCCACGCCTTCGACTTCGCAGGCGTATTCGGTTAGCCCTTGGGGGCAGGCGGGTGTGGGGTTCATGTGTTCTTACTCCTTAATTTGGCTTCAATGGCTCTAGCGTAATGAACAAAAGGTTGGTTGCTTAACTCAGCACCAATACCATAGTCAGCAAACATGGCAATCTTCCATATTGCTTCGATTTCTTTATCCGTCAGCCCTACCCATGTGCGCTGTGCCAATTTGCAATCAGGATGGTGGTCAGTCCAAACGCAATGTGAATCGCAGAACTTCTCCCAAGGCTCATCCTTCGCTTCTAGTGCGGTTGATGTATTTATTGGCGAACCAGAAGTTTTTTGTTGGTTCGCCAATTGCTCCCTTTTAAGTTCGCCATAGTTCCATACTGCTTCCCCAAGTTGCGCCTCGGTCTTAGTTAGTCGTTGTTCTAATTCGTCAATTTTATTAGCACGAATACGCGCCAGCGCATTTGCTTTACCTAGTAGGTCATGCAGTCTTCGCAATTCATCATTGGCTTTCTCATCCTTCGCTTCTAGTGCGGCTTTAATGGCGGCGAATGTTTCTTTGTAAAGAACTTCGCCCGTGTTTTCGTAGTGTTTCATCCCCAAATCTTCCAACGCCTCCAATGCAAGGCGTAATGCTTCGTTCTGCGTCATAGGTATTGCCCCATTTGGTTTAAACTTGTTTTGTAGGCTTTTGCCATGATTGCTGACTTTGCCAACGTAGGCATTATTTTGTTGTTTTCTACATCAGACAAATAAGATTTTGCACAGCCAATTTTTTTGGCCATTTTTTCCAATGACATATTGGTTTGGCAAAGCCGTAGCCCTCGCAAATATTCACCAAGGGTTACTTTTTTATCCAACGCAAAGCGTAATGCTTCAGTCTGCGTCATGCTTGTCCCCTTGCTCGGATGTCGGTAATAACATAGTCGTGAAACACAGTGCCTTTGGTTGCGTCTCCAACTTTGTGCGCTTTAACCCAACAAGTTTTGCCCGTTTTTAACCGCCTTAAATGGCCTCTGCGGTCATGTAATCTTGGACTTGCGTGTGTACCACCTTGATGCTCACTTTTAGGCTTAGAGGGTTCTACCACCACCGTAGTCCAATCGTAAGTTGGCATCTTTCCATTCTTAATTTTTCGCTGGTTTGTAAATGTAGGCTTGGCAATTGGCTTATGCGACTGCGTTGCCTGAGACAATGATTCCAACCAGTTGCCACAAAAACCCAGCAACGTCTCCGCCATCTCTTTGGATATTTTTTGACCCTCGTCTACAGGGCCATAACGCAACATATCCCCTTCAATTAAATACACCATTGGCGGAAATTTGGTTGGCATCTGGCCTGTCACGCCTTTCCATGTAGAAATAACAATTCCTTCTTCGGGGTCAGTACCAACCACCATAAAAATGGTGTCATAGGAAACATGACTTTTTGTTTTTCCTCGCCAAACCACAATATTTTTCTCAAATGGTGGGCGGTATTTCATCAATGGTTCGGTAACAGCATGGCTTCTATCGTCTACATAACCCGATAAATCAAACCATTGAATTTCGGTAGGGTCTATGCCACCATCAAAAGCCATTTTGATAGTTTCACGAATTAAAGGCGTCATGCTTGCCCCCTTGCTCGGATTGCTTTAGCCGCCAGTTTTGGTGTGAACCCGCATATTAGGCAACCGCCTTGGTCATTCTGCGCAAACGGCACAAGCGGCATTACTTCATCAAATATCTTTGCACACGCCTCACGCTCTACTGATGTAAATGCGTTGTAGACCGTCAAAATCACATCTTCAGAGTCGATTGACCCTGCCTGTTTAGCCATCTCAATGATTTCATCTTGTGTCATGCTGACCACCATGCAACCAGTAGGGCTGCCAAGCTGATGCCAATGGCAAGAGCTGTGAGAAGGTCAAGGGCTGCTTGTGCGCGGGCGGTGAGCCTGGCGCTCTTGACTTCTGGGTAGTAGAAATGTTTGTGGTGTTTCATGTTTTTCCTTTGGCTTTTCAGCGTGATGACAACAGAAATTTGTTGGCATGTGTGTGACTTTAGCATGGTTTGTGTTAATATTCCCATCAGTTTGAAAATATTTTTACGAAAAGGTGGTTTTTATGATGAATCTGGAGGAAATTAAATTGAGGTTGGTAGATGCCAATCTTAAGAAAGTGGCTGAAAAGGCTGGCATTCATGAGGCGCGGGTGTACCGATTGATGTCGGGTGAGACTGAGCCAATGTATGAGACTGTTAAGGCTCTGAGTGATTATTTAGAGGGTAAAGAGGCAATCAATTGAAACAATATCTTTATGCCTGCCTGTTTTCCAATGGCGTTATCAAAATTGGTCGGTCATCTAGCCCCAAGTCACGCATTACCCAGCATGAAATTAGGCTTTCAGTGGTTGGAATTTATTTAATTCAATCCCACTTTTCTGAGTGCAATGGCGATGTTGTTAGAGCTGAATGTGGCTTAATCCGCAAATGTGATGAAGTGCCAAGCGCATACAAGCGTGCCAATGAATGGTTTGAAAACCTTGTGTTTGCTGATGTTTGTCAATGGATGGACGAATTTTGCAAGCAAGATTTTGAGCAGCGCTTTACAGAGTTTTTACCCTCTTACGATCCAATGATTGATGCTAAATTGCGTCAAGAAATAGCGGCTCAGATTGGGCTGAATGAGCAATACATTTACCAATGTTTGACTGGAAGAAGAAACATGAAACCAATACAAGCCACCGCAATCGAGAAAATAACCAATGGTGCAATTAGCAGAAAAATGGTTTGTCGCACCAGTTGGCAGTCTATTTGGCCTGAACTTGTGGAGGCCAAAGCATGAGCAATTTAACTTCTATTTTCCCCAACGGCTTCGCCGCAGCAACAGAGAGCCAAGACCTGATCAACCCTGAAGAGGGGTTCAGGAAGCACTGTGAGGCATCTGGCCTGCTGATCAAGGAGATCATTGCAGATGGCGAGATACATCGAGTGGCTCACGTTTCATCCAAGAAAGGTGCATTGGATGGTTGGTACATCTTGCACTCCAGTGGCAAAGTGCCTGTGGGTATTGCAGGGTGTTGGAAAGAGCCAGTGTTTGAGAGTAAATGGATAGCTGACACAGGCAGAGCCATGTCATTCACTGAGCGCTTTGAGCATGACAAGTGGGTGGCAGAGGTCAAAGCCAAGAAGGATGCTGACAGGTTGGCTTCGCAGGCAGTGGCAGCAGAGCGTGCAGAGGATGAGGTTGGGACGTATGCAGATGCAAGCAATGACCATCCTTACCTTGTTCGCAAGCACGTTGGCGCCAACGGAATCAAGATTGATCGTGCCGGCAGACTGGTTGTGCCAGTGATTAACCAGGCAGGTGAGATTCTGTCGTACCAGACCATTGATGCAGATGGAAACAAGCGGTTCTTGAAGGGTGGCAAGATCGAGGGCGGGTTTTACGAACTGCGTGGTAACCGGAAGATCGTGTTCATTGGTGAGGGCTTTGCCACATGTGCATCCATCCATGAGGCAACGGGCTACACCGTGCTAGTGGCGTTTGACTGCGGTAACTTAGCCAAGGTGGCCAAGAGCGCAAAGGAGATGTTCCCAGGCAGCAAGATCATTATCGGCGCAGACAATGACCAGTTCACGGAAGGCAATCCTGGGGTGACCAAGGGCAGGGCTGCTGCGGCTCTGGTGTTTGGGGAGATTGTTTACCCATCATTTGGGGAGTCTGACATGGTGGACAACAAGCCAACAGACTTCAATGACCTTCACTGCCTGCAAGGTCTGGATGCGGTCAAAGAGCAGATTGAGCGCGTGGCAGGCCCCATGCGGGACAAGCTAGCGTTTGAGTTCTCCAGAATTGATAGCCTGCAATTAACCCAGATCAACTGGATCGTAGATGATTACATTGAGAGCGACAGCTTGGCGCAAGTGTTTGGTGATCCAGGTGGCGGTAAAAGTTTTGTCAGCATCGACTTGGCCTGCTGCGTGGCCACCGGACGGCCATGGCATGGCCATGAGGTCAAGCAGGGTTCTGTGTTCTACATAGCCGGCGAAGGTCACAACGGCCTTGCCAGGCGGTTCAAGGCATGGCAGTTAGGCAATGGCCAGACCCTTGATGGGGCGCCACTGTACAAGAGCCACCGTGCGGCGCAGCTGTATGACGCGACTGAGGCGGCAGTGGTTGCAGAGGCCATCAAAGAGTTGTCAGCACAGGCTGGCACTGTGCCAAGCATGATCATCATTGACACCTTGGCCAGAAACCATGGTGGGGATGAGAACAGCACCCAAGACATGAATGCGTTCATTCAGCACCTTGATACCTACTTGCGCCAGCCATGGAAATGTTGCGTTCTGGTGGTTCACCACTCAGGCGTGGCAGACAAGGATCGGTCTAGGGGTAGCACTGCATTAAAGGGCGCACTGGATGCTGAGTACCGCTGCCAGTTAGATGCGGGAACCAAAACCATAGCGTTTGAATCCAAAAAGATGAAGGATGCAGAGATGCCTGCACCCAAAAACTTTCAGATCACCCAAGTTGATTTGCCCATCCAAGACAAGCATGGTCTGCCAGTCAAGGGGGCTTACCTGACGGCAGTGGACATCTCCGGCCTGATGGGGAATATCCAAAAAAGAACCGTTTTGTCAGGCAACCAGCGCATTGCGCTGGTT
>Ga0247723_1001329_pt1 | contig 14678 bp, 21 predicted proteins | sample MSEWelMarce5H_FC_FD_189079 | JGI IMG/M metagenome (GOLD analysis project Ga0247723, IMG submission 189079) | Subsurface sediment microbial communities from gas well in West Virginia, United States - MSEEL Well Study Marcellus 5H_FC | ecosystem: Environmental > Terrestrial > Deep subsurface >...
CGCCCAGCACCTGGCCCACCAACTCGGGGAAAGTATAGACCTCAGACGCTTGGAGCGTCTTGGTCTTGGTAATCAAGTTGGAGTTGCCCGCAGACCCAGACACAGTGACCAAGTTAACACTGATGGTTGCAGCGCTGCCGCTGTAGTTGGTTGCGGTGAATTTGTCAATGATGGCCGTGACGCCAGTAGCTGTGTACTGGGTGGTCTGGGTGGCCTCGACGTTTTTGGCGGGTACAAGGACTTTGACGGTGACTGTCATGGGTTACTCCAGTAAAAGGCAATTGTTAGCGGCAGCTTGCATGATGACCCAATTGGTGCCGTCAGACACCATTGTCGCCCAATTGCCTGCAACTGCCAAGAGGATTGCGGTGCCCGCCGCGCCGCCTGCTTGGGGGACGACATTGCTGGATGCTGACACCAGCGTCTGGGCTTGGTAATTTTGGAAGGTCAAATACCCGCCAGGGAATGCGGACGCAGTTGGCAAGGTCACGGTACATGTCGAGCCTGACTTATTGTTAATGTACCAATTGCTGGTGCCTACTGTAAAGTCTGCCGTTACAGTCACTGGCACGGTTGACAGCGCGGCAATAGATGCGTTGACTGCGCCAATGTCAAGAATGGGCTGCGATTGCAATCCTTCAATTTGCTTTTGCATCTCAGCCATCTGAGACACCAAGGCAGAACAACAGTCAGTCAATACGTCAGGAACTGGTAAGGTAACGACAGGCGGCAGCGTTTGCAGTTCCTGATTGACCGCACGAAGCGCGGCATCATACGACGCAATTACCGACTCGGCGCTAAACGTAAGTCCAGAATCGTCAATGACCGCCGTGGCAACGTCGTTGAGCGACAGAAAGAACAAGTACCACGCCCGGTCAATCAACCCAGTACGTGGGTCGATCAACGGCACCCTGGGAGGTGTAATGGGCGTAGGCGTCGCGTTTGGGCTAGGCATTGGTCGGGCTAATAATCAACTCGGCACCCATGATGGCCACTTTGACCGGGTCAGTCATGGACAGCTCATAGACACGATCCCGTAGCTTGACGGTCATGCCCAGCCGCCGCCAAAACGTCCGGTGGCCATACGCACCGATTCTGCCAAGTGGCGACCAATGCTCATTTGACCAAGTGTGACCGCCATCATCTGACCAACGCAGCATGGCTTCGGGGTTGTAGCCTGGTGCGGCAGGATACGCAACGGTAACAAGTTCATAGCCCGTAATGTCAGTATCTGATAATTCGTATTGCCCAATCGGTTCAAAACCGTCCCCTGCTTCGGTGGTCAATGTAACGCCTGATTGAGTGGCCAAATAGGTTTGCCTATATTCAGCTACAAGATTTAATCCCGACTCAGTGTCTATATTTTCGCTGGCGTATGCAGGGTATAGGTTTAGCCCTACGCCCGTTTCGCAATCCAATTGCAAGCTGTGATGGGCCGTGCGCTTGAGGTTGTTTTGACCCGTGGGCAGCGCCCGCCAAGTGCGCAGCCATTTTTGAATTTCACCGTTGTCGGCGTACACGTCAAGGTCAAAGGCATAGATGTTGCCGTTTTCATAGTCGCCAACAACAACCTTGTTGTTGAACGCCATTTGGCAGTTGCTGCGGTGCCGGGTAAACGCGCCCTCAGCAAAGCCAGCACGCTCATGCCAGGCTTGAGTGGCGGCGTCGTACACCCAAGTGGTGTTAGCCGTGGGAAAGATCAACACGTAAAAGCTGTGGCCATCCTGTTGATAAGTGTACGCAATGGCGTCCGACATATCGGTGTATTGCTGGATTTGCCATTCAACGGCATGGGTCGAGATGCGCTGGCCTTGGTAACCGTTGGCCCGGTAGACGATGCCTTGGCCCCGGCGATCCCGGCCCAGCCAGAAGAGGCCGTTGTCCATCTTGGCGATGGAGTAGGGGGCTGCGCAACCAAGTTCATTGAACGCGCCTTGGATGCGCTGTAGGGGGAAGTCTGTGGCGCCTGAGTCGTACCAGACCTCAATGGAATTTGTGCCAAAGGCCCAGACCTCGCGGAAGTTGGACACCACGGCCAGCAGGCCGTCAGGAGACCCTTCGGTGCTGGCAAACTCAAGCGGGTCAATGGACGTGCCGTCCAAAAGTGTTGTGACCCACATCTTTTGACTATCAGGCTCATTGAACACAAAATAGCCATCCAGATAGCAGACCGTTACCGCGCCGGGAAAGTCGGGGTCAGTGATCTGGCCAAAGGCGTTGGTGGTGTTGTTGTAGATATAGCTGGGGCCGTTGGCCGCAATGAACAGTTGCGTACCGTTGTCAGCCATGCTAACCGGCCCAGAACCGGCCACGGTGCCAATCAGCGTGGCCGCGTAAGCGTTGTCGATTTTGTAGAGCTGGGTGCCTGACACCACAAAACCTATCCCGTCATTGGGTGAAAACGCCCACAGGCCACGAACCGGGCCGGTGCCCATCGTTGACAAAAACGCCAAGCCTGGGCAACGTTGCAAAAACGCCGGCTCTTTACCACCCTCGGGGATGACTTCGGGAAACAGATTGACCATGCGGGCATTCGCAGCATTGATGCTGCGGGTCACATAGGTCGAGCCAAGGATAGGCGTTTTCATGTTAAACGTAACTTGGATACCATTTGGTCGTTGTAGCGTCGTAAGTCATTGTGAGTGCCCTACTAACAACCGCCGTTCCAAGTACGGCAATATTTCCTGCCGCTGTCCAAGTAAATGCGCCAGTAGGAATCAATGTGATCGTACCGCCACCAGTAGAAATTGGCGCTGCTGCCGTGATATTTACAACGGCTGTTGTTCCTGAAACAAAAACAATTGGGGTTGTTGGTGCAATTGTTGTTGCGCTTGCAATGGTTGGTGCAGCAGCGCTTACGGCGCTAAAGCTACTCAATGCAAGGCTTGTGCCTGTAGCTGCGCCAATGACCGGCGTGGTCAACGTTGGCGTAGTTGCAAACACGGCAGAACCGGTACCTGTTTCATCAGTCAACGCAGCTCGTAGGTTGGCGCTGCTTGGCGTCGCCAAAAATGTTGCCACACCAGTACCCAAACCACTTACGCCCGTTCCAACAGGTAGACCCGTGCAATTGGTCAAAGTGCCACTGGCAGGCGTACCAAGGATAGGCCGAACCAAAGTTGAATCGGTAAACAGCAATGCGTTGGTGACCTGTTTGGTTGTGCCTGACTGCACAATTGGCAAGACATCAGTAGTAGCGGCAGCAGTTGCTACGGGAAGGGAGGTAATTGCAATGGTGGCCATGTTAGTAGTTTCCTGCGTAAATGTTAAAACGTTGACGGGTGGCGATCAGCGAATACGGCATAGACATGATGTCATCGGGGTTGTTGATGCGTTTCAGATTGCGTTTGCTGGTCATGGCAATACGTTGCACTTGGGGGCTAGGCTCAACGCCAAACTCAGGCGCAAACTCCATGGCCAAGTTGTACACAAAAGCCCGTAGATAGCCCGGCGGGAACAAAATGTTGGTTGCCAAGTTAGCTGGCTGACTGAGCTCTTGCACGCTGACGAAGTGGAACTCCAGCAGACGTGTGGGGCGCGGGTAAATGTTGATCGTAACGTCTGGGTAAGTCATGTTGACGAACATCACCTGGGGGAAGGTCGAGGTCACAGTCTTGACCGCAATGCCGTTGTATTGCTGCTGATTGATCAGCTTGATGCCATACGACACCCCAGTGCCGGGGTCTTTAAAATAGGTGGAGTCGTCAACCAAAACAGGTCGCACGGCGGTGCCGTTTAGGCGCACCAAAGAGCCAGTGGGGCCAAGGGTTTCTTCAATAGAACTAACCGGCCAGTTGACGATTTGATCGATGGTGCAAAAGACAGACAGACGCTCAGTGTTCCAAGAGTCAATCATCTGGTTGAGCGCCATCAAGGCGTCTTCAGACACTGATGCCGCTGGCGTTTCGCCCTCGGCCAGCACGCCCAGCAGCCGCAGCGCCCGGTTGATCTGATCGGCAGCAGAGTAGGTGGCCATCTTTACGCTCCTAGTTCGACCGCCTCAACAACAGGACGGCCGCGTCTACGTTTTACTTCCTGTGGAGCCGCCTCTTCAACAACATCAGGCGTGTCAAGAGTATAGCGTGTCCAGCCATTTTGTTCGTCTGCTACAGCTTCAAGTTCCATCGATGCAATCTTTGCGCCGTGGACGGGGTGAGACATGTAAATAATAGGCATTATTCTTCCGTGGGTGTTGGTTCTGGCTCATCCAATTTACGATCAAGCATTTGATAAGCGTTCAAAACCGCTTGAGCTTGAGTCAGAAAGGCTTGCGCCTTTCCAATCTCTTGCTCAAGCGATTGAATTTCCCCAATGAGAAACTCTTTGGTGATTACCATCAGGCAATCGAGCTGACCATGATGTAGTAAGTCGTGCCGCCGCTAACCACGGGGATGGTATGGCTGACCACGGGCGAACCCACCTTAGCGCGGAACACGCCAGTTGCACTGACCGCAGGCATCAAAGCAAAGTTGCCCACTTCGCCCGTGCCAGAGTTGGTCACGCGCAGAAAGGACGCATTGCTCCAAGTGCCGCCAGATGCAAAGTCAGAGTCCAGTTGCAAAGCCGCCAAGGTACCGCCGGGGTTGGTAGACGTGCCACCAATGGTTGCACGAATGGCGTTGGCCGCGCCGCTAATGGTGCCGCCAGTGTTGACCGAGGTGCTGACGTGCGCGCCGTTGATTGTGCCGCCTGTAGCGCCGTTAGCGCCAGTTACGCGGGTCAAGAAACGAGCAGTTTCACCAGAGCCAGTTGAAGTGAAGGTTAACCGGTTGAAGTTAAGGCGAGTGTCGCCCGACGTTGCCGAAGTGGTGGCATACGCGCCGTTAAGGACGCCAGCAGAAGTGATCTCAATTGGCTCATTAGCTGCGCCAACTTGGAACGAATCCAGTTGGGGGTCAGCGTATGCAACGCCAATAGGTTTGTTATTTGCCATGATTAAATTCCTTTATCAGTTCCAAAAGAAAAAAATGGGGGCAAACGCCCCCATTAGGTTTAGGCCATTTTGTACACAGTGTACGCAGCATCGCCGGTTTTACGGAACCGGAACATTGCGCTAGTTGTGATCGCCAGCGCAACAAAAGCGTTGCCGCCGTCGGTGATGCCGGTAGCGGTTGCCAGTGCTGCGGTGCCCGAACTGGTGCCGATGTTAACCAGCGACAGATCAAACGTGCTGCCAACGGTGGCGTTGGGCACGGCGGCGTCGATCAACGCTGCGGTGGGCAAAGTGTAGACGGCGGGAGCACCAGAACCGGGGTTTGCAACCAGCATCTGGTTGACCACTTGAGCAGCAGTCAAAGTTGCGGTTGTAGTTGCGGTTTGCGGTGCAGCCATTGCACTCATAAGGGTTTCTTGACGGTTGCCAGCACCGACTTGATAACCACCTGCGCCATTAGGTAAAGCCATGATAAATTTCCTTCAAAAAGATGTTACGAAGAAAGGGGCCGAAGCCCCGTTTCAGATCAACCCCAAATGCGGCAAGCCATCTGAGGACGAATGGTGGAGAAGCCATACAACACGTCGATACGGCAAGGCATACGGTCGTTGTTGATGTCGTACTGGCGAACCACACGCAAGCTGATGCCATTGTGAACGGCACGCGCGGCCATGTCGACGCCTTGGGGCAGCAACAAGTCAGCGGTAGCGAACGTGATGGCGTCTTTGTGGTAGACCAAATTCTGGGGGTACTGAGTTGAAGCAGCACCCACAAATACCACAGCCTTAGCGTTACCAGGCAAAGTCAGCATGGTAGCCAAAGCATGGCTGGCCGAGTACATCGGCGCCACGGTCACGGTAGCAGTGGTGGTGGCAGTCGTTGACGCCAAAGCCACGAACTGGAACAGCGAGCCGGTGGACTCACGGGTCTGTGGGTTCACAGCAAAGCAGTCAGCAATCGTGAACACGTCGCCAACAGCGATGGTTTCACCAGTACCAACAGTCAGCGTCAGCGTCGCAGAGCCTTCAGCGGTCACAGCGGCAGCAGTGACGGTGCCGGTAGCGGCGCGGGTGCCAGTAGAGTGCTGCTTGATCGACTGAGACATGTTGATCTCGTCAAAGCCCAACACGCCCATGCCCATCATGCCGTTCTTGAATTGGCGGCTGATGGTGTCGGTGGGGTTGAACAGACCTTTCATGCCTTCGACCAAACCAGCGTTAGCGGCGGGGTTGACGGTGGCATAACGGGGGCTCATAACAGCGGCGTTCTCGTTGAGCTTCTGCTGGGCTTGCAACAGCACCAAAGAAGTCGAAGGAGTGGTGCCAGGAGTGCCAACGGTGTTACCGATGCTCTTGTAAGCATTGGCAACATCAGCGTCGATGGAACTGGCCAACTGGCTGATACGAGGCTTCAACACACGCTCTGCGAAGTCGTCCAATTGCATGGTCAATTCAGCAGAAGTGAAGTTGACACCGATGTGCTTTTGGCTGGCCACGGTCAAGGTGGTGAACTGCTCGTTGTCGTCTTGAACTTGCAAGGCGGCGCCGTCGGTCACCAAAGCGCGATCAGGCAGGCGAATACGCAGAGTCGAACCAATCTTGGCACCTTCAACAGCAAAGCTGTCGTCGTACTGACGGTTCACGTTACGAGTCAACACAAGGTTGTTTTCGAGAATCTCAAGCGCTTTGCGCGTGATCATGTCGATGGTTAAGATACTGTTAGCCATGGAAAAAATCCTTTAAAAATTTAGCGGGTTGCCTGCATCTTTTTCAACTGTCGGGCTCGTTCGGCTTCAATCCACTCTGAGGCGCTCATGGTCTTGGTAGACCGTGGGTCAGTCGTGTCATAAGCCGGCGCTCCAGAGGAGCGAGCCGTCACGGGAGAAATCGGTGCTGGCGCAGACGTTGTTTTCCTGACCGGGGGCGCTGAAACCAATTTGGCTTCAATTTTCCCGATCTCTTTCGCTTGGCTAAAGGGCGTCATGCGTGAGATACGTTCCGCTTCTTTAGGGTTAGACCCGAGATAGTACGCTAACTCAGGGCCAATCTCCGAAGACTGAATCGTTTCAGCCATCACGTTCGTAACTGGAAGTTTGGGGTTGTAGGCGACTTGTTCAAAGTCGTCGTATTTACTCCGCGCTTCTTCCTCAAGATCGTGGTAGCTCTCAAGAACTTGCGACTGCTGCCTGGCTTGGTCACGCTTGGCGATCAGTTCTTCTGCCTTCTGGAGGGCCAGTGCTTGCGCATAGGCTTCAGTAGACTCAAACTGGTCAGCGGATGCTGCCGGGGCTGCTTGTAGCGTCTGTTGTTCAGACTGACGCTGCGCTTGTTCTCGTTCCCACTTACGTTGCTCTCTTGCGAGGCGTTTGCCAATGGCTGCATCCAGTTCTTCTTGGGTAAAAACCCTAGACGGTTCTTTCTGCTCATCAGCGACTACCGGCGTACTTTCAACAGTCTCAGGAGTGGCCGTCACTTCCGTTGCTGGCGCGGAGTCTACTTCCGCTAGGTTTTGTTGGACTTCTTCAGTCATTTCAATGAATCCTAAGATTCCCCGGTGAACCTCGCCGGTAAGGGTTTGTCAGCATTATGCTGGAATTTGAGCCGCTTGGTAAGCGGCAATTACTTCAGCCGTATGCACCGCAGCGCAAATGGCTTGAACCTTGGCGTCCTCGGCGCTGTAATCAGCCCCTGGGACGATTACATGGCGGTGGAAGGTTCCGCTAATCTGTTTGCCATCTTCCATAATGCGGGTACAGGTGCGAACTTGAACACAGCCGTTTTCAACGGTTTCAATTAAATCAACAACAGTCTGTTTTTCTAGCATGATATTTCCTTGTTTCCAACCACGGCATCCACCGTGATATTAAGGCTTCCAGTTGTCCGAACTGGTACGGGTTAACAATCAACAGCACCAGCAAAATCTGGCAATGTTTTTAGGTAGTTGTAGGCTTGAGCAATAAAATTGCCGCCATCCATGCTTGGAACAAAACTATAGTCTTTACGCATTAGCTGTTCGTTTGTTGTTTCATCTGTAAAAGTGACAGAAGCCTTAACGTTTGCTTTGTCACCAGATACAAATTCAACTTTAATGTATAAAGGTGGTGTAGTTGCTGTTGTGTTGCCTGTTTTGACAACAATGTCAACGCCAGATACAAAACCTATGCCAGAAACGGTGATTGCTTTTTTGATTGCCATGATTTTTCCTTAATTACATAATTAATTTATAGCGCTCTACCCGATGAGCCAAGCAGAACAAAAACTTCAGCTACAAAATCACCCCCAGAAAAGCCAGCGGTTGTGATGCTAAACGTCAGCGAATCACCAGCGGCAACTTCATACTTCATTGGGTCACATTTTACTAACAGTGGTTCAGTGCTAGATGAAGGCACATTTGGGAATGAAAGGTTGTCAACAGCTACGCCATTAATTCTTGTCTCAATCTCGTATGTTCCTGCGCCAATCGTTCCTGTGTACCAAATATTAACGCCAACAAGATTGCCCCGTGTTGGCATTAGAAAAGCATTTCCCGCAATTGCTGTTTCAGTTGGCACAACACCTGAAAAACTTGAGGTTAAAGACGTTTTAACAAATCTATAAATATTAAGTTTTTGATCTTTATTTTGAATCAATGGAAAAGATGAACCGCTACTGCCCGCAATACCACCTAGCACAGTATTTTTAGAAAATCTGTTATTTGTAAACGTAACTAAACCTGTGTAGGAAGTGTTAGCAATGTTAGCACCGCTTCCAAATAAAATAGGCGCTGCGTTACTGGTAACTATTTGGCAACCATCAAAATTAAGCTGCTGCGCTCCGTTGCCCGTCGTAAAAAATGTCTGTCTTGCATATGCGTTTATCAGACAATCAGTTAGCAACGCCGTGTCACCATCAGCCCCACCAGCAAATTGAATATCGTTAGTGACGTTAGCTTCCCACCAGCATCGCTGAAAGTTAGAGACCATGTAGCTGATTGACGCTACACCAACAGCACAAGATTCAAAAACTGTATCTTCAAAATCGTAGCGGTAGTTCATATCTACGCCATGATTGCAAGCAGTTATGTAGCAGCGCCGAAAAATTGTTGTGGTGGCCAAATCATTGCCAAAGCCAAGGGTCAATCGCATTCCTGCACTAAGATATTCTGAGGTGTTTGCGCCAGGTGTTTGTCCTTGACCGTTGATAAAAATCTGCTCGTAAATATTGCTAATGCCAGCATTGACAAACAATCCAATACCAGCGCCTTTGTTGCCAAAAATGCTAATATTTTTAAAATACCCAACTGCTGAATGCCACACACGCATGGCGCAAGATGTGTCGTTGTCAACTTCAATGCGTAAATTTTGGATGTTAGTTTCGTAAATGAAAGTGCCGTTTATATCTGGGGCAATGCCAATCCGCAACGCAGTGCCAGTGCCGTAATAGCGTAATGTAGGGCCACGAGTAACGCTACCAGAATCATCGCCAATCGCAATTGATGGCATTCCAAGGCCAAACAAACTTATGCAATCTGTTGAAATAATAAGGCCAGCTTCAAGGCGATATTTACCAACGGGAAAAACAATTGTTGGCCGATCTTTCATAGCTTGAACTGCGTCAATGCAAGCCTGAATTTGAACATCGCATCTTATTGCACCTGTACCAGCAGATATATCAGCTATTTGTGCGGCAGACATAAAATCAAATACATTGATCTCACTGCCTTGGATCATTGAATAACTTACTTTTGTGAGCGCCATATTATTCCTTGCTAAACTATTATACGCGATATGAAATAGTAACTACAAGATTGCCGACAGCCGTGTCAAGTGGAACGTCTGCTCTTGTTAAATTATTAATCATTCCACGGAAAAGAACTGTAGTTGAACTATTAGTAACAAACGCGGCTAATTGGGTAGCTAAACTTCCAAAATCCATTTCGTTTGCATAAATACTAGCTGCGTAAATCATCCCAGCTGTGGCAGCCGAAGTGTAAGGCAACCCGGTAATAGTGGTGTTTCCAGTGCCAGTATGGGCAGACCACGCTAAAGAACACATGACTGTCACTAAATTACCAACTTTTACATAAGTACCAACTTGAGTTATGTAAGTGCCAGCGCCAGCAGTTGTAGTGCCTGCAACTACAGGCGTCCAAGTACCTTCTTCATAGTCAGCAAGCAATTCGCTGGTCATGCCAGCAGGGTGTGATGTGGCAGCAAAGTCAACTCCAAAACCACTTGCAGGAATTAAATTTCCTGACAGTTTAATATTGCCGACAACATCTAGTTTTTCGGCAGGGCTGATTGTGCCAACACCCACACGACTATTTGTTGCGTCTGTGTAAAACAGGTTGGCATCCGTATCGCCTTCAATTCGCACGTTAAACACCGCACCGATCTCGTTAATCACAAGATTGGTTGTGCCGATAATCATCTTTTCGGTCAATGCGCCAGCAGTTGCAGTCTCAAAATGAAGCTGGCCTTGTTCAGCGGTTGATGTTGGACTGAGAATAGATGCGTGAATCAAACCATAGGCTTGTTTGTTACCCGCTGAGTCTTCACCATTGAATTCAATTTCACCCAATGTGTCAGATGCCGCTGGGCTTGCTGAGTCTCTGTAGAGATCAAGCAATGGGGCTGCTGCTGCCCCGGCATCTGTTGAAGTCAGGGTCATGCCCAAAGCATCAAAAGATCGACCCGCAGTCAAATTAGCAACAGATACTTGTTTAGTGCTGCCAGATTGAACAATAGGCAATACTTCGGTGCCCGCAAGCGGAACGGCGGACGCGGGTAACGCTGAGATTTTGGTATCGGCCATGATGATTCCTTAATTGAACATGACTTCAATGGATGAAGTAAGAGGCGGTGCAGTTGAAAATGTCAGCGTTGTGCCCGACACTGTATAAGTGTTTTTCTGTTGATACACGCCATTGATATACACAAACGTAAAGTTTTCACCCAAAGATGTCGAACTTAATGTAAATACGGTTTGCGATCCTGTGCCGGTAAAATTGTCTACTTGAAATGCCGCAGCACCAAGACCAGAAATATTGTCGTAAGTTGCAATCAATACGTCTGCTGATGTGTACAAAGCAAATTTATATGGCGATGACAATAACCATATTTCGCCGCCTGGCACGCGCCCTGCGGAATCTAAAATAATTGGGTTGGTGTGTGCTGTATTGCCGCTAGATGACGTATAACTTGTTTTTGGCGTGGTGGTGCCTGCTGCGTAGGTGTACAACTTGCCGCCAGACAGAATTACACCGCTATTGGTAAAAAACTGGGCCGCTGCGCCGCCCACGGGGGAGAGAAAGACGGCCATTTAGGTCACTCCAAAAGAATCAAACCACCGTCCTCTTGGACGAGATTGTCATTGTTTTCGCACAACAAATTGCCGATAATGATCTCGGCATGCTTTCCAGAAACCAACGTGGCAATACCGCCAAGACCAATGGCCACTGCGTTGCGAAGAGCGACACCAAAGCTCATTGCTTGTTAATCGGTTTGCAATAGATCGCGCCGTCATCCGCAATGCGAATGGCACTTACGCGGAAAGGAGCGCCGGTGCCCATGGGCAAGTAGAACGGGATCGGGGTGTATGCAGGAATCGGCGTGCTGCCAGTCGTTGCAACAGCAGCGGGGCCAATTTCCACATAGCAAGGGGTCGTAGACCAAACCATCACGCCTTCAGGGCCAGAACCCCAATCAGCAGTATTGCCCGCAGAACCGCTGTAAGACGCGGTGCGGCCAGGAAAACCAGTTTGTGATAGTGGATTCAGAAGTTCCATGATGCGTCCTTATGCCAAAAAGCGGAGTTTGTACAGAGTGCGAAGATAAATCTCAATGATGTTGTCAATGAGCTGCTGCAAAGATGAATCGGATTTGTCGGCCACTTCATAGCGGCAGTCTTCAATTTCTTTCAGTGAGTCTTCCAAAAACTCAATGATGTTAGCCGTCTTCTTTGCCGAATGCAAAGTAATTGGCCCCATCAAACCGTGCCGGCCTTGGTAGCTTTCAGCAAAGTCATCAGCGGCATCAATGATGCGCTCATAAAAGTGCGCCAAAGCCTTGTGTTTGGAATAGCTGCGGGTATTTAAGTGGACGCTGTGCGTCACATCTCGGGCAAGAAACAGCAACCCTACAAAATCACACGCTTTCATTGTGGCATCCCTTGTTGTTCGGGCATCATTTCACTCTGATCTCGACCAGGCATTTCGCTCACCAAGTCTCCGGATGTGATCATGCCATGCACCGTGCCCAAGACTATATCTTGAATTTGCTCTGGTGACATGCTGGCCTGCACTTGAGCCAAACGCTTGGTTTCAGCTTCGTATGCCTTGACCTGGGCTTCAAAGTCCTTGCGCTCTTGCTCTTGCACCTCAATGGACTTGCCCACGTTTCTGATCATCTGGTGCATCTGCTCCATCTCTTGACCCATTGCCTGCATCTGCTGCTGGGCCGCCTGCAATGCTGGATTGTCATCGCCATCTGACATGAATTTGGGGTCAATGGTCTTGGCAAAGCGCTTGGACATCTCTTGGGCGCCTGGCCAATCCATGTTCTTGACGAACAGGTCACCGGCCACAGCCCACAGTTGAGGATTGCCTTGCAACAGTTGTGCCATTGCTTCGAGCGCCTCTTGACGTTTGGTCGCGTAGCCTGGGCCAGTGATTGCCACCACGTCGTACTTGCCGACTCCTGGGTTGTAGATTTTCTCGATCACAATCCCGCGCTCATCCATGATCTTGTTGACCGGCTGCTGTTGCTCCGGATTGATCTTGATCATCTTAGTCTCGCCATCTTCACCGATGATGCGAGCAATGCGCTGGGTGTCGTAAATCTTGGGGATCAAGTCCACCAACTGACGGGCTACATGGCGCACGCCACGGGCTAAGTTATCCCCGTAATGGTAAGTACCTACGTCGCCCTCGCGCTGGCGGGCCAGAATGGCTTTGCCGCTGCGCTCGTTGCTTCCCATGCCCAAACTGGCGTTGTATTGCCCTGTGGTGCTCTTGATGTCTTCAGACGCCCCCGCCTTGGCTTGCAATAGGCCGCTGGAAGCCATTGGTGGCTGGGCCCGCTGGGGTAGTGGCAACATGCCGCCTTGGCCGTCTGTAACGTCTGGATTGACTTCCAAATACGGCCAGTTCTGGGTATTGGCGGTCTTCCAGTTTGTTTCATAGCCCTCAAACTGGCCACCATAGCCAATGAACGGGGCTTTGGGCGCCAAAGCAAGCATCTCGGCCTCTTGGGACACCCAGTAGTTGTACATGCGCTGGGCGTCTTTGGCGTTGCGCACCAAGCCAGACACGTACAGGCGACCGTCAACCTCAAATTCGTTGCCTACGATGCGGATCACGGGGATGTATTTGCCCGCCCACTCGCGCTCTTCAAGGATTTCGTACCCGTTGATCTTGCAGTACTTGACTTTTTGGCGGTCAGATTGGCGTGACTTTTTGGGCTTGCCGTAGATCGCCCGCAGTTGCTTGTCTTCTGGCGTACCCTCAAACGCCGTGGCGTTGCCGGGGTACAGGTTCAGCGTTTCGGGGTCAAAGTCAATGTAGTAGTAGTCCGCAATGCGAACCGTGTCTTCATTGAGCCAGTTGCTGATTGACTGATCGCCCACACCCAGCGATTGCAGGGTTGTGATGGGCGAAGCGTCTGGGTACATCCGCTCAAACTCGGCCTTGGTCAAGTCTTCAGTGACAAAGCAATACTTGGCATCCGCGCCGGTCGGGTCTTGGATCGTTGGATCCATGTAGACCGAAAAGGAGTTGCGCACCCGGCCAATCTTGATGTCTTGATCGAACGTGTTGTCGTCGCAATACTCGGTTAGCAGGCGAAGGTAACCTTCGCCGTAAGAAACTTGGTTTTCGCAGGCAGTGTCGTAGGCCACGTCAGCGTCGCTGATGTACTCAATGTGGCGAATCATGCCGTTAAAAATGTCGGCCACTTCCACGTCGGCGTTGTCGTCCACCGGGATGACCTTAGCGCCTGGCCGGTTCTGGCGCTGGTCGTTGGTGACCTGGCGCACATGCTGGGGCAACTTGTTGATCGTCAGACACGGGCGAGCGTTGATCGTTTGACCTTGCACCGCACCACGGGTGGCCAGCACATCGGCGGGCCACTGCCAGTGATTGTCAGGCGAACCTGCATAAAAACGCAAGTCGTCGATCTCATCTTCGCGGCTCTCGGCAAGCGCAGACACCGCCATATCCAGCCTGGCACGGGCTGTGGCCAGAATGTCAGACGCGCTCTTCTTAGGTTTACCGCCTTCGGCCACTGCGCCAGCAGCCGCAATGCCTGTGAAGTCTGCCATTATTTGATCTTGTTAAGGACTTTGTCCACCGTTGCCTTGACATTGTTGCCCGATGGAATCGTGGCATTGCAGTTGGCAGTGGGTGAACGGGTCTCTTTGTTGCGGTCAGGCATACCGCCGCCCGACATTTTGGGTTCGCGGCTGTTCAATTTGGCAATGGGTGCAAGAGTTTTCATTTCTTTCCTTTCGGGGCTGCACGTTTGACGGCATACGCAATCGCCACGGCCTGCTTGACGGGCTTGCCCGCCTTGACTTCGGCCTTGATGTTTTTGCGAAACGCTTCGGGGGATTTAGATTTGACGAGTGGCATGTTACTTCTTCTTTGCAGTTTTGGCTGAATCTTTGAAGTCTTTGGCAGTCGGCGCGCCGGGCGAGCCGGGTTTCCTCATCTTCTCTTTACTGCCCGCGGCAATACGTGCCTGCTTGGCGTGAATGTTTGCGTAAAGTCC
>Ga0247723_1001330_pt1 | contig 14664 bp, 14 predicted proteins | sample MSEWelMarce5H_FC_FD_189079 | JGI IMG/M metagenome (GOLD analysis project Ga0247723, IMG submission 189079) | Subsurface sediment microbial communities from gas well in West Virginia, United States - MSEEL Well Study Marcellus 5H_FC | ecosystem: Environmental > Terrestrial > Deep subsurface >...
AAAGCAACGATGTCGTGCTTCTTTATATGGTTGACCATCTCGGTCAGCGTATCCATTGTATCTACAGTGACGTATCTCTTATCTTCCATAACCTTTTTTTGTTTTAACTTCCTGTGCTTCCGAATCCTCCTGCCTTTCTATCGCTATCTGATAGCTCATCTACCTCTTCAAACTCTATTTGTGGGTATGGGATGATGATTATCTGAGCTACCCTATCTCCTGGTTTATATAAGTCTTCTGGTGGTAGTAACTGACTTTCCATCTTGAAGACGGCTTTTATAGACCCCCTGTACCCAGAGTCTATAACTCCCACCGAGTTAGTAAGAGCTAGCTTCTTCTTAGAAATAGATGACCGGGGGAATACTAGTCCTACATACCCTTCCGGGATTTCAATAGCTAGTCCGGTATCATAGGTGACCTTTCCGGCTACGTAGTCGAACTCTAGAGATACTGCAGTCAGGTCTAACCCCGCATCCCCCGTCTTTGCATATACCGGCACCACACTGTTTGGGTGCGTCTTCTTTATCTTTACTACCATACTTGAACGTTTACGCACTCTTCAACAATAGCATTAACATCCATCGGCCCTTGCACCTCAATGAACCGTTCTTTGTGGAAAGATGTATGAGGGCTTGGCGGAGCTACCTCCGATAATAGAAGGTTTCCGTCTCGGGTTACGTGCAATACCGTGTAGATTTCTCCTTTCTCGATAACTCCTCCATGGCCTTTTACGCACTCTACTAGTGAATTCTGTTGCATAGATTTTATTTTATAGGTTAATAATGGTTTTACGCTTTCTCATTTACAGGCGTTTCGCCTTTTAGTTTGTCTAACTCGTCTTTCAAATATTCCAATGCTGCGCCGGACATTAGAGCATATTTTGCTAACTCGGCATTTAGCCTAGACTGCCTCTCTAGTCTGTAGAGTAGATAGGTTACTGCTATGTACAGTACTATGAACAGGGGGATGATGTATTGACTCATATTTATATTGTTTCTGCAAATGTATATAATAATTCTGCTACTTTTGAAATCTTTTTTACTACTCGCAGCTAGCACAGGTCATCAACTCTTTAGTAAGCAGTTGCGCTGCGTTGAAATTATGCTGGTAGTATAAAGACTTCACTCCCATGTCATGGGCTTTTAGCATGAGAGCATTTACATCTTTTGCAGTTTTATCGGAAGCTATGAACAGGTTGAGTGACTGGCCCTGGTCAATATACTTCTGTCTGTGGGCTGCTTGAATCACCACTTCGTCTTGAGATACTTCTTTAGCAGTCAGGAATACTCTCTTCTGCATGTCAGTCAAGAAGTCTAGGTGCACTACAGATCCGTGGTTCTTCTTAATGCTATCCCAGATTTCATCGGTGTTCTTGCCTAAGCTCTCTAACAGCGCCTCAAGGTACTTGTTCTTAATCACGTACTTGCCTTTAGCCAAGTCCTTTATGAAGTAGTTACTGTTCCACACTTCAATACTCTGAGAGACCTGTCCCAAGATAAATGCAGATGAGGTTGTGGGGGCTATGGCTAGCAGAGTGCTGTTCCTTCTTCCGGTGCCTTTAGTAATCTCACACTCTCCTAACATCTCAGCTAGCTTAGCAGAGGCTGCGTAGGCTTTCTCCTTGATGGTCTTTTGAATCTTTATGTTCCAGTTTCTAGCTTCTAGGCTTTCAAAAGGAATCATCTTGCTTTGCAGGAAGCTATGGTATCCGAGTCTTCCGATCCCTAGAGCCCGGTGTCTTTTTGCAAAGTTTACAGCTCTTTCGAAGAATTTAATACCGGAGGCCTTCTCAATGAAGTCAGACATGGCTGCGTCTAATAGGAATGTCAATACCTCTACACAGTCTGTGTTCTCCCACTCTTCAAAGTACAGGTCGTTTAATGATGCTAGATCACATACAAACGATTCATCCTCATTGGAGTACAGGAAGATTTCAGTACACAGATTAGAAGCTTTGATACCGTTCTTGCCTTTGTAAACCTCTGGAGTGGATTCTCCGTTATTGGCATTGTCTGAGAAGAATATATAAGGGATGCCGGTCTCAAATCTGTTTTGAATCACTTTGGCCCAACGCTCTCTCTTAGCTGCATCACCAGCTCTCATCTCATTCAACCACCAGGTTGGTACGCAAGCTCCCCATGTGATTTGCTGTATAGGGTCACCCTCTTTCCAGATGTTGAGCCACTCATCGAAGTCCTCGTGGAATATGTCGATATAAGCGGCCATGTAGCCCCTGCGAGTCTGTCCTTGGCTGATAGTGCCGGTACAGGTTTGGAAGAGCTCTAGGAAGGGCTTAGTGCCGTTGCTAGTGCCATTGTCGGATATGCTAGTCCCTCTTGGCCTTACGGCTCCGAAATAGGTGGAAGTGCCGCCTCCGTACTTAGACATGGTGCCTACCTCAGCTACCGTTGACAGGATGCTAGATATGGAATCGTCTACGTATGATCCGAAGCAGCTAATAGGAAGTCCTCTGCTAGTACCGAAGTTGGACCATATGGGAGTGGATAGGCTGATCCATCCATTGGCGATGTATTGTTGAACCTTCTGGCTCAAGCCCTCTACCTTCATTACTGTTTCTGCTCTGTCTCCGATAATCTTAAGCCTCTCTTCTACTGTTTGGCCTGGTAGTAAATATCCGCCGTTGAGGAATTTCTGTGATGCCTCGTTTAACCATCTGATTTCCATATTAAAATAAGTCTTGTGATGTTATTGATTGTGATTTCTTGTTGTATGATACGGGTTTTTTGTTGAAGAAGTCTGAGTGTGTTTCTGCTAAGGTCTCTACGTTGAACCATTCGAACTCTCTCAGGATTGTAGAGTCTACCTCAAACAGTTCCCGACATCCGAGGAGCTTCATTGATTGGTTGAAGCGGTCTTTGATGAACTCAATGACGTGGGCTTTGGGTAGGAAGTCTAGCTCACCCTGCTCAAAGATCCAATCCAGGATATTCATTTCAGCAGTGTAGGCTTTCTTACAGGCCCTTTCAATCTTATTGTAGAAGTCCTCATTGAACCATTCAGGCTGTTCCTTCTTCACTAGGTTTACCATGTAGCTGCCGAATAGCGCATGAATGGTCTCTTCCTTCATAGTGGCCTGGATTACGTTATCAACTCCCTTCAGCATGTTTCTCTGCTTGTTGAATGATTTAACGATGAGGAACTGGCTGAACAGCGATACGTTCTCTATGAACAGGCTGAACAGGGTCAGAGTCAGCGTATACAGCTCTTTGTTGTCAGATCCTGCGTTCTTCAGGTACTTGGTCAGGTAATCTACCCTACCCTGAATACAGGGCTCCTGAAGCGCCACAGTGAACTCATCGTTGAATCCCAGGATTTCTAGCAAGTGGGCATAGGCAAAGCTGTGACGGATTTCAGACTCTGCGAATGTAGCGCCTACGGCATTGAACTCCGGTTTAGGGAAATGCCTGTACAGGTCTCCCCAAAAGCTTTTAACACTAACCTCGATTTGAGATATGGCGAGGAGGCAGTTCTTTATGCAATTCTTCTCAGACTCAGTCAGCTGAGAATGGAAATCATTAACGTCTGATGAGTAATTGAACTCTGTGTGGAGCCAATAGCTGTGTGTGATAGCGTCTACGTAGGGTATCACTTCAGGATACTCAAAAGGCTTAAAAGCGACTCTTTTATCAAAGATTCCCATTTCTTAATTTGTTTTTTTGATTTAATAATGTTTCGGGGCGTGAAGATAAATAGGGCGGACCATAAAGAAAAAACTATTTATTTATTTATTTTTTTAGTCGACTTTGATGATACCTATCACCCTATTTACTGAACTTGCTCTTCAGCTTATTCAACTCATATTCTGAGAACTCACCATTCCCTCCATCTGAGTCACCGGCAGAGTCGTCATACAGATCCTCAGATATGTTTATGTACCCTTTTGACAGGTCGATGGTGGCTTCGTATGTCATTCCGTCACCTCCTAGTCTAGATTTCATGATGTGGAATCTTCCGGTATTGTTCATCTTGTCCTTCCTTTTCCTAGAGAGAGATACACTGAAGTCTGCTATCATCATCTTTCCGAAGCTACCTGCCACCTTATCTCCTTCAATGATATCATCTTTGGCTCCCATACGGTTTATCTGCGATGGGCATACGATTGGAATCTTCAAATCCTTGGCTAGGCCTTTCACATCTGTGTAGATGTCATCAATCTCCTCTTTAGAATCCTTCCGTAGCTTCCTAGGCCTTAGCAAATCCGGGTAGTCTATAATGATTAGGTCTGGAATGAAATCATTCTCATGCTGTAGCTGCTTAAGATGGGATTCTACAGTATCTAGTGAGGCTCTGCCGGGAGAAAACTCCTTGATTACTATCCTTCCTGTGAGGTTCTCAATCATCTTCACCACCTCTTTGCGATGGTTCTTTAGCTGCTTGACGTCTATTCCTGTAAGGATGGAGTCAATCTTCTTACCTACGTACCGGTCGTCTAGCTCTAGGGTATAATACACCACGCTCTTACCAGTTTTCACCAGGTGGGCGGCTATGTTACACACTACGGTAGATTTTCCTATGCCGGGAGGTGCAAATAGTAGCATTAGGTTTCCTCCACTCAATCCTCCATCGGTGATATCGTTAAATATCTTCCATGGGAATGGCACTTTCCGGTCTTCTTCTTCTCTGAACCGGCTCTCAATCTCCTTTTCGTACTCATGGCCTATGTTCTTATCATTACCTGCTTTAAGGGCCATGTCAATGGTCTTTCTGATGCTTTCATACTCACCGGCCTTTAACAGGTCTACTGAGGTCAGTAGGGCCTCTCTGAGCCTTTGGTTCTTACAAAAGTTATAGAACTCCTCTTTGACATACTCGACCTCATCATGAGCGGTGGTATAGATCTGTTTCAGCTCTTCCTTGATGGATACTCTGAGGACTTCATTCTGCTCCTTCTTCATTTCTATCTTTATCACCTCTAGGGTGGGGTGGATATGGTATTTCGCATAGTAGCTTAATGCCATGTTCACAATCCACTTATGGGCCATAGATTCGAAGTAGTCTACAGTGATTACATCTGATATCTTTTGTATGAAGGGCTTATCATTCAGCAAGGAGTATAGCACTTTCACTTGGAATGGGTATCCAAAGTCGTTTAATTTATCTGCTGTCACTGGTTTTTAATTTTGTCTGTAACTGTTAAGGGTTGAAAATAGGTTCAACCATGTCTCTACGTTCAGTATAGCACCTCCCATCCTATCCTGCGAATACGTCTTTATAAAATCTGATTTTCTGAACGCTGGGATCAGTGAGTGGTAGCTGTCGATTATCGATTCCTTATCAAAATCTGATATGTTAGGATCCTTCAGATTCATTATCCTGTAGAATATCTCAACGTCCTTATCTGTGTTCAATATCTTCTGATACAATACGGAGTTTTTAGGAGGGTTGCTGCACACCTCATACAGGTCTTTAAGAGTTCTAGACTGTTTTTCCTTCATGAACTCAAATAGCTTAGGAGTGTTCATCTTCCCAAATCCCTGTACCCCCGTGATGTTGTCAGAGGTATCACCTACCAGAGTCTTGAACAGGAGGAAGTTATTAGGGTGTACGCCGTATTCGGATAGTATGTCCTCTACATGGTAGATTTTCTTCTTAGTAGGACTGTAGAGCTTCACCCTGTCGTTGACAAGCTGCATGAAGTCGTTGTCTGAGGACATTACGAATATCTCACTATCGTCGTACTCTTTATATATCATCCCGGCAAGGTACCCTATAACATCATCAGCCTCTAATCTGTCTATTGAGATGTTCAATACCGGTAGGTAATCCAGGTAGTCTACTAATCTCACTATCTGGTCATACTTAGAGTCATCTTCCTCTGACTTCGTATTGAAGGACTTGTAGTTCATCTGCCGGGTAGTGGTCCGGTTAGACTTGTATTGAGGATATAGATACTTTCTGCTAAGGGATCCGGACTCTCCATCAAACACTATCACTACTCTAGTAGGGTTTAGCAGCTTTATGGAGTGTCCGAGAGACCTTAGGAACCCTATGAGACCGCCTACATCATTACCTGTGGTGCTTACCTTGTTTACTACTGCGAAGCTCCTTAAGAAGGTATTCATACCGTCTATTATAAGGACTCTGCTGTTCAGATGGAAGCCCGTAGGAACCTCATCTTTCTGTATCTTGGAAAATATGTCTAGTAGGCGGTCTTTGTTCATAGGGTTATTTTATACTGTAATTCAATTCTAATCTTCTGCCTGGATGTTATCGAAGGTTTCTTCTCTATCCTCCTCTTCTATCAGGTCAAAATCTGAAGTTCCGATGATTGCAGACCACTCTTTCGCATGAGCCTTCTTGTACTTTGCAATCTGGGTAGGCGTATCGAGGATGAAGCCATGCGGAGTAATCAGAATCTTGGCTGTTGAAGTGAGCCCATTGATATGGTTCTTCTCTATTGACACTTTTGTTCTCTTTGCAAACTCAATATCCTTGCCATCCTTTTGGGCTTTGATTTTTGAGGTGCCGGAGTTGGTCACGTTACCGAATAGGATTACTATTGAGGCATCTGAATACAAGGCGTTGCCTCCTTTGGACTTTATTTTAGGCAGTTCTCCGTAAGTAGATGGCTTATCCACCCAGATCTTGTTCACTACGATGAACGTATTGGTGTACTTCCTCGACATCTTCCGAGATACGATGATCTGTTGGTCAATGAAGTTTCCAAAGTTCCTACTCATGGCAGCAGCGGCCCACTCATTGTTCTGAGATTTGGAATCAATGGACTGTTGGCATGGAATAGTACCGGCACAGTCCCAGAAGAATACCAGGTCCATGGGTAATCGGCCCTTGTTCTGTTCATCCATCAGATCTGCCATGAAGGCGGCTACCTGTTCTATGGTGCTTACGTTGTCAATGTCCACGTAGATGAAATCTCCAACGTACTTTACCTCTCCGGTTTCCGGATCAGGCACCTCATCAAACTTCAGTCCCATCATCTTTGCATGCTCCCATGAGAATTTCATCTCAGTGATGATTAATACAGGTAGCTTGCCGGACTTTTGTGCTGACACTACAGCTTCTATGCCTAGAGCGGATTTACCGCTGTCAGAATGGCCTCTAATCACCGTTACGTGACCTTCAGGGATCCCTGGTAAGCCTGTTGCTTCGCTGAAAGCATCTGACACCTTTAGCCAAGTCTGAGGTTTCATTCCATTAGTAGTAAGGAATTTACTCTTCTTGAAATTCTCTAAGTTAAAGGCACTAGTTTTCTTGCCAAGGGCGCTAGTTACAGCGCCCTTGATATTTTTCTCTTCACTCATATGTTATTGTGGGGTTTAGTCTTCTCCGAAAAGCTCGTTGAATTTGTCTTCTTTAACTTTGGCAGTAGGCTTCTTAGCGGCTAACGCCTTAGCAGTCTTCTCTTCTACATCCCAGGGAAGATCTGAGTCATCGTCAGAATCATCAGCTGCTGCTGCAGGGGGTGCCACCTTTTTAGCAGGGGCTGGTGCGGCTACTTTTGCGATTGGTAAATCGTCATCAGACAGTGATTCGGAAGGGTTCAGGTATTCTTTAAGCATCTGCTTAATCTCTTCATAACTATACTTTTTGTAGATCTCCAGAATGTCTTTCTGACCATCTAGCCACTTCTCTACCAATGTTGCGTCTGTTGAGAGCGGTGATATGTTACGCTTAGGCGTAATGTTTACTGCGATATAAGCTACATCACGCTTACCAATCTTAATGCTGTCATTGTACCCTTCAACTGTCAGGTCAGTTCCCTCATTAATGTCGTCAATGTTTCCGAAGTCTTCATCGGCCATGATACCGAGTAGCTTCTCATAAGTAGTCTTGTTGAACTTCCAAAGGCGTACTCCAAGTCCCTCTTCTCCTCTAACCACCACGTTGGCGTAATACTCAACTTTGGGTCGGATTTTTTTAGCGAGGTCTTTACTGTCGTCTGTGTTCTCGCTGTACAACTCTTTAACGAGCTGCTGAACAGGATCCTTCTCGTTGAAGTTCTCCAGGGAGTACACATTCTTCTTAAACACATTGTACTGGTGGAAAGACACCTCGATGAAAGGGAAATCCTTGTTCGCCTTCCTCGGTACAATACGAACTACTTGTTTACCGAGTTTTGGTTTCCAAAAGATAGTCGAGTAGTCTATCTTTTCAAAACTTCCGGAACTTTTTGACTGGAGCTTAGCCAGTCGCTGCTTGATCAAATCAATGTTGGACATAACATTTGTTTTTAAGTGGATTGCAAATATAAAAGAATTATAGGAATTTCCTAATTAAATTATCTTCTAGAGATAAATAATTTTATACACCTTAGTGTTCAGCTTGGCAAATTGGCCAGCTCTAGTCAGCAGAATGCTGTTTCTGTAATCGGCCCAGTTAATCCTGTATGACTTATCCAATACCCCATTGTTGATGGTAGTGATTAGCGCATTGAGGGAATTAATGGTGTATAGCGTATCCGTCTCTTTACGACGGTGCATTAAGATAGTTCCCGGTAGTATTTTAGACCTGTCGAAGTTCTCAACGTCTAGATTATACGTACATACATACTCATCACTATCAGCAACTTCTAATACGAATATCTTGGAATAGAGTATTGTATAGTTAGATGTGATGTCTGAGATAGTGTCTTGGATCTCAGCTTTTTGTGTAAATGTACAGAATAATTTGTTCAATGAGTCGTCTAATGGGATGTCAATATCATTTATTATCATATATAAATATATTAAGGTTCGGTTGTAAATCAAATGGTTTTCATATCGTGGTAATTCTTACCGTATTTGCAGGAGGTTTTGTATCCGCCCTCTTCAAGAATATCTGAGATGGCGTTCAAAGTAGCCTTCCCATCTTCTTTACAGTAGTCTATCAGGAAGGAATCATAACAGTACAAAATTAGGGAACTTTTCTTATCCTTGAGATATTTTATTATTCTGCTCAGCACCTGGATGTTCCTCTCTGTCTCATAGTTCTGCAGGATGTACGGCAGTATTTGGGTCTTGATCTCAACTCCCCTTATCAGTCTGCCGGATATAGGGGATTGTATATACCCATCCTTCTTGTACATCTGCCACATCTTCTGCTTGAACTCCCGGACTTTTACAAAGAAAGGTATTTTATCCAGTTCCTCCAAATTAGATTCTGTATATAGCAATCTAAATGTCATTTTCTTACTCTCAACATACTCCTCATCCGTAATTTCCTCCCTATTGAAATAGAATTTGGCCAGGTGTCTGTGAATATCACTATCGTCAAATGTGTACTCCATCAGCTCGCACAGTATGCGCAAGTGGTATGATGAGTAATCGAACTCTACGAAGTAATCGTTGGATGGTATGAATACCTCTCTAGACTTATCGCCCTTGTTGAGCGCTGCGAAGTTTAGCCCATTAAAGGCATTTGAGGGCCTTCCTGTGGCAGTATAGAGGTTGTATGAGGTAAATACCTTATCACCGTCTACAGAGGCCTCAGAATGCTTTATATTGAAGTGTTCTTCTATCCCTCCCGGAACTACTCTGATCCCCTGGCTCTCTATACTGTAGAATACATCAACTGCCTGTTTACCGTATAGGTTGTAGGCTGGTTGTGTTAACATCTTCCTGACGTCGGGAAAATGGTCTACTATGGCCTCTAGCTTCTCATAGTGCTTTGCTATTGGCACCACTCTGTTGATATCGGATTGATTGGAATAGCGTTGGTAGAGGAATTTATGGGCTTGGGTATCGAAGGTTGACTCGACTACCTGAGTGTTGTTATACAGGTATAGGGCTGTTTTAAGGCAGTATACGTGCCTTCTCCTACCGAAGTAGTATCTGAGCCTCTTTGCATCTATAGCGTAGATATAGCCTATCAGGTTTCTAATGAGGTTATCTACGGACTCGTATGTGAGGCTTAGCGACTCACTATGGTCTATTGGCAGTATGAACCCGGCTCTTGACTTTACAGGCCTTATGTAGACTAGCGATAGTGGGGATATTGCGTTATGGTAGTTTGGATTGTGGGTTACCACATCCACATAACATTCTCTCAAATCATATTTGGAGAACTTTTCTAACTGTTCTTGCGTCTCTATGATATAATACATTTCACAACCTTTGACGCAAAGATAGGACTACTTGTGGTATTGTATCAAGTTTGTTAGATAATTTTTTATTCCGGGTATCAAATGCTCCTGTTCTTTTATCGCCTGCCTGTTCTCACTGATCACCCCAGGGACGGTGTATAGGGGGTTTGTAGTATCATCTAACACTTTTCCGGTTATCCTCCACTTTATCACTGCCTGTGAGTACAGCGGGTTTGGTATAGTGGCTGTATACACATCCTTAGATACTTCTGTTATGGTTTCAAATCCGCTGTTCACCCGTATGGTGAAGTACCTTAGTATGTACCCTTCGCTGTAATTCTCCTCTGTAGGCACTGGATAGTGGTACGTTGGGGTTGCTGCGGTGTTTCTATCGCTTCTGGTTGATGTGTTTATTAGCTCTTTGGCCTTGGGTGTGAAGTTTGGGCCTTCGAAGAATTTCCCATCAGAGGTTGCATAATAGTACCCCTTATAAGAAAGTCCTGTGTCCTTATAGATCAATCCTGTTTCGGAATATTGATTAGGGGTTATCTCTGATTGCGGGTAATACATTATGGGGATGTGGTTTTGTTAGGTTGGTTTTTCTATTTGTAAGTGTTTCTAGAATAGGCCTTTTAATAGTTGTATTGAGTTTGATATCATTCTTCCGAATGCTCCTGATGGTGAGAAGTATAGCGGGTACTTAACGAGTACGCTTTTCGTCAGCTCTAGTTTGTCTGGGATTATAACTCCTAATCCGTCTACGGCATTTTCATTCAAGTAGGGGACTTCATAGCCATCTACAGAAGGTTGTATAACTTTACTATACATTGCTACAAACTTGGCATCTATATCACTATTTAAACTAATATTTGGGAAAGTGTTCCTCAGTTCATGGATAAAATATTGAGATATGTTTACCACAGTCTCATCTATAATAGGCCCTAATTCAGATATATTACCAGTCGATAAGTTGATTATTTCTGAAATAGGAACGGTATACAATCTCTCAAGCATTGATCCTTTCCCATCTGTTAATTTAAATATACCCTGATTATATCCGGAGGTCGTGTTACTTGTAGCTAGTTTGAGACTATCTTTATATTTATTGGGTTGGTTAGCGGCCAGCTTACCCAACACTCCTTTTTTATAAAGTAATTGAAACACTGTAGTAGAAGTAATATTGATCTCTAACCTCTCAGAAAGCACATCACTCATAAAGCAGAACGCAGCATTATAATCTCTCACAGCCTTTTTGAAATCTTCTACAGCAGTGTTAGCTATAGCTTGGACTTTTGCTGCAGCAACTTTACCTTTTGCCTTAGACTCTTCTTGCCTTTCTAACTGATCTAACAGACAGAATTGGGCTGTCAATGTGGTTGTCCAATCGGGTCTGGTTATCTCTTGAGATATCCTTGTTACTATGAATCCTATCTTCTTATCGGAATACTCTGCAGGCAGCACATCGTCTTGTATTGTGAATATCTGGCCTATCACTACTCCACCTATCCCGTCCATCTTTATCTCTAATGACAGTGGCACGATGCCTTTATAGTCCGTGCCCCTTTCTACCGACACTATCAGATTGTTCAGATATACATTCAATGCCGATACCTGAACGGTGTTATCAGCCTTCCCGGTCAGAATGTTATTATTGACGTATGAGAGCAGTACTCTGATATTGTTGTTTAATAGATCCTCTTCTTTCGCCTTCTGTTCAGCCTGGTTTGTGGCTACATTCTTGGTCTGTGCTGAGTTCTTGTACAGTCTGTTTACTACCCCCTTGTTCATGAACACGTTGGTGGAGCTTTGGTATGAGCCTATGTTCTCCACGTTCTGTGCTGCTATCGCTATCATTGATGCCTGCTCTTCGAATATCTTAGACATCACTTTGTGCTCCCTCACCGTTGTGCCGGTACCGGAGATGTTTATCATTGTTTTGGATGCATAGGTTGCTTTTTCAGGCTCTTCTACATAGTGCTTGTCTATTATAACAGCCCTATTGTTCTCTACGAATACGTCGAAGTAGTTTACTGAGCCTAGTGCGTAGGCTACCTCATCCATAATAGCCTGTAACAGTGTTTTGCATGTCACCCTGCCGCCATTGGCTTTGTGTGTGGTCTTGTATATGCTTAGTATACGGCCTATGTTGACATATATGTTGCCTATGACTCCCAGGTTAGTGGTGCCGTATAGGTATTCCTTATTCAGTTTCGTCACCACTCCCCCTTGTATAGGCAGCACCTTAGGGCTAAATCCGTCTGGGTTGCCTAATAGATTGGCATTAGAGTTCTGTATTAGGCATACGGAGTTGTCTATGGTCATGGCATTGTAGGAGGACACGCATAATCCATTACCTAAGTTATCAGGAATGCCTGTCACAGGTATCTCATATACTGTTACAGAGGTTTTGTTTGGGGTGAACAAAGATGCCTTCTCATTCATAATCGCCACGAAATATGCCAACTGCATATATGAATTCATCTTCATATCCATATTCGTTACGTTAGACATTGCAGAAACTGCTTGTCCTGCCGTAGGAACCTGACCCGCTGGCGTATTGCCAAATGAATATATGTTAGTGTCTATACCGGCTAGGCTACCGTTTATTGGGTAAGACCCTCCAACAGTTGCAAGGTTCTCCAACAACAGTTCAAATTCATCCTTCACCTCACCATTAGGATTGGTCACGTTTGGATCCCCACCAGCGCTATCCACTCGTAATCCAGATATGATTTCTCCCACGCTTATCAGAATAGTGGTACACTCAAATCCCCCATTCGGCAATAGAACGTACTCATAGTTCTTTATGAGCCCTAGCATTCCTTCGTAGTTGCCTCTGTTCTTTATATTCAGATCATCTAGCTGCTTGTATATGCCATCTATGGTTATGTTTGATTCGAAGCATTTCACGCCTACGCCATCTGCATTCCGCATCACAAAGTTCTTACTAGCTATGCTACTCTTACTATCATCTAGGTACTTTGACCATCCCCACTCCAATACTACTGGGTAGAATGGTTTCATGTATAGGGTGATGAAGTCTTCTAGCTGCTTAAGATCCCATACGAAGAACTTTACCACGGCCTCTCTCAAAGACCCATAGGCCCCTTTTGAGGATATGCTAACGCTTGTGATACCGGGCATGGGCCTTAGACCGTAGTCTTTGTTGCCTAATGTGGAACTTCCATACACGGCCTTTTCATCAGCTATACCCCTTCTAAGGGTTGCCGTACCATCTGCGTTTAAATACAAAGATCCTCCTTCCAATATATTCTTCTTAGCTAGGTCGGTGGAGCCATTGAATTCTACTAGTGAGGTCATTCGTACCCATGGAGACTTTCCTGATACGTACTGTTGGAGCTGTATAGGCCTATCCCCTTCTATGGCTAGCAGTGCCTGTCTGGCTAATATTTGTCCTTCTATATGCGGTTTAAAGGTGTCTTTGAATATAGACATGGTGTCATAACGGTTTTATAGTGAGTTTAGTTCGGAATAGGCTGCTCTAGCCTCCGATACATTCGCAGGTATCCTGAATTGGGTACCGGGTTTTACAAAGATACTGTCTCCCTTCATACCATTGGCAGATGCTAGGATCCAGTAGTCGTTTATGTCTCCGTAGTATTCATATGCTAGCATGTCTATCCTGTCGCCATATACGGTGATTATGTAAATGTCGTTGTTGTCGTATGGGATGGGTGGGTATTTCATGGCTTTGAAGTATCTCCTACCGGTATCCTGGTCCTTAAGTATGGGCGTATCTTTATATCTCATCTATCTACTTTTTGCTTTCTTCTATTTTAGGACGATATTTGCCATCATTATTTAGCCAGTTTACACCACCGTCTTTACCATCTATACCTATAAACGGAGCATTCTCTGCTTTTCTAGGCAAGAAGTTATATATCGGTATGAAGTTCATGCTGCATTTTATCATGTGTGGGAGCTCTTTCATGTCCACATCTTCCCCCTTCTCAACCTCATCAATAGCTATCTCCCAGTTCGTGTCCTCATCTATGGTCATGTCTAATGATGTGATTATCCCTGGCTGGTACAGTAAGAAGTCTCCTATCGTCAGTTCTGATAGGTTACCTCTCATCTTACCGTTTTTGTAGTCAGGTGCGAAGGTAGATATCAGGTAGTTGAGTTTCTGATATAGAGGTCTCATCTCATACCGGCTTGATGCCGCTATAGTGAATGCTACGCTGATAGCTTCAGTATGTCCATCGTATAGATAGAAGGATTCTCCCCTTCCCACGTAATTGTAGGGATCCCATTTAGCATTGACGGTTCTCTTTATGCTTGTTATATACGACCTGAATATGATGAATACTCCTTCGGTAGGCTTGTCGTTATTGATAGACTTGATTCTGAACTTCACCATGTCCCTAGCAGCTACCTCGTCTTTACGGTTAGTGGGCGTGTATACAAGAGGGTTTCCGTTATAGTCGAATACTTTATTGCTGTCGGCTAAGGTTTTAGGCTGACCGGGTCCTTGTATTAGGCTAAGTGCGTTTACTTTGTCGTATGTATTTGACCCAGTTGCATAATTAGATCTATCATTACCTCTATCTCTAGCTACGCCTATCCTAGTTTCTAGATTGTATTTTGCGTAGTTCGAGGCT
>Ga0247723_1001331_pt1 | contig 14664 bp, 20 predicted proteins | sample MSEWelMarce5H_FC_FD_189079 | JGI IMG/M metagenome (GOLD analysis project Ga0247723, IMG submission 189079) | Subsurface sediment microbial communities from gas well in West Virginia, United States - MSEEL Well Study Marcellus 5H_FC | ecosystem: Environmental > Terrestrial > Deep subsurface >...
GCTTTTTCATTTTCGGGTCCGGGAACCAGGGCGGGAAGCGAGTCGATAACGATAGCGTCTACCTGCTTGCTCTCCGCAAATTCAAGGACCGCCTGGTATGCCTTGAGTTCGTAGATAAACGTAATCTCGTTAACCTTGTGACCCATGCGCTTCATCAGCTCGAGGTATACCTGTCCCTGAAGGATGTGCGGACCAAATGGGCGCTGTACCGCGGCGAATGCCTTGAGGAAGTCTCCCTCGGCTTCGTACATCAAGTTGGGCGCTTCCATCCGAAGAGTTCCCGGACCTACGGTCTTGATTTCAATAAGGGTATCTTCTCCGATTCCTTTTATCCATCCATCCGTGTGTCCTTTAATCCGAAGAACGTCATCGAACAGTGTCACTTCGTTGTAAAGAAGTTTTTCTGCCGGTGCGCCACAATGAGCGCACTCTTCTGGGGACGTACCGACTGTTTCCTCGTCGCATTCCCAGCACGCAAAACGTCCGTGAAGAACGCCCATGTCTTGAAAGTACTTCTGCCACTTGGCGTGAAGGGCGTGTCCAGTATCAAAGATGGACTGAAGTTTGAATGGGTGCTTGTCCTGCTTCTTGGGTGCTCCCTGAAGGAGGAACCACGAGGAGCGCTTACACCAGTCTTTCTTGGTGATTTCCGAGGGGTGGAGCACGGTCGTGCTTCGGTCCCCCGGAGGTTGCATCAAAAGGTAACGTTCAATGTCGCCCAAAAGGCGAGTTGGACGCTTTTTGGCGTCTAGGAACTTCTTCAGGTCCGGTGACTTTACTGGCATGTTTCCCCTCTTCTAGTGTGAGAATGTACTCTTGGAGAGTCATCTCGTGCTTGTGGTCTCTGCTCCACTTGCGAACTCTTGCGTTACGTTCACGGTGACTGAGACCTCCCCAGATTCCGTGCTGCTCGTCTAACTCTACTGCAAACCAAAGACATTCTTTCCGAACCGGGCACTCCGGGCGTGTCTCGTCTCCAAAGCAGTACTTGCGGGCTCCCTCAGAAATCTTTTTGTATAGCTCTTTATCCCTTGGCGGAAAAAATAGGTCAGTACCTTTTCCAAATTGAGTTATGTCGGCATTTCGACAGGCGGCGTTTGCCATCCAGGTGTTTTCACTCTGAAACATCGCGGTTCCACATTTCTAGGAAATCAGTCTCAAGAAGAATAACGTAATCAATTCCATCAAGATGAATCCCAAATACAGGAAGGCGACCGTCCATAATTGCTTCGTTAGTGATTTTTTTGAGCTCTGCTGAGCTAATGGTCTTGGTTTTCTTGCCGGTCCACTTATGCTCAATAAGAAGGTCGTCGTTGCGGACATCGCCTTTGCGCGACCAGAACGCGCCAGAGGCGGCGGTGGTTGACCCACCAACCGCCTTTGCAAGGCGCTTTTCGTGCTTTTGGGACTGTTTCTGTCCCTCACTACGCATTAGTTTCTTCCAGGATGGACACGGTTGAAGAGAGAACCTTATCGCGGAGCTCTTCAAACAGGTCGTACTCCTCGCGAATTGCGTTAGAGAAGGCTTCAGTTCCGTTCCACTTGCGCTCGCCGTAGTAAATCCAGCCACCCTTGCGGTCCACTACATCCATCACGATGGACATCGCGGCAACTTCCTTGGCGGTATCGTAGTCACCGGGACCGTAGATGCTGTGCTCTTTGAAGTAGAAGTCAATGTACGCAACCTGCTGGGGCGGTGCTGTCTTATTCTTGAGCGTTCGAATCTTGATTCGTTGACCAACTCTAACTTTGTTAGCTCCTGAACCGGTTTCAATCCACTCGTCTCGACGTACCTCGCAGCGAGTGAAGAACGCGTAGTTCTTTCCCTCTCCGCCCGGCGTCGTGCGGGGGTCGCCGTGCATGACACCAATCTTCATGCGGTATTGGTTAATTACGATACCAAGAATGGGGCGCTCGTCTTCCGTGAGAGAGCGCTTCATTGCCATGCCTGCTTTACGGAAGAACTTGTTGGTCAGCATTGCTCCCCGACCGACGGTCATTTCGTCCATGGCTTTTTCATTTTCGGGTCCGGGAACCAGGGCGGGAAGCGAGTCGATAACGATAGCGTCTACCTGCTTGCTCTCCGCAAATTCAAGGACCGCCTGGTATGCCTCCTCCATGATGTTGGTCTCCACGACAAAGACGCGTGACGCATCAACGCCACACATCGCTGCATATTCGGGGACCCACTGTTCCGCAGCAATCCAGACGGTCACAAAGTCGGGGTTCTTCGCCTGATTGGCGGCGATACACTTAAGCGCAACGGCGGTCTTGCCGTGCGACGCTTCCCCGATAAGTTCATTCCACTGATTAGCGGGGAATCCTCCGCCAAGAACGTAGTCAAAGGTAGTAGAACCGGAGGTAATTCGAGAAACGAGTCCCTCGCGGATATCCGAACCGACTACGACGGCGTCGTACCCCATCTTCTTGTTGAGTTTGGCAACAATGGTTTTAAGTTCAGCTGTTAGCACGAGCTTCTTTCTTTGCAAGTGCTTCGCGAGCTTCGACGATGATTGGATAGAAGCACTCGTCGTTGAGAAGGTCTTCAAGGGCGTCGAGGTATCCTTTGTTCCAGTCGGCGTATGCTTTGGGGTCTGCTGTGTTCATTACTGAATCCTTCCGATAATCCCTTGCGGGTTCCAATTGTTAGTTGCGTTGTTTCCGATGGCTTGAGTCGCCGCACCTTCGATGCGGGCAGTTGAAAGACCACCAAATTTACTTCCCGCCTGGGATACGGGGTAACCGCAATCGTAGCACCGTTTACCGATTTGGTCGTTAGGACTCATGTAGTTTGCGGAGTTGCAGTCTGGGCAAGTTTCAAACATGCGGGACGACGGTGCCTTTGCCGCAGGGTCCGGGGACTGCTCGAACTGCGGCATCGTTGGCATGGGTTGCTGGGATGGAGGCATGGGCGGAGATACGTCGGGTCGAGCCTGCGGGGCTGGGTTTTGTTGGGCGAGCTTTTTAGCAAACCAATCTGCGTTACTTGTCACGGTGTAGTTCCTCTGCTCGCGCCATTGCCGCGTAAAGAAATAGCAGGGTAACAGACAGAAAAACTAAATACGCTCCAAAACCAATGATAAATGAGAGAAAGAGTGCCTGCCATAGACCGTCGGTGAGGAGAGTGCCAAAAATTCCACCAATTATCCCAGACATTATGAAAGAAAAGATGATAACTGATTTCCACGCAATGCTACTCAGTCCCATATACTGCTCCTGTTCCTAGGTTGTCGGTAATTATCCAAAAGATTGCGGCTGCCATGGCGGCTTCACCGCGTTCAAAGTCATCAAAATCAAGTCGGTTGCACGGCTCTTCAATGTAATCTAATACTTTGTTTAAAGTAAGTGAGAGCATCGCAGACGCAACATCCGCTGAGTTAGCTTTTAGGTGCATCTTTAATCTCAATCATTTTTAGGCTATTCAACTGAGACAGTGTCCCAATGAGGATGTTCAAACTAACCGACTCTAACAGTTTGCTAGTGAGTCTCCAGAATGTCTCGGGGATGTTTTCCACTTCCGGGTCTTTCTTCTGTAGTTGGATTACTCCATCGCTTATGAGAGTAGCGTATGAGTGAAGGAGTGGTAGGAGATGCTCGACATGCGCAACGCGGATGTCGCTCTCTTCCTCTTCCTTTTCAATTAGTTCTTCGCTAATGGCGTTGCTTCCAAGCAAAAGGGCGATAGCGTTTGCATCCGGAATTTGGCTGTCGAACAAGAGCTCCCGTATGTGACTCTCTACATTAATCATCTTTAGTTGCGAGTCTCTTGCTTTTTTCTTTGACCAGAACACTACTTTGCCTCACCCCACTTGTCTACTATCGTGACGTCTGCCACTAATGGTAGTTTAAGCTCTTTTAGCTGAATACCTTCCATAGACACGCGGATGGCTTCAGCGACCTCTTCTGCGCGGTTTTCGGGGCAGACAGTGACCAATTCGTCGTGAACAGTAAGGATGACATTGATATCGGGCTCATCAACAAAGCAGGAGTGTGCGCGGACAATCGCAAGTTTCATGATGTCCGCGGCGCTTCCCTGAATTACAGTGTTGAATGCTTGGCGTTCGGCTCGGGAAAGCAGACCTCGGTCTTGGCTGCGGAGGTCGGGAAGATACCTGCGACGACCAAACAAAGTTTCTACGTAAGGAGTTCCGTCGGCTTGCTTTGCCCAACGAATAACTTTTGCCTTGTAGCGAGAGATGGATAGGAACTGCTTCTCGAATCGAGTGAGAAGATTCCTGGCTTCCTGAAGTGTGCATCCAATGCTGGACGCAATCTTGTCGGGACCGACACCGTACGAGATTGCAAGCACAAGAACCTTCCCCGCCTTGCGGTCGACGCCCATCGTGTTACCGATAGTGGTGTAGATGTCTCCGCCGGTCAGGTAGTTGTTAACCAAAATAGGGTCCTCCGAGAGTGCGGCGATAACGCGTGGCTCAATCTGCGAGTAGTCGGCAACGACCAACTTGTACCCCGGAGGGGCGACAAACAGATTGCGGATAAGCTTCCCGTAATCTCCCGACGAGGGAATGTTCTGGAGGTTGGGTTCCGAGGAGGAGAGGCGACCTGTCTCGGCTCCGTGTGCTTTGAAGTTGGTGTGCACCTTACCGTTGATTAAAAGGCTATCCTTCTGAATAATCTTTTCTTTGCCGTTAGTGACGCGCTTGACGTCGCCGCCCTTGTAGGGTGTGACGTACGTTGTCATGAGCTTGTTCAAGTCTTGGTACTGCAAGAGAGCGGCTACGAGGTCATCTTTCTCTCGGTAGTACTCCAGTGCATCAGCGGCACAGGAGTAGTGAATGTGGCTAAGTTCTTCACCCCGAAACTTGGCTTCCTTACCCTTAGGTGTAAGCGACGTCGGAATCTTAGTGTTGGGTCGGATGCGGGGGTTGGGTCCTCCAAACAAAAGTTCTTGTTTGACGGGAACAGAATTAATTGAGAACGCTTTCCCGGCGATGCGGTACACGTTACCCTCGGCTTCAACCTTGTCTTTCTCAATTTGCTCGGCAATGATGTCTAGTTGCTTTTGGTCAATTCCTGCGCCAAACAACTCCATGTCACACAGCGCGGGAAGGCAGTCCATCTCCAGTTTCCATACACGGCGAAGGTTGCCTTCCAGTTTAGGCTTGAGGGCAAGGTACAACTTCCATGTAACATCTGCATCAATCTCGGAGTACTTAGCAACGTCGTCAAAGGAGTGCAGGGCAATGTTCTCGCCAATTCCCTTCTCTACCTCAATGCCAAGTTCTCTCTTGACACAGTCTTTCAGTTTAAGTCCTAGGCGGGTACGGTTATCAATGATGAATGCTGCCATCAAAGTGTCAAAATATGGTCCTGACGGGAGCTTTTTACCGTAATACTTTGCCACTGACTTTAAGTCAAACTTAATGTTGTGACCAATCTTTAGGGCGGGACCAAACATTACTGGCTTGATGGCGCGGAATACTTCCCCCGGAGTGAGCTGCTCTGGGGCTTCCCCAAACAAGGGTGTCCACTTGCGCTGGTCTTTGGAGTAATGCGAGTCAAGGATAGGCTTTCCCTCCGCAAGACGACGCTGTCCATCCAGAAGGAGAGGCTTCCTCCATCCCTCAGAAGAACCGTGAGGGTGACCCATTGGAATAACATCCACGCGACCCTCGGTCGCAAAAGAAATCCAGCACACGTCGTTGATAACGGGGTACAGACGGTTTTCCCCGATGGTCTCTACGTCAAACGCAAACGCGTCTACTGCGGAGTATGCCTGAACAAACTCGTCGAGTTGCTCCTGCGTGGTGATGATGTTCATTGCTCCCCTTGTTCCCCTAGAAAGAATAGCCGGGAGCGGAAAGGGGAATTCCGCTCCCGGCTTTGACGCAGGACCTAGTTGGAAACCAGGCTACGAGCGATGGTCAGGAGTTCCTCACGAGGAGTAACAAAGACCGACGACTCGTCGTACTTGACTGCAGTTGTGACCATCTCGTTGATGGGCTCTGCATCCATACCCCACTCTTCCGCGAGGTCGGTAGGTCGAACACGCTCAAGGGTATACGTAGTCTGGGGACCTACGCCCTCACGGGAGATTGACCAGTAGAACTTCGTCAGTGGTCCACGACGCTCGTCGTCGTTGGCTGCACGAAGCTGACGCGCAAAAGTCGGAGGCGCAGTCAGAATCTGGACGGTAGGAGTCTCTTCCGAGACTACAAGGACATTGAAGGCGAACTTACCGCGAGGCTTGTCACCAGCAGTGATGCAGAGGGGGCAGTCGTCCCCGAGGCAAACGAAGGACTTCTTACCTTCGCGCTCAATCCAGTGCTGCTGGTAGACGGCAAACGGTGCGTCGTCTAGGAATCGGACGAGCTGGTGCTCTTCCGAAAAGCGGAAGTCGTTGGGGTAATCTCCATCGGACTTGCGCTTGAGGGTGGACTCGGCTGCTCCCCATCCGGATTGGATGGAAGTGCCGTGCTTGGGCGTCGCGTCCGGAGCGTCCTCTACGAGGTCGTAATCCGAAGCGTCAACAGTGGGTGAATTCACCATGTTGTTTTTCTCCTTGTTGGTTGTGAGGCTTCCGCGCTCAGTTTGGTTGTGAGGCATTACTGCTCTCGTTTGGTTGATTCTTGCCATCTGTCCACTAGAACAGTTGTCAAGTCATCATGCCGTTTCCACTCGACTCGAGCGGTTCCCAGCAAACCCCGTTTCATAAATTCTTCAATTGTGATGTTAATCAGTTCCCGAGTGTAAACCCTGTTGCCGTTAACTTTCTTTCCTTGGAGCATTTTAGAGCGGAGTCTGTATGGGGCGGTGGGGATGTAGCCTTTTCGCTCCCAGTAGCGAATGGTAACAATCTCTTTTTCAAGGGCTGTTGCCAATGCACCGATAGTGAAGAATTCTACTTCCTTACCACCTAGAGTCTTCATGATGGGGTTTGAATCCCATCCCTCGGTCTCTCCCATAACTTTAGCACGGCGCTTGTCCGTGACAGGATTTGATGCAACTCGGGCGTGTCGCGAGCCTGGGCGTGTTTGTAGACCCTCAAACGCCTTGAGAATCTCCGCTTCGGAGCGCATTCCAACCAAAGTTGCCCTACTTCTTTGTTGTAAGAGCCCAGGTTACCGTGGACGGGAACATCTGGTCTACTTCGTTTTCGTTAAGCTTGTCTTCGTAAAGAGCCGCCATAACAGCATCTTCTTTAATGGACGGCTTCATCTCAACGAGTTCGTCTTCCAAGCCGTGCTCTTTGATGATTTCAAGCGCACGCTCTTCATCCAGCTTTCGCGAGACGCGGCGGCTCTTGACCAGCGCGGCGATGCCGGCGATAGGAGTAGGAAGTTCGTATACAATGTTTCCATTTGTGTCTTCTTCTCCCTCCGCCTCGAGCTTCTCCATCAGCTTGGCGTGGATTTCTTTCTTTCGCGCCTCCATCATTGAGATGCTGTCGCGAATCTGCGAGTACTCCTTGACCTGGTGCTCAAAGTTGAGCGGGTCAAAGATTTCTCGGGGCTCTTCCGGAAGTGCGTTTGCCATTAGTTTTCTTCCTCGTCTTGTTGGTCATAGAGGTCGCTCTCGTCAAACTTGAACTCGTCGCTGTTGATGTACATAAAAATGTCATCTACATCAGTAAGCCCTTTGCGCTCGACGAGTTGCGCAACGATAGGGTCGTTAGTGCGAAACTCCCCATTGTGGATAACAGTTACCATTGTTTCAGGCTCTGGCATTTCCCCTCCTACAGGATTCTTGGTGTCAAAAAGCTTATCAGGCTTCCGACAGTGAGGTCAACCCCACCCCTAGAGTTTATACCCTCGCCGTCAATTACCGCGTTAGCTACCGCAATTTTTTGTTTCAGCGTGTCGTACTGTCTTTCCTCAATGGAGTCCTTAACCAGGATGTCTTGAATCGTAATGGTTTCCCATTCAGAGGAGGCTCTGTTAATGCGCCCGTTGCGTTGCATAGCCATACCGCTTGACCAGGGCTGGTCATAATTGACCAGCAAGTTTCCTTCGGGAAGGTCAACACCATAGCCACCAGCATCAGAACTAACCAAGACGCGGGTATTTGGTTCTGTCTTAAATACTGTTTTGTTAGTTTCTTTTTCTCGTGCATTCATTTCTCCCGTATAGGCAATGGCGTTTATTCCTTTGTTGTGTAGTCGAGCGACAATTGCGTCCACGGAACCTAGGTACGAAGAAAATACAACGGCTTTGTACGACGGGTCAATGTCTAAATGGTCCATAAGATACCCGATGGCGGCGTCTAGCTTGGGGGTTTTGTTTAGGTTATCCATCCATCCATCCATCTTCAGCTGTGATGCGTAGGCGGAACCCTTTTTGCTGTCCATTCGGTCAAAGTCTTCGGCAGATTTAACGAGAAGGTGCGGGTTGCTGCACAGCATTCGCAAGGCTGTAATGCGAGACATAATGTGTCCCCTCATCTCATTGGCTGGGTCGCCTGCCTGCTGTGCCTGACCATAGTGCGCCTGTATGCTGAAGTTGCTTCCAAAGAGGCTGGACGCCTCTGTAAGGAGGTCTAGCAGGTCGTTGGCGATATAGTTGTACACCTTCTTGGTCTTTGCGTCAACGGGCACCAGGAGCGGCTCACGGTACACGGCGTCGGGAAGGTATGGCTTCACATCGTCGTCTAACTGTGTCTTACGCACAGACGACTCGGACAACTTAGTGTGGAGAGTGGGGAGGTTTCGGTACCGTTGCACTCCGCCAAAATGGTTGCGTACAATAAACGTTTGGTCAAAGAGGTCGAACCGACCAAGGACCGTCGGGTCAACAAACTGCATGATAGAGTAAATCTCTTCGGGTCGACCGTTCTCAATAGGAGTTCCCGTAAGAGCAAACCTAATGCTGACCCTCTTGGCTAGTTCCTTAACCTTCTTTGCGCGTTTAGCCCTGAACCCTTTGATGGCAGTTGCTTCGTCGGCAACGATAGCATCAATTGATTTCTCTTTGATAATGTCCCAGTCGTTAACTACTTGTTCGTAGTTCATGATTACCCAGCGGTAGTTACTCATCTGAGAGTATTGTTCTTTGCGCTTTGCGGGAGACCCGTCAATCACTAGGGCATCGTCGCCGGTAAACTTGTCAATTTCTTTTTGCCACTGGTATTTGAGGGAGGCAAGACAAAGGACCAGGACAGTCTCCTCGACGTCTCTGGTCTTGCGCAATTCTTCAATGGCGGCGATGGTCATTGGGGTTTTACCCAATCCCATTTGATATGCTACGAGAATCTTTTTCTTCTCGACCATCTTATTTACTGCGTCTACTTGGTACGGTTTTAGTTCACCTTTAAACATACGCTTTCTCACCGAATAGTGCCGATTGTGCGTGGGAAAGTCCCCACCCAATCTCGCTATCAGTGAGGTCGCCCGGGTCTTTCTTCCCAGTTTCACCATAGTTGAAAAACAGTAAGTTTACACCGTATTTGAATGCCAGTTTGCGAAGGCTATCAGAAGCAGACTTTCCTGCCGGGTCTAGTTTCGGGTTGTCAAACGCCGCGATAATTCGGTCGGCAGAACGAACCAACTTAAACTGGTCCTCGCTAATCTTTGAGCCACAGATGGCAACAACGTTGTTTACTCCTGCGGTGCGCATCCGTGCACAATCCAGCGGAGACTCGACCATAATGACGATACCATCGGTAAGTTGGTTTACCCCAAACAATGTGGAGGAAATCTTTATGCCAGTGGGGTAGTTGCGAAAAGTCCGGTTTATAGTCCCCTTCTCCTGCCAACCAAGGAGTTTTCCCGTGTTAGGTTCTCGGACAGGAAGAATCCAGTCAGACTTTCGAGCATCCCAAACAATGCCGTAATGCCGTGCTGACGCAACAGAAATCTTGCGAGCGTCAAGCTCCTCCTGAGGAGGCTCAACAAAGATAGCCAGACGAGCCTCCGACATGGGGACAGGGGCAACATGCTGCTCTACTCGTGACGGAATGTTTGCAAGAACCATCGCAAGCTTGTCCGGGTTTACATCCTGAATGCGGGAGAGCCACGCTTTGGCGGCGTCGTAGTCGTACTCTTTTACACCCCATGTGTCGAGGTGGAATCCCTCAACGTCACAAATAAGTTGCATGATGCTTCCCTTGTAGTGGCAGGAGAAGCACATGTGCGCCCCTGTCTCAAGGTTAATCCACCATGAGGGAGAGTTGTCTTCCCTGCCCGTGCGCTCACGGTGCATTGGGCATAGCGCCAACGCCTCGTTACCGCGAACATCAAATGGGAGCGACAGCTCTGACAGTACGTTCTCGACGTCAAGCATTACGGGCTCCAGGGCAAGCAGAACTTGCAGGTAGCTTGCTTGGTCTCGTCGTGGAAACACCCCGTCTCCCAACTCCACGTAATGGAGGTTTGCGAGGGAGGGCAGTTACGCGACTGGACTACCTTGAGGAGACGGATGCCCTCGTCTTCTTCGACCGGCTCGAGACCAAGAATGACATCCGAGTCCTGGAAGAACGACGACGAGTAACCAATCGAGTCCGCAGATACTTTGTTGCCACGCATCTTCCACAACAGGGTCTGGGTAGTAATTACGACAGGGATGTTGAGTCGCTGTGCAACTCGCTTGAGTGCGCGGGTGATGTTTGTAAGCGCCTGAGGAGTGTTAGCCTCTCCAGTCACCGAGTCCATCATGAGGTAGACGCCGTCGACAAACAGGATGTTGGGCTTAAGTTGCTCTGCCTTGGCGACGAGTGAATCTACGGAAAGACCGTTGATGGCGTCGACGAGGTGGAACGGATGCTGAGTCTTCAGGTCCTTTAGCATGTCGAGGTATCGGTCTTCATCGGCAGCTGACAGTTTTCCACGGCGGAGGTCCTTGTGCGAAAGGTGTGCACGCATCGCGTCATGTCGCTGGGTCTGTTCGTGGTTGTTCATTTCGAAAGACTGGAACATCGGAACGTGACCGGCTTGGTGAGTGTTAATTGCCATCTGCAATGCAATCTGCGACTTACCTGTCTTTGGGGGAGCAATGACAGTGATTAACTGACCCCCCTGAAGACCGGCGGTTGCCTCGTCAATTTTCTCGAATCCGGTGGGGATGCCGAGAAGAACTGAGTTCTGGGCATTCTCGTACTCCTTGAATCGTTCCTCGGGGTCTTTGACAAGGTCGACGTGCGTCGTACCGATAACTCCCTGGGCGTTCACCAGGGTGACGGTGTTACTCATTTCGGTAATGGCGGCTTCGTGGTCGTTAGTCTGAAGCTTTTCAACTACATGCTCGGCACCCTGGAGGGCGATTGTCTTGCGCCGGAATGCCACCATCTGGTCAATGAGATACGCAATGTTATCTTCAACTTTAAGCGCGTTAAAGTTGGGGAAGTTCTCTTTTACGGTTGTGTAAGTAGGTACTTCACTGTACTTGCCGTAGTGCTCTCGAACAAACTTCCAGACGCGACGAAGGTCGTCGTCAATAATCCAGTCGTCCTTAATTCCAGCCTCAATGACTGGAATGATGTCTCGGTCAATAATTGCTTTACTGACCAAGCGGTATTCGTTATCGTGTGCCACTTTCCCCTCCTGCGTGCACTAAATGTTTTGTAGGTCTAATCCCCACGAACCATAACGGGCTGCCCGCCCGTCTTGGTCCACTACTCCTTTAAGATTTCCGAGATAGGGGAGTTCCCCAACAAGCTCTCGAAAGTCATCATATACCTGCGCGTAGTTAAATGGGTTTCCGCCACGCGCATCGAGCTTGTACATTAACTTATTTAAGTCTGACTGTGTCCAACCCTCGTCCTCAAACCCAACCATCTCAACGGACAGCCCAAACGTGTCCGATACCTTCCATAGGTGAGAGAGTGCCATCCGGTTCCACTTTACTTTTTTAGACTTGTGTGGAGCTTTTGCAAACAACCGCTTTAGCGCGGGTACGTCCTCGTCAATAGTTTCGATGGACTCTATCACAGAGTCAACAATGACAATAAGGCGGGGCGGAGTTTCGTTAGAGATGTCACCATTAATCACGGGATGTAGATTACCTTTCCGTATTTAAGTAGCATGTCTCGAAAGTTAGCGTCTCCGTTTACTACGGCATCGATTTCATCGTCGCCGACGGTGTCAGGAATGCGGAGAGAGAACACCCCGTCGTTCTTGTCGATGTAGCGACGCATGTACCTCACATGCTTACAGCGAGTCAGAGTGTTGAAGTCGGAACATGTACACTTCATTTTCCGATAGTTTTTGTGCGACCCTTGAACTTCGCAAGTTCCGTCGTCGGAGACAAAGAACTGGATGGTTATCCAATCCCCGTTAGCCACTGGCGGGCTCCACTGGGTGCTCACTTGCGAAGGTCGTTTCCCTTGAGTTCAATTCGGCGAAATGCCTCATTGACAAAGCTCCCCATAGCGGGACCATACTTGTTTCCCCAGTCGGCTCGAGGCGTGTTGGTAGTGACGATGGTTGGTAGTCCGCGGTCGTACCGAGAACGGAGAATTTCGTCAAAGGAAAAGCTGTCATATTTAGAACCGTATTCCTTACCGAGGTCATCAAGGACAAGTACCCTTACGTTCATTCTATCATCTGTCGAGCGACCGTGGAAGCCTTCCATCTCATAGGTAAGTTTTTTGCGCTCGTCGTCGTCCGCGTCGAAAGCAGCCTTCTTCTTCCATAGCAAGTCGGTCATAGTCAGGTAGTAGATTGGGCGAGCCCGCATACCGAAGTCGTCGGTGTTGTAGTGGAGAATCTTTCGCGAGGAATCTACATCGTCGGGGAGTGCTCGGAGAAACTCGGTAAGTACAGTTACCGCGTGAGTGGTCTTACCCATTCCCGGTTTCCCGTCGAACAAAAGTCCTACGCCAGTTCTCCCCAATGCTCCGGGGTTCTTGATTATCTCGCCAGTTGATGCTTCCGATATCCAGTCATTAATGTCCTCTGGAAAGCTACCCTTGTCCCGAACAATGTCCGCGGGCTCGAATCCCCAAAACCGAGTAGGGATGTTCGAGGTCTTTGTGAGCCAGTGTCGCTTAAGCGGGCTCATCTCTGCGAAGTTGTATGTCATTTGTCTGCTTTCAACTTTATTTCGTAAGCCTCAAGGGCTTTCCGCCCAGCAAAAGAGTTATCAAACCGCTTACCATTAAAAGCATACAGGAACTCGCTGGCATCCGTCGTAACCTCGTCTTCTTCCGGCATGTCGAACCCAGAAAGAACCTCTGACATGTGGGTCTTCATCAAGCGCAGATACCAGCTATGAACTTTTTCCGGGGACTGGTCCGCGTTGCGATAATTCCTCTCGTCGGAGAAAAACTTGCGCAGAATTTCCATCTCAATAACGGCTGTAGTTCCGTACTCTGCTCGGTATTTACGCAGAGCACCGCTGATTGCTACAACGTTTACAAGCCCCGGAGTATACGGGAACTTACGACCTAGCTGGTAGGAGAACTCTGATGCAACATCGTAGACCGTCCACTCATGTTCCGGTCGACGCCCCCGCGTCTTGGGGTCTCGCTTGTTAATCTTTACTACCGGCTTTTGAATTTCCTCCTCGAATAATCCAAAACCGCCGATGTCGTCGCCATCGTCATATGAGCGCACTTCTTCCCCCTTCACATTGAAAGAGTACGTAGTACTCTTTCTATTCACTGCTGTGTAGCTATTACTATCATCTTGGTCATATGAGGACCCCACATCTGAGGACCCCACATTTACATGATACCGGTTGTTTGCAAATCTCCCCGTAAGCTTGGGGCTGTAGTTCTTTTTGGTTCGTTCGGTACGGAGAACTCCTAGCGTCTCCAGTTTCCTGAAGGCACGACGAAGGGTCTCCATAGTGTACCCGGTCTCTCGACCAAGTTGTTCCGTAGAAATGTCTGAAACGCCGTCTACACTAGAGCGGTAGATAGCTTCAATGGTTTTAGATTCAGAACGAGTCAGGGGAAGTTTTGTAATTGCTTCCGGTAAGTTCACTCGTTCGGTTCTCCCACGCTGTATTCAGCTTCACTTGCAAGAATAAATAGCTCCATTAAAAGATTTATTTCCTCACCGTTAGCCTGAGGAAACATCTTCTCAATTTCTTTTCTTAATGGGTTGTTACTGCCCACGTCTACCCCGCCTTACTTCCGTGTACGCTGACGAGATTCTCTCCACGACCAGCCCTAAAAACAGAGCGACGAATGACGATGCCGCGGCTGCGACAAAGTTACTCGGGTACTCTGTACCGAGAAGACTATGGTAACCCAACGCAACGGGAAAAGTAATCCACGCAGTAATTATCCGCGTGTCGAGAGGCGTGAAGTTCAACTGCCCAATGAACTCCACCGTAAAGACGGTAGCCATTGCTACGATTAGTGTTCCGATTAAAGTGTCCATGTTTCGAAGTATACTACGCGTACCCCTTGAACTCACCACCATACTCAATAGAATTATTTGTCGAAACGTAATACGGCGTGCTCATGGGAATAAACTTTGTAAGTTCTAGTTTAAGTCGTGCCAGCTTTGCGTCTTTATTGGGAAAGTAATACGACTCAGACGCGTTTGCAGTGCCGGTCCACAGAACATCGCCAAACGAGCCGTCAAAGTAATCGCTTGGCTCAGACCGCGTTTCTAGCTGCGCAGCATCAAGGTTAACTGCACTTCCGTTTGAGGTATACGAAATAGAAATGTCCGCACTAAATCCATTTTTGTCAAAAGGAACAAGCGCGTCGTCCGAAACAAAAACTGGAACAGAAAGTCGTTGCCACAAGGTGTCCCAT
>Ga0247723_1001332_pt1 | contig 14655 bp, 24 predicted proteins | sample MSEWelMarce5H_FC_FD_189079 | JGI IMG/M metagenome (GOLD analysis project Ga0247723, IMG submission 189079) | Subsurface sediment microbial communities from gas well in West Virginia, United States - MSEEL Well Study Marcellus 5H_FC | ecosystem: Environmental > Terrestrial > Deep subsurface >...
TTGCTGTTCCTTTCGCTTGAGGTATTCACTGACCGCTTCGTCGGCCACAAACTGTAGCTTGTAGCCCTTCTTGGTTGCGTAGTCTTTCAACCGCTTGTGCGTGTCGTCGCTGACCACAAAGATCTTGGGGGTGGGACGTTTGGGTTTTGTGGGGGTCATTTGGAATCGCTCGTAATGGCTTCGTGAATGACCGCGAATTCCTTGGCGAAGATTTCGTCGCGGATCTGGATGGCGATGTCGCGATGCTCCTTCTGAGTTCCTTTCGCGCACCGCTGCTCGAAGTAATGAATCCATGAGCGGATGTTGCCGGTCATGTACAAGGTCGTCTGCGTACAGAGCGGGAGAACCATGCGAGCAGTCTCGCGGCTCACACCCTCCTGAAGCAGAGTGCGATACGTCCTGAACGCCAGATCGACCGATTTGGCGACAACCTCATTGGCCCACTCTTGCGGAAACGCATCGCCGCTTCCCTGGCGGTTTACACGGTCCTGTGTGCGGAGTTCGACCGGCTCCGCAGTATCACTCGGCGCATAGCGTTGGCTGAACTCTTGGAAGCAGAAGCTGCGATGGCGCAGGATTTGGGCGGAGATAGCGCGGCTGGTCTGAATCTCGATTGTCATGCTGGCCTGCTCGAAGATGCTCCAATGGCCGTTTCGAATGCAGTAGGCCAGTAACTTCGGGGCGGTGAGGAGGCTCATCTGGTTCGACGGATTGCTGACACGGGCGGCGAACGTGATGAAGTCGGAGGCGGTTAGAGTTCCATCGCCGACAAGGGGTTTGGTGATAGCTACAAGTTTTGTTCTCATGGATACGAATTTTAGGTTGGTTTCGAGCGTTATCGCGGAATGCGCTCCCCTCCGTGTTTGGGATGCTTAGAACGGCTTCTCCTCAGTCTCGGCGGCAACTGGGGCGACAGCTTTCATGCCCTTGAGGCGAAGAGTCTTCTTCTTCTCGCCGTTGTACTCGTACTCCTCAAAGCGAGTCGTGATGACCAGCTCCAGACCGATCATCGACTTGAGGAAGTTGGCATAGCTGCCCTTCACGCCGAGGAAGTCAACCTGCGTACCATCCGGCACGTTGTGGTTGGTGGCGGCGACAAGCTGGTTCACGCGGAACCAAGTGTTCTCCTGATTGAGGAAACGGTCGGTGATGCTGGCACCGTCGCTCGTAGTGAACGTCACCTTACAGACCTCGCGGCCCTTCGGATCGAGGTTCTCCTCAACTTTGGTGACAGACACGGTGTACTCGCCTTCGGCATCGATGTATCGGCCTCCGGCATCCTTACGGTTTACTTGGAACATAATTGTTAGGTTTCGATTTTGGTTTTAGCTCTCTGACTTATTCAAGACCCACTTTGGGCAAGAAAGGGTTTGCACGGCAGTCGGATAGGCTGGCCAACTGTCCAGTGCTTTGCATTCGTGCAGCAGTGTGATGGCTTTCCTACGCAGGTTCGCACCGGCCTGAAGCCATTCGGCATCCAGCTTGTAGATGCCAACCGCATACGGAGCCTTACGCTCGACGGCCACGAAGATGAAGTTCTCCGCGCCTGTCATCTCCAGATAATGCGCGGCCTGAATGTGGTAGCCGAAGCTAGTCACCGTGCGGCTGAAACCCTCGGGCGTCGCGTCGTCGGTAGTCTTCACATCGACAAGCGTATGATCCTCGACCCACAGATCGGGACGAGCTTTGAGAGGTAGACCAGTGTCCTGGTCTTGAGCGAAGACAGACGCCTCGATCTTGTGGTTCAGATGAATGATGTCCCAGAACGGATGGCGGCGGACGCTGTTCGCAACACCCTGGACATCGATGTCCTCAGCGTGGGTCATGTGGATGCGGCTCTTATGCGCTTCTTTCCATGCCTTGCCTTCCTTCGTACGACCATCGATATCCGGCGGAACGACCGCGACGACCTGCGAGTACAAGTGCGGTTCGAGAACAGCGGTGTGAATCGCCGTACCCATCTGCATAGCCTTCGTCGGCTCCTGATGCTCCTCCAGCGCGGCTTTGTAGTGCGCTGGCGACTTGAGGATCTTGGACATCATGCTTTTCGAGAGAGCGTCAACGGCATGGTACTTCTCAGCAGCCATGTCGAAATTAACGTGGCGGTTTAGAATGCTCATTCGATGGTCGGTTCGGAGAACGCCTTCGCCTTGATCAGGAAGCTGTCGGAGTCGGCGATGATCATGTTGGCCACCTTGGTGCTGACATCGCGGAAGTTCTGACCTTCCTTGATGAGGTTCTTCGACAGCAAAAACGCATTGGCGATGTCGGAATGTGGCTCAAGAATCTGCTCCAGTTTGTCTGTCAGCGAGAAGGTTGATTCCGGTGTCACATTGACCGTCTGGCGCGTCGGAGCGGTGACGGTGGGTGTTGACGGTGACGAAGCAAAGTCAGCGGCCTCTTCTGGGGTATAAACGCCAGCAACAACTTCAGGGGCGAGCATTCGAATAGCCTTCGAGATGCAGCGCGCACGGAGCATTGCGGAAGGGTCTTTAGCCCAGCCACTTCCGGGTTTAGCGGGAAGCAATCCTGCGATTTTTGCGTCCTCGGTCGTGAATCCGATTTCGCATTCGTTGCCGTCATACTTCCAGACGCCAATCGCGGCGGTGGAATCGAACTGCTTCCAGATGACCTTGCCGCCGCGAGTGCGGTATCCGGCGAGCATCGCATCGGAACGCATCGTCAGGGAGCCGCTCACCAAATGGAACTCTCGCTTGAAGTCGAACGGAGTCTTGCGCGTTGCCAGACATTCAAGGGCAATCATGTTGCCTTGCTCGTCCTTCTGGCAATTGAAGACGCCGCTTCGCGCAATCCACGATCCTAACTCCTTGACCGCCTCAAGCGAGGTGCCAATGCGGGAGTAGAATTCTGCGCTGTCAGGACTGACAGGCGTCAGAGGTTGCGGTGATGTCGGAACTAGGTTGCTGCTGCTCATTTGTATTCTCGGTTTGTTGTTTTTGTTATCCGCTTATCGCGAAAAATTATTTGACCGGATCTGGATATTTTCGGTGATGTGCCATGTGGCATGGCTTGCATAGCCACCGAACATCTAACCACTTTTCTTTTTCGTAACTGTCATGGTGTGCCTCAAGAAAACTAGATTCTCCGCAGTTTGAGCAAATACTAGGCTTTACTAATTTCCCGCATTTTATTGCGTATCGTGCGGCAAATCTTGCCAAGTTTTTGTTCTTGTGTTTTTCCTTAGAACGCTTGTTTGTAATTAATGTGAGTTTTCTCCACCGCTCAAGCTTGACTGGATCCGATTTTATTTTTTTGTAACGCTCTGCATTTTGAGCGCGTCGATATTCAACATTTGATGCGTAGTGTTTTGATTGGCATTCTTTGCACCACCAATGCCTCCCATCTTTGCTTTGTTTGCTGAATGAAAATAAATCGTTTGGCTTTTCAAGATTGCAACGTTTGCAAATTTTGTTGAATTGGACGTTTTTTAATTCTGTTTGGAGAGTCATTCCACACCCTCCTCCTGCACCTTTGCCTTCCGGGCGAACGGATTAACCTCGTCTCGCATGATCTTCGATTCGAGCAGCGCGGCAATGTCGCTCTCTGTGAACAGGATGCGCCTTCCAACTCGACGGTGTTGCGCGCCTTCGCGGCAGAGTCGTCGCAGCGTCTCCTCGCAGAGGTTTAGCATCTCGGCGGCAGTCTCGGTTGTGTAGCACTTCATGGTTCGTTGGAAACCGCAACTAGGTGATAATCAAGGGTGAAAATCCAAAAACCCTGTCGCGTTACCTCAACGCGCTCTACGCCTAGTTGCAGAAATTTGTAAGGTGAAACTAGCAGTCGTTCTCGGTCGTGTCAACGGGTATTGCAAAGTTTTTTCAACGCCAAGCCGCATCGACCGCAGACTTCATGCTGTGATTCGTCGTATCAAGGGTTTTCCGAGCCTCAAATGCCCAATTAGTCTCAGTCGAATCGCTCGAATCTTCGCCGGATTCACGGTTGGCCAACTTCTTGTTCAGCCTCTTGATTTCCTTTACAGCCTTCTTTAGCTCCGAGTCCATCGCCACCACGCGGCGTTGAAGGGTGCGAAGCTCGACGATGAACATGCTGTCCTTCGAATCGTTGTCGGCAGGCACCCAGTCGCAGCCCTTCCACATCCGATGGATGGCATCGAAGACCAAGACCTTCGACTTGGGATGCCGCATCGAATTGAACGCTCGTATCGCTCGACCCATGTCGCAGCGCATGTTGGCCATGATGTGGGCCAGGACCTGCGAGCGGTTCGGATCAGCGTCGTGATGCAGCGGCTCCATCAATCGGAACATGCTGCGGTGGGTTGCTCCATTCTCTAAGTAACTCATAGGAACTTGTAAATACCTCTCCTTTTTGTTCGCGTCAACTAACTTCTGTGCGGTACCACTTTCACTTCGTCAAAAGTTAGCATAGATCCTACTACCTCCCCTATTAGGGAGTACTAACTCCCTATAAATAGGGAGCTTGAATTCCGCTTTCGCTGCTTCGCTTTTTACCCCCGCCTTGAACGGCGGTGGCGCGAGCAGCGGCGGAATTCCCCCTCGAACGCCGACCAATCGACCCATCGACATAGCGTTTAATTGATCAGAAATGCCCCGTACAGCGTTCGGAGGTGCGAAAGTGTGTTCGGCTACGGTTTCGCGTGTCGCGACGCTAGAATCGAATCGATGAAATGACATGGTTTGGATGCGCTCGGTTGGCCTACGGTTAGACGGATAAGAAGTTATCCGAGAATTTCGCGAGCTAGAGTGCGGAATGCGAGAGCGGCGGTTGCTGGTACGACTCCGTTTCCAAGGAGGCGCAGTCTGTCCAAGACGACGGCAGACCGAGCAGACTTTCGACCCAAGCTGGATTCAATCGTTCGCGACGGCTCCCACCATCGCTGAGGTTGCTCTGGCCCACTTGGCCATCGCCACGCATCGCCAATGTCGCTATCCGCCGCAGAATCCTCCCGCCCTTGTCCAATCTCGCAAGCGTCGCGAAGGAAGCATTCTGATCCTTGTCCTCGTTCGCTGTCGGAGTAGGCCAGAATCCAGACCCGCTTCCTAATATGTGGCGCGCCGCATTCCTCCGCGCTGAATATGCCGCTCGCAGTCCGGTAGCCCATGTGTTCCAATCTCTCCAGCGTCCACCGGATGCAAAGAGTTCCATCTGGCATCTTACTGGTAAGGAGTCCTTCGACGTTTTCGATGAGGATGCATCTTGGCCGCATTTGCTGAAGTCCTTGCAGCCAGTCGTCAAAGAGGAATCGCTCGTCGCCCCCCCCCCTTGCGTAATCCGGCGTGGCTATGTGGCTGGCACGGGATTCCCGCAGCCGCGATATCCACCAATCCTCGAAACTTTCCATACGGGAAGTCGAGCAGGTCCGACCAGATAGGTGCTGCATCCAATCGTCCCGCTTCAATTTTTGCCGCCAGGTTTGCGGCGGGATATGCTTCCCTCTCGACGTAAGCGATAGTGCGTAGATTTCGGACAACCGACTTGAGTCCGATTCCAATTCCGCAATATCCGGCGCAGAATTCGACAAGATTGACGGGATGATGATGCATGATTGCCTCATATGCTCTTCCGCTCCGCTACCGGATAAACATCGTAGTCCTCCGGCATCTCGACCGGCACGACGCGAAGTCTTCCCTGCGTGTACTCGCCGGGATTCAAGTCCTTGGCCGCCGCTTCCGCCTCCTTGCGCGTTCGGAATTCGACCGTTTTGAAGCTGACCACACGCTCCTTCAAGTCGCTCCAGCCAATCGCGCCGGATATCTGCACCTTGAACTTGGGCGGGGCGAAGAGATTGCGGCTCATTCGCATCCTCCGGTTCGGATCAGCGAGACGACCGTCTCCGCATCGTCGATGAGCATCCTCCGCCGATTGTCGCCGTCGGTTGTCGTGTCGCGGTACATCCGCGCGTAGAAAAGTGAGTCCTCCAAGATCGTCGCCGCACAATCAGCGTTGCGGAGTCGGTTCGCCGCTTCCTTGAAGATTTGCGACTGACAGGAATGAGCCATCCATTCGAGATTCTTAATCAGCTCTTTAAGGGGCATCGTGCTGCATCGCACGAGAGCCGTTTCGGATAGGTTGCGGTCGATCATTGCAGTGTCTCCGGTTCTCCCTGCTGCACGATCCTGTCGCCCTGCTCGCGCTCGATGATCAGTTCCAGGATCTGCTCGCCGTTCGCGGCGACGATGGAGCAAATGTGCTTTTCGTCGTCATAGATGCTCATGGGCGTTGCCTGATGTTCTTGCACCTCGCCGGTGATGATTGCGTTGAACAGGTCGATGATCGTCTGGGCGTTGGTTTTGCTGCTTATGGTTAGTTTCATTGGTTATCGGGGTTTCAACGGGCGGTGAAAGGGTGGTTTTCGGTGGCAACTGTAAAGGATTCCTTGATAGTTCGATTCTCTAGCTCGCGCATGACCCGTCGGGCGTAGGCGCGCGTGGATGATTTCTTGTGGCCTACCGGACCTCCCTGCCAGATACGCGCGAGATTCTCGTCGCTGAGATTCTTGCCGTAGTGCGCGAGATAGGACTGAGCGATAAAGGTGGAAACCGCGCGGTTGGTGACTTGGGAATGCGCGTAATGCGTACCCATGATGCGGTTTACGTCGCGCACGAGGATCGGTTTGATTTGCAACGCGCCAAGTTCGCCGTGACGGCCACGGGCGAGGTCATTGCCGCCTGACTCAATCTGAATCAGGGCGGATAGGAGGAGTGGATGCATAGTTTTATTCGCGCGTGGGAGTTTTACTCAATTACCCTTAGCCTTCGCAATGATTTCACGCGCGTAGTCCAAATCCTCGTCGTCGGCCATAGGGTGAACCAGTCGCTCAAGCGCGGCCAGTAGCTCAGGCGCGGAGGCGATTAAGCGCGCGTTGGCAAGCGGTTCGCCCATGTGAGGCGCAAACGCGCTGACATTGACTCGCGCAAGAACAAGTTCGCCCTGCGGATGATTCAATGACGCATCGCTTCCATCGATGACCTCAAGAACAGACAGTTTTGAATCAAATCGATCTTCGTCGAATCGGACAAGCCAAGGGGCGGGGGTATGGGTTTTCATGGATGCTTTAGGCGTAGATGTTCTCGGTTTCGGGGGTTTCGGCGGGGACGATTCGCATGGTTTCGAGGAATTCGGACAGTTCCGAGAACTCCTCGCGCGCGATAATGCGTTCAAGGATCGGAATGAGTTTTGGATTCATGCTTTGGATGGATTGACTGCGGATAGATGGCCTACCCTTTCGCAGCACACTTGCGTGTGATGCGCTTAGGATAGGTCAGGCCAGGTTGAATAGCGCGCGGAAGTCCGCGTAGTCGTAACACAAGTCCGTGGAGAATCGGTAGACGCCAATGTCTTCCGCGCCGTCCGGTCTGCGGATCGTGACAAATTGCCACTTTTCGGCATGCATCAGGAACGGCTCTTCGAAGGATCGTGTCCGAAGGAATTCGACAAGTTTCACGCGATAGCCTTTCCCGCTTTGCGCGCCTCAAATTCCGCGCGGTAGGTTTGGTGCAGGTCGTGCAGCTCGCGCAGGGTGTCCAGATCGGTGTAGATCTGTCGGTCTTGAAGATCGGAATAAATTCCATCCAGATCGTCGCCGAGTAAATCGCTGAGGGTTAAATATTGCCATCGAACCGGGAGCGGAAATTCCGCTTGTACCGCCGCGCGGTAAATGCGGTAGCTTTCCGAAACCTTCGATTCGATTTCCTCCAGTCGCGCGCGAAAGGTTTCTAGCGTCCATCCCTCCTTAAGGGTGCAGACTTTCCAACCGAAACCTTCGTTTCGAAGAACTTTACCGTTTGAGCGAATGGAATAGGAAGTCTTGAGCTGGTCAAAGCGCGCTAGCTCGCGTCCGTTTTTGCTTAGGGTTGCCATAGTTTTGATGCGTTGGGTTTAGGGTTTAGAAAGTGCAGCAACCGCAGCATGGCGCATCTTCGCAACGGCCGCGCGCATTACGGGTTCCGGACCAGCCTGAAGATGTTTTGACGCACACAAGACCGGAGTTCTCGGACGTACGTCCGGTGCATACGTCGCAGTCAATGCGCCACACACGGCCGCGCTTGGTGACGGTGCCAAGTCCGCTTGGAACGTATTCGTGACATTGGACGCATTGTCCGGGGTATCGATTTGTCATGGATTTGATGGATTGAGTTTTTGATTGAGACTAAAGACACGTTGCAACCTACGCTTTCGCATAGGCTGACACGTTGCTTTAACCTACAACGAATCCCGTGGTGTCGGTCTTTGCTTTACCCTTTGCGGTCAAACCGACAACAACGCCTTTTGGATCTAGGAAACGAAGGTCGTTTTCGTCCCCATTGATGACCGGAAAACCTTGCCAGTGCGTAGGCAAAGACTTTCGGAAAACGACCGCCACGTTGCCACCACGGCTCAAAACCTCGAGGCATTGGCTTTCGTTGGCTTCGGAGCGTGAAAAGGTCAGGGAATAATTCGACGGGAGCTTTCCGTCTAGGAACGACACCATACGGTCGTAATTTTTGGTGTAGTCGTAAAACCGGGTCGTCCTAAACGCTTGGATGACCGAGTAACGCTCCCAGCCAATGTCTGAGGTTCCATTTAAACGGATGACCGGTTGCATGCGTTTTGCTTTGGCCTTTCGGATGACCGAAGCGACATTCTCTTTCAGCGTGGCAAGAAAAGCTTCCCGGTCTTTGACGTAGAAAACGGTCTTTGCGGTACGCGCTTTTTGGACAGAGTTAAACGCACCGCGTCCCGCATAGTACAGACAGAGTGCGTCACAAGCGGCTGATGCATGGGGACAGACATTAATGAGGCCAGATAGTTTTCCCGGCGCAAGATACAGAATGCCGGTCATAAAACCGCGTTTCTGGCCTTTGACGGTCTTGGCGTTGGTGTCGATGGACAATAGTGATTTCATGATTTGATGGGTTCAGAATTGAGTGACGACGAAAAACCAGAAGGCCAGAAGGCTTAGGCCTAGGAAAACGATGGATTGGAAAGCGAGTGAGATGATTTTGCGGCGCATGGGATTTAGTAGGTAAAACGAGCGGGAGCGGGAGCGAAAACCAGATTGAGAACCCAAAGGCCCTCATCTTCGTCACCTTCGATACGTTGATCGTCTCCAAAGATAGTCACTCGATTGGGGAACCTATCCCAATCAACGTCGACGAAACGGGAGCGGAGAAAAGCGACTGCTGATTCGATGGAATCGGCGGGAATTGCAACGTCGACGGGTAGTCCGGTTGCGGTTGAATCGGCGACGGCGGAAAGCAAGGTGAGCTTCATGGGGGAGACGATAGGTGAGGCGGAAAACAGCGTCAACAATATTTCAAAATTTATTTTGAGAGCAGGGGGAAATATGGGGATTTACTCAGGAAAACGAGCAAAAATTTTTTAGAGGGGAACGACTGGCGAAGCGGATTTTGAAATTTTGAGAGGGGGAAAACGAGGGAAAACGAGGGATTGCGAAACGCTACCTTGGATTGCAAGGTAGGGGAGATGAAAGCGGAGCAATGGACGAAAGCGAAAAGCCTCTATCTTGCGGGGAAAACATGGAAAGCAATTGCAAGCGACTTGGGATTGAATCAGTCAACTCTATTGTCCAAAGCCTCAAGAGAAGGATTGCCCAAGGTGAGGAAGGAAATGAGAAACATGGTTTCCTCTAAAGAAACGGTTTCCCTAGAAAGCCTCTCTGCTTTGGTTCGAAGCAAGCTGGCCGCTGATGCTGCATCGACATTGGAGCGGATTGAAACGTACGCACTCGAAGGAATTAAAGACGAATCAACACGGGAGCAAATCCTCGGCAGCGTGGCAAAACGCTCTGCGCTTGTGTTTGGCTGGTCAGAGCAAGGCGAGCAAGCGAGCGTTTCGATTAACTTGCTTGGTTCGATGCCGGACCGCGCATTCGAAGTGAGCGTCACGAACGAATCCGAAACGAAGTGAATATAACAGTGATTGTGCAACGCTAGGTGACTTATGGTCAGGATAAGTTTTGCTTATGATAGAAAAGGATTGTTTTCCTATGGATTGGCACGAATAATGGCAGGGTACCTGGCACCCCTTTTGCGGGTGGGCTTCGTTTACGATACCCCCCTCAAAAATTTTCCACCTTTTTGACCATGCTAAATAAAATCAAAATTGGTCAAACTGTATCTTTAACCACCGCTGAGAGGAAGTTGGCCCACTTCGTCGCTAGGAATCGAAACGGCAATAACCGTCATTTCAACAAGACGAACTTGAAGATCAGTTCGGAGGACGCTGCGACTGTGGATCTGGAGGGAATGTGCGGCGAGATAGCGTTCTGCAAGCTCTTCAATGTGTATCCCGATCTGGATACGAATCGCGAGCCTCCGCATCCGCTCTACGACGCGGTTATCCCGCCTCCGCCGGGATTCCGCATCGATGTCAAAACGACCAAGTACGAGAATGGGAAGTTGCTGGTCGATGCGCGCAAAGGCAGGAAGACGGACGGCGTGGATTTCTACGCGCTGATGACCGGCACTTTCCCCGGTCCGTACACATTCAGAGGCTTCATATCGAAGACGAAGATCATCCAGCCACATAAACTTGGCCTACTCTGCGGCTACAAGAGCTACATGGCGGAGCAGTCGGAACTCACGGACGAGATTCCCGATCCTCCACTATTCTGATTGACATTACGGCCATTCGTATGCGTCAGTCCGCGTAACGACCCTAAGCAAGGCGGCGGATTGGTCATCCATCGCAAAACTGTCTAAGCGGCAATGACGCTCCGCATCGGTAAGGAGGTAGGAGAATCGACCATCGTGTGATGGGGAGGATGGCCTACCGATAGCAAACGTCGGTTTAATTCATTTCATCTCATGGCTTGTCCTAATGTCTTTAACGCCTTCGCGGTGGCTACCGAGTCGCTCGCGCAGGACGTTTACAAACGCGCCTCGTACCGTTCGATGTGGTTGAACCTCATTGAGCGCGGAGAGTATCCTCAGGGTACGGGTCTGACCCAGACCTCGTTCACCACCACCTCCATCGAGCCGACTGCGGCTGAGGAGTGGTCGGCCATCACCCTCGCGTCCGGCAACCCCGGCGATAACGGTGGTGCTTGCGATGTCACCTACAATAACGTTCCGGTCGGCTACAACGCTGTCACCTGGGGGCCTGAGCGTTTCGCCCTCAAAGGTCCGCTCCTGTGTAAGGACGATCTGACCTTCGACCATCGCGTCGAGGCGTTCCTGCGTGTGTATCTGGAGAAGCTCTCGATTCGCGCTCAGCGTTCGTGGGAGACTCGCTACCAGAACATGTTCGCCAAGTACGCCATCAAGGCGGTGGCCGACTCGTCCTTCACTCAGGTGGAGACGATTCCGAGCGGTGTGAACGAGCTGCCCTGGATTCAGACCGGTTCGGCTGGTCAGGCGTTGAATCAGGCTACCTCCGAGCTGACGCAGGAGATGCTCGATGTCGCCGCCGCCACGCTGATCCGCAATGGCGCGACGAATCCTGATAGCTCCGGCTTCATCAGCTTCTCCAGCGATGGTCCGGTGTTCCCGCTCTACATCGGCATGGAGGCTTCCCAGCGCATCGCCCAGAACAATGCCGCGCTGCGTGAGGATCTGCGCTTCGCCGATATGGGTTCTGGTCCGGGTGCTGAGCTGCTCAAGCGGATTGGCGCGAATCGGGTCATCAAGAACTTCCGCCATATCCCGAATCTGTTCCCGCCCCGCTTCAGCTACGCTGGCGGCAAGTACACGCTCATCCAGCCCTTCACCAGCACCTCTGGTACGAAGGGTACTGTGTTCAGCGTCAACCCGAGCTGGACGACCGCGTTGTATGAGGGTGCGTTCATCCCGACTCCGTACGTCATCAAGAGCCATATCGTTCGCCCCGTGAACCGTGTTGGTGACTTGAGCTGGATGCCGACCAACTACATGGGCGAGTGGCAGTGGGTGACTGGTGCCTACAAGCTCGATGTGGATTGCGCCGATCCGCTGGAGAAGAAGGGTCAGCACTACGCTGAGTTCGTTCATGCCGTAGAGCCAGTCTTCACAAACCAAGGTATGACCATTATCTTTAGGCGGTGTACCGGCGCACTCACTCAGATCATTTGTAGCTGAAAAGCCCAGTAAATACGCGATAATCCGCAGGTCGAAAGGCTTGCGGATTTTTTGTTGCCACGTTCAGTTGATGCGTCTATTTTCACATCGCATGGAACAAGATGAGCCAAAACGTGGCGACGTACGCGAATCGGATGGAATGGTCTGCTGGGGTTACACCTGGAAAGATCCGCAGGGAAACAAGCGGTATCAGTGGTTAACGCCCGAGCGTTTCGCCGAAAAGATGGCCGCTGATAAGGAGAGGTTGGCCAAGTACACAGCCGACAACGCTGAGAAAATCCGCGTGAAGCAGGCTGAGAAGTATCTCAAGAATGCGGAGTACTACAAATCGAAGGCCCGAGAAAACCACGTTGCCAACAAGGAAAGGGACAACAAGAGAAACTCTGAGTATCAGCGTAAAAACGCCGAGCATCTAAAGAAGCAAAAGAATGAGTACCGTGCCGCGAATCGCAAGAAAGCAAGAAGCTGGAGCAAGAAGTACAGAGTGGCCAACCATGTTAAAATTATCGACAAGCTCCGCGAGAAGCGTCGCTCAGATCCGATATTCCGACTGAAGGATGCGATTCGCGGTTCAATCCGTGCGTATCTCGGAAGTAGAAAGACTCGCCGAGGATCTACCTTCGAGATTGTCGGATGCACTCCCGATTTCCTGCGCGAGCATTTGGAGAGGCAGTTTAAGCCTGGAATGACTTGGGATAATTACGGCTCACACTGGCATGTTGATCATCGCATACCGCTGGCCAGTGGTCGTACTTCCGATGAGGTAAAAGGCTTGAGTCATTGGACCAATCTTCAGCCGCTGGAAGCGTTGGAGAACCTCATTAAGAGCGACAAGGTTCCGCAGTCGGTAATGCCTTGACATCGCACCCCATAATCTGATGCTCCCCGTATGCCGAGTTTTACTCTCCCCGAAGGCGTTGAGATTCCCGAGAATTTGAAGGAAGGCGAGGCGTTCCAGACGATGGCGACGATTGTCCTCGGTAAGAACGGCAAAGCTGAGTTCATCGAGATTGATGGCATGGCTATCCCCGGCTACGAGAAGAAGTCGAAGGGCAAGAAGATGGCCGAGCGTGGGGAGGAGATGGAGGAGGGTGAGGAGATGGAATCTGAGGGCGGCGGCGGTTTCATCGCCGAGGTGATGCAGCGCGGTCGTGGCGGTCCGATGGCCTGAGGCTTAACCCATAGAAAAACGATATGCCAAGTATCACATGCGATGAGGCGGAGACGCTGATCAATGAGGCGGCATCGCTTGGATGTCGTTCTCCGTGGGAGATTGAGCTGGCCAAGCTGGCGTTGGAGAATCGCATCGCGACGTATCTGGTCGATGGCAGCGTGATGAGCGCGCAGTATCGCAACGTCACGACGACCGGCAATGTGGTGAGCGGCGATTATCTGATCGTTGCCGATGCGGCTGGTGGCGCGATTACGATGACCCTGCCGCCTGCCGCGCTGGTTCCAGGTCGTATCTACACCTTCAAGCGGATCAACAGCGGCGCGAATGCGGTTGTTATCGATCCGAGCGGTGCTGAGACGATTGATGGCGCAGCGACGTACACGCTGTCTGCTCAATGGAATTCCGTGACGATCATGAACAACGGAATCGCTTGGTTCATCATCTAAGAATTCTATGGCCAACATCTCCTGTAGCGAAGCGGCGGCATTGATTGCGGAGGCGTATGGCGCGTCCTGCAAGAGCAACCGCGAGAAGAACCTGCTGGAGATTGGCCTACTCTGGGAGGCGGCGACGCTTGGCGGAACGGCGGATATCACTGCGGATAACACGGTGATTACGGCTGATTCCACGGTAATTACGGCGGACATGACCGAGTTTCGGTAACCTCAAACCTTTTAATAGATATGGCAAAACAGACTATCAACATCGGCGCATCGCCGAACGACGGAACGGGGACGCCGCTGCGTACGGCGTTCGATTACACGAACCAGAATTTCACGGAGCTGTACACCGCGACAGGTCCGAGCGGAAACAACATCGTTGTACCCGGAAACGCCACCATCACCGGCGATCTGACGGTGGACACCTCGACGCTGAAGGTTGATTCGACGAACAATCGGGTGGGTATCCTTACTGCCACCCCCGGTGCGCCGCTTGATATTCTTGGAAACGGTCTTGCTGACGCTTTGTTGATTCGCGGCAACGACAACGCGAACTGCAAGATCCGCATGGTCAACAGCGGCGGAAGCGGTGAAGAGTTTTCTTTGAGCGTTGGCTATCCCGGCGCGAGCAATAGCTCGTTTGTGATTCGGTCGATTACGGCTGGAATCAACCGCTACGTTGCGGATCAAACCGGAGCGCATTTTTGGGCTACCAACGCTGGCACCGCCATGACCCTGAACGCGACGGGGCTGGGCGTGGGGGTTACGCCGAGTGCTGGTCGTGGTGCAATTCAGCTTTCCGCTGGCGTTGGCTTCCCCGCAACTCAAGTCGCTTCGTCCGATGCGAACACGCTCGACGATTACGAGGAGGGGACTTGGACTATTGGATTGACGTTTGGTGGTGGAAGCACAGGAATAACCACAGCTGCAAATACTGGTAGATACACAAAGATTGGAAGACAAGTCACTGTAATTGGATACATCG
>Ga0247723_1001333_pt1 | contig 14644 bp, 27 predicted proteins | sample MSEWelMarce5H_FC_FD_189079 | JGI IMG/M metagenome (GOLD analysis project Ga0247723, IMG submission 189079) | Subsurface sediment microbial communities from gas well in West Virginia, United States - MSEEL Well Study Marcellus 5H_FC | ecosystem: Environmental > Terrestrial > Deep subsurface >...
TAGACCACTGAAGGTACATCCAATGACTGCCCGTGATGTAGGTGGGCACGCCATCATTCATAAACCAATAACCTTGCTCACGGTAATCGTACTGACTCTCGATGTGATCGATCCAATTGTCCTTGAACTCCGATGGCAGTTCGTTCCACTGGAAGATGCTCTGAATGCGCGCCAACTCCTTTGGATATTCCTGCCGCTCCCAATACTGCTCTGATGGTTTCTTACTTCTTGCGTATGGATTCTCGGGAGCCAGAGGCAAAGCAATGACAAGGCCAGAGACCTTGATGATGTCACCGATCTGCCCGGTCTTTGATATGACCACCATGTCGTACTGATCATTGTACCCATAGCGCCACCCCTTAACCGTGTTCTTGTGGTTAAGCGTACCCTTTGGCAGGTAGTCTTTGAGTACAGTGTACAGACTATTTGGATCTTCTCTCTGCAAAGCCACGTTTAGAATCTGATTTTTTAGGACCGCTTTCGGCCATGTCAATGTTATCCTTCTCCGACATGATGCGGTTTAGGATATCGAACGCATCAAATATAGCCAACTTCTTGGTCGCTGCTGCGTTCTTTAGTTTGTCAGCCGACAATTCATCATCAGGATTTGGCTTGATGATGTCCTCTTCGGCCACCATGATCAACTTTTCGACCGCAGCATACCCGGCTTTGATAATCTTTAACTTGATTTCTTTGTTGTCCATAATCAAACCCCCTTCAAGAAAACAACTTGAACCAATCTCGCACTCTTGTCATCGCCGAAGTTGTCGAATATGTTTCTAGAATGCGCGAGTTCTGAATCAAATATAATCATTCGATTGTATTTCGAGTAGAACACGCAAGATTTTTCACCCTGCTCATCGTAGATTGTGGTGCCATCCTCCTTGGGATGCTCCTTGCTCAAGTACAATATCGCAGTGACATCACCCATCATATCGTCTGTGTGTATGAAATTGGGCTCTTCCTGCCCCTGTGGTGACTTGCGAATGAAGTTGAATGTTACCGCATACTTCGGCCCGAGATAAGCCATTACAATACGCGCAAACATGTCGTGATGTGGACGCGGTTGAATGTTCTTAAACGTTTTGCTTCCGTCTTGCACATCTGTAAAGCCACCAGCATGAATGTCTTTGACATACAAGTCGGGGTCAATCAATACGTTATCTAAAATTACGAAGTTCATAGTTTCATTGTTATTTGGTGGTCAAAGATTCGGTACAACTTCTGTCCATCCACTTCAAACTCATACTCGCTCTCCGGCTGAAAGCAGACTTTGTCGCCTGCGTTCACGCCTTTGCTGATCAAGTATTCGTTTGGATACTTCATCACACCCATCAAGGGCTCTTCCTTGAACGGCTTGAATATGTATGATTGCTGTACCGGTAGGGGCTCGACGAAACAATATCTGTCGTATGCATGCCATACATCTGCGTGTCGGTATAAGAAAAACTGGTCAAGTTCGATGAAAAATAAATCTTCACGAAAGAAACTTTTCCCACTCTTTCGATTTCCTCTGATGTCGTTGTAGAATTTGAAAACATTGTGGTGTACTAATAGAATATCTCCGGGGACGATGGGTCCCTTGTAGCCTCTTGGAACTTCTACAACCTCCGCCTCGCGATTAGAAAACTTGTGGTCCTCCTCAGATGTACTGATGATTAACTCAATGCCTGCTATCTCTTTGGTGTTGTTGTATCTTCTTCCTTTTACTGGTCTTGCGATGAAATAAAATGGTGACTGCATCAATAGTTTATGTTGTATTCTATAGATACAGGAATGGTGGAGGAGAACTCCTTCCATAGCACAATCTCGTGTTTGAGATTGATGATGTAAATTTTTATAGATTGCTTACGATCGTCGTACTTGATTAGGTGGATCTCATTTGAGTCCCCCAATACTTTCTGTCCGACAATGTAATGCATTGCTCCCCCTTTGTAGTCGGGACCAATTGCTATTTTCCTGATATCCATATTTCATTTGATTAGATTTAATTTGGTTGTTGGATTACTGGAGTTGCCAGATGTTCACCTCGGCAGATGGGGTATTGCTCCACCCACCCAAGTTGGTGTGAGGGTATATCCCACCAGCATTCGTGCCAGAACTGTCTCTCATGATTTCAAAAGACGCAGTAGTACCGGCAGTGGTGATGGTAATCGGGAACGTAATCTCATAAGGAGCACCCACGTTTGGCGTGTCCAAATGAAAAGCCTTCACAGTACCTGCTTGAACTCCGTTCACCAAGAATCTGAACAACAGGATGGCGGTGCCTCCAGAAGATCCTTGACGCTCTACGCTTCCGTATCCGTTGATAAGATACAAGCCGGGCTCGTTGAAAGTAATCAAGCCTGTAGAACTGATCATCACAGCGTCTCCAGAAGACCCCTGTGCCGCACCAAAAGAAACCTGCAACGCAGTGTTCAATGCGCTTGGCGCTTGAGTCACGGTGGACTGAGCAGCCAACACAGAAGTGTATTGAGAAACACTAGCAAATAAGGCAGCAACGCTACCCAAAGTATAGTTCTTAGTTTCGTTGCCTGATGATGACGACTCGGTGCCAATGAGTTTGTCTGATACAGCCGGGGAGTTGTCCGTAGGGTATTGTGAAATTTTCATTTTAGGTCAAGGTTAACAAGTACAATGTTTTGTATACCAACGCAGACATCTCGTCTAGAATGTTCTGCAAGCAACTTGGATAGTTTTCGCGCTCCGCATCGATGGTCTTTGCCAGTGACTTCAAGTGGGCGATTGCATCCTCTGCGGTAGATTGAGGGATAGAGATATCCAATCTGCCATAGTAACCGAAGTATGACTCGGTGAATCCATCAGTCAATTCCAAGATGCCATCATAGTACGCGTTCAACGCTTTGTGCTCGGCGAACGATTCTGTTTTCAAATGCATCAAGTGCATCATGTCACGAGATTGGAATAGCATTCCAATAAACTTTGCAGGTGCCATTATTCTTTTTCTTTCTTTGTTATGTCTCCTGTTTTCAAGTTGATCACCGAGTCGATACCGTACTTAGAGACCAACAACCTCTCGTGATTGGAGAACTTCTCACGCAAGGCTTCAATTGCATTCAATGTAGCGTACTTCTGCAACTCAATCTCAGCAATGCTGTTCTTCAATTGCGAGTACTCTGTGTTCATTTGTTGGATTGTCTCCAACTCTTCGTCAGTTAATTTCATTGGATTAAATTTTACACAAATATATGCCTTTTTTAAAAACAAAAATCCCCCTGTTTTGCAGGGGGATCGTAATGATTACTTAGTGGCTTTCTTCTTTTTGACTTTCGCAAGTTCAATGACTTGGTACTGAGTCTTGCCTGCTACCTTCAAGGCTTTCAGCAATTGCTTGCGGTTACCGGCAGCGTTGTAAGATACATGCACCCAGTCAGGGTTCTTGTCGTCGCCGAACTCCCAGATCATCTGATCGAAGTCCAAGTTGTTTGCGATGTACTCGAAGACCTCAGCGTTCTTACCATCCAAGTCAATGTCAACTGCTTGACCGATGTTGTGCTGGCTTGCTTTTGCACCGCCGATCAACTTGTTCAACTCTGGTGAGCGGTATCCGCTACTGATTTTGATGGGGCATCCCAAACCGGCACGCAATGGTTCTAATACTTTCTCGCACAATGTCTTGAGGTTCTCGGCTACCTGTGGGTCTTTGGGAATGTTTGGAATCCCGTTTTTGATTGCAGTTTGACTGTATGTCAACTCACGCAATGAGAAATTGTCTGTCATATTTGTAGATATTATTTCTTAATTATCAGCAAAATAAATAGAATTGCTGCCAAAATAACAAGCCACCAAGGATAATCTTCATCTTTATAGACGATTCTTGGCTTGGTTGTGATTGTTTTTGTGCGGATGATTGTCTTTGGCTCCTGCGTGATAATGGTTCTGATGATGTCTTTGTCCCTGATGATCTTCACCCTTATGCCACCAGTGTCGATGGTGATCGTATCAATCTCCTTGGTCACGACAATCTTCTCAAAGTACAACGAGTCGTTGACCTTGATGGTATCGGTGATGGTGAACGTGTCGGGAGCGCACAGAGCCGGCTGCTTCTTGCACGCCTGCTTTATATGCCACTGTGCAGAGCACGATGACAACAATAGCACGATGAGAAGGTATCTCATTCCTCTGATTTCTTGTTGCCGAATTTATCGATAGACGTAAAGCCCAACGAAAGGATGGTCACCCACTCAACTGCCGCTACAAGTTCTGGGCTTGGCGCGATTTCCTGTGGACTCATGGAGTTGTGGGCCATGGTGCCAAACAAAACAAGGGCACCAATGATTCCAACAAAACGTTTTGAGGACCACTCGCCTTTGTCACCTTTAAAAATATCGAATATCTTTTTCATTTCTGTAATTGCTTAATGAACATGTCGCGCTGGGCCATGAGATACTTCTCGCGTTCTATCATGCGCTCGCGCTCCGCGTCTACGACCTTGTTGATGTAGTCCTGTTTCTCTTTGACTACAGCATCGTATCGCTGAATCTCTTGCTGAAATATTTGGTTCTGATAGTACAACGCGCCAATCATCAATATGATGGTAAAGGACTGATCCTTTAACTTATCAATGAAGGTGGTTGCCACAGTACTCATTTACCTTGGCCTTTGTACTTCTTGACGTAGTTCTTAGAGGTCTTCAATGAAGAACTCTTCTTCTTGGATACAACGCCGGGTCTAGAAACCTTTGGCTTCGCTTTCCACTTGGTGGACTCCTTGATTGATTTTACTTTTGTTGCCATAGGTACATTCTAAAATAGTCAAACTCCTCTGTACCACCCTCTTCCACGTAGTTTAACCACGCATCATAGATGGGACCAGAATAACTTATGGGGGTGATGGCCGTATCCATACCACTGGCAATCATCTTGGCGGCGAAGATCTCATTCACCTGTTGCATTACCTGCACTTGCTTTTCAGCAAGGGCAACGGCTTGCTTCAAATCCGCTTTCTCTTCGACCTTTGCCTTGATCATTTTCTCGTTCACCTCGTGCGCTTGCTTTGTGGCTTTGGCGGCGGCGTCAGTATTCTTTTTGATTCTCATGAGCATCTGCTCAATCTCATTTGTCTTAGGTTGTTCTACAGCCTTAGACTCTGTAATCATATAACCGAGCAAGAACAATGTAGAAAATATCAAGAGTAAGCGGTTCATATCTTTTTCATTGAATTGATTAAACGGATTTCTGTAATGGCTGCTGATAGGGCAGAGTCTGCAGTTTTCAATGCGCGATACGCTTGCTTTTGTTCAATGCGCATCTCTGCCATCTCTTTTCTGCATGCATCAATCTGCTCTTGATTGCTCGAACGCAGGTCCATATACAAATAGCTAACAGCCAGTAGCATACAAAAAGCCACTGCAGCAACAGGATTCTTACGAAACTGATCAAACGAAACTGGAAGCGGATTCGCATTCGGAGTTTTCTTTGCAGTCATTTCTTTGTTATTACAAAGTAATTACTTCTACCTGATCTGGGTAGATTGCGTTCAATGCGTTGTATACTGCATCTACTAAGAGAGTTTCAGCAGGCACTGTCTCGTAATCAGCCACTGACAACTGAAGGTTAGAGAATGTAGTGTTGAAATCTTGGATACCTTGGATGGGTTGCTTGCCTTCTGCAATTGCTTGAGCGCTTGCATAAACAAACGTTGCAATTTGCGCAGGGATGAATCCATCTTTCTGGCTCTTCATATCAGCATAGCCCTCTGCGATTACGCAAACTGATCCGCTGGGTGTAGACAATCCACTTGTAAGATTTACTTCTGTATTGATTTGTATTGCTTTCATGTTTCAAATATAATTAATTTACGGGAGGGAATGGTGGTGGTGGTGGTGGGATGTATTCGGCTTCGGGTAAATCTAAAACCCAAGCGTATTCAGTTATGGCAACTTCGGGTTTGTCCTCATCGGAAAGGAATAAAAACCAAACTCCGTTTATATCTTGAACGCAATTAAAAAACTGATAAGGTGCGTAGTACTGCCCTTGTATCAAATCCTTTTGTTCGGGTGTAAGTGTGTAACCTATCATACTTGACTTTTTAGGTTGTTGATTATTTCTTTAAACATATCGTTGTCATAAGTTCCTCGTGCCTTGTTTGCCCATACGCACACAAATTGTACATTGCCCTCCTCATATCCTAACTCGTTATCAATTCTATCCAAAGATAACAAATAAGGGCTTGATGTCATTTCACGCTTTTCATTGTATGTTTTAGGGCAAAGTAATTGTGAGCCAGTCAAAGCACATTTGTAATTTTGTAATTCTAAAACGCTCTGCAAATATTGGATGCTTACATTGAATGAGTAATTTCTTGACTTGGCATTGTGCATCCACCTCCCAAACAAAGCATTGTGAATGTCTTGAGTACCTCCCTTGTTGCAATTTCTTGGTTGGCGTTTTCCATTTGCCCAAACTTTTGTCATAAAAGCACCTTTGCCTTTTAACCTATCAACGCCATTTCTATCTAACAAAAACTTTACTTTGTCTGCACCAATATTGTATTTTTTTACTAAACCATTTTGTGAAAGACCGTTTTTATAATCCTCACACAAATCATCTTCGTAATCAAATTTTAATTGTTTAATGTTGGCGTACATTTCAGATTTACCCATCATTGGTACGCCTTGCATTTTTAACACCCTACGAACTCTGTCTGTGGTTGCGTTTAAATCAGTTGCAATTTGTTGTACGGTTTTCTTTCCATAGTTGCTTACAATGTAGTTAGCATCCAATGGTTTTAATGTTGACCATCTATTTCCCATAACACAAATATACAACAGTGTAAGCATATTTCCTAAACTTGGCGGGCGAGTGTTGTTTGAAACGCTTGAACGGCGGTGTAAAAGTTGGATGCTTGGGTGTCGGTTAAGCCGTCACCGATTGAAGCAAAAGCACATTCGTTTGCACTTGCAGTACCTGAAGCAGATGTAGCACGAGCGTTTAACCATAAATTTCCGTTAGGATTTGCATTTGCAGTCAAACCATCATTACCTAAATTACTATTGTTGACATATGTTGTGCAACCGCTTGTTGAGGTTGTTCTACTGGCAATTACTAATCCTTTAGTAGTTGCAGTTATTATAGCCGTAAAAGAAGTAGTTGATAAAACATTATAATACCCTCCCGCGACATAAAATATTTGGTCAATAATACTCGCAAGTAAACCTATTTGACAATTATTAAAGTTATCGCGTGAATAATAGGACATATGTTTGGAATTTGCATTTGAAGAAGTATTTGGATTGAAATTCGTATCCATATACGCACTCGTTCCGTTACCTTTTACCCCCGTACTCGCAAAAGTCCAACCGCTTGTAAAAGTACCCGTAAAACTTGAACTCTTTAAGTTCTGCGCACACGCCGCGGCACTTGCCCCAACCATTGGATACACAGCACGCATGGCCGTCCAAATACCCGCACTTTTCATATCAAGTACAAGTTGATTGGTTGCGTTCTTTTCGGTGGTCGTAAGTGTACCACCCGCAGTTGTAACGCGGTCAAAGAATGCTTGTGCATCTGGGTCGAAACTCGGTGCCAGTGTTGTTACTGAGATGGTATTTGAGTATCCTGTGATCATGCGCTAGGTGGGCAAATAGGGTTAATCCAAGTTAAAGTTTCTTCATCCCAAGTCCAAAGACATCCGTCATTCGGGTATGGTGTTGGTGGTTGCCAAAGACAGTCCGCATCCAATGTCCAACTTGGGTATGGTTGTGGGCTTGAAAAATTATCTTTATCAGGGTAATAAACAAACCCAACACCCGCAAAGTTTTTACCAGTTGTGTTGTAGTAGGTTCGCACCCATTCACCGCCAAATGTTTCAATACACCATTCAACAGAATCGGCAACAATCACTTCTAAAACTATGTTATTTTCTAATTTAGCAACTTGCATATTACGTAGGATAAGAAATTATGACTATACCAGAACCGCCTTGACCGCTATTTTGAATCCAAGCACCACCGCCACCTCCACCAGTATTTGCTGTACCATTGTTTCCCACCGCGTTCCTGCCACCCGCACCACCACCGCCATTTCCACCAGCTCCCACAGTGCCTGTTTCCACACCACCGCCACCGCCACCAGCGTAAAAAGTAGAACTACCACTAATTGAATAAGCAGTACCATTCCCACCATTTCCTGCTTGGCTAAAAGATATTCCATTTTGACCAACTGCCGAAGCACCACCACCACCAGCACCACCGTATGTACCACCAACACTACCCCCTGCAAAACCTTGTCCCGCAGTACCAGCACCACCAGAATAAGTAAAAGCACCACCACCACCACCACTACCACCACTACTCGGCCCACTCGAATCTATATTACTACGACCTCCACCAATAGCGGTCAAAGTATCAAAAACAGAATTATTTCCGTTTGTTCCTTGCGTAGCAAATCCAACTGTACCACTTCCACCACTACCGACGGTAATAGTGTAAGCCGTTACTGCGATTGATTTTGTAGCGTTGTATATCAAACCACCCGCACCACCTCCACCACCAGCATATGAACCACCACCACCGCCACCAGCAACAACAAGTGCCTCAACAGTTGCTCCAGTGGGGGCTGATGTTACGGTAAATGTTCCCGAACTTGTGAAGGTGTGAATAGTCATACCACCCGAATAGGTGATTGTTCCACCCGTGGCGGTAATTGGAACTGGATCAGTACTAGCACGCAGTCTGTAGTAATAGGTCGTGTTTGCAGTTAATCCAGCAACTAAATATGCCGTAGTAGGAGCCAACACTACCTCATCTTCCAATACGAATGACGAAAAGGAACTGCTAGTGGACACATCTAACAAGTAGTACGTAGCACCGGCAAATGCGTTCCAGTTCGCTGTAAACGATGTCTCACCAACACCCGTTGCAGCAGTTGCCACAGGGGTGCTAACGAATGTCGTGTTGTATCCAAAGAATGATGGGACTGCGAACATATTACAAAGATGTGTCTCCGCCTAAAATTGCCAATACGTTGGTGTACTTAATGATGCTCACCACTGAGTACTGCCCATTGTTCTTGCCATGACCCTGTCTGTTGCCGATCACCAATCCGCCCGTACCTGCAATGCTTGAAATTGCAGCGTCCAACTGAATGAGCGTTACGTTAAAGCCATTGGGCAATGATGCGTCAAATGTGATCGTTAAAGCGCCTGTCAATGCAATTACGCTTGAGTTGTATGTAGCAGCATTCGTTGAGTTAAGAGTTAAGTTCGCAGAAGTACTCGCCGTATTTGGGATGAAGTTCTGAAGAACTTGAGCGTTTAAATTTGTTGGGATCCTGGCCGCAGCAAGTACACCACTAGAGATGTTTGCAGCGTTGGTAGTGTCTGCGTTTGCCACGTTGCCAAGTCCAACAGCCGTCTTGTCAAGTGTTTGGAACGTCTTGTCGCCCCTGTAGTACTGTGAGGTAGTGCCTGCTGTGATCTGGTCCTGCTTGCCATTGAATGTGCTCCAATCCGCAGCAGATAATGCACCCCTGTTTGAAGCGCTCGCCGTAGGCACGTTTAATGTGATGACAGGCGTAGTTGTGCTGTTAGCAACCGTAGAACTCAAATCTGTTCCGGTAGTGCCAAGAGTCAGAGCAGCCACGCTTGTAACTGTTCCTCCGCCTCCGCCTCCACCTGTAGCATTGATGGTCACTACACCAGTTCCACCTGCTGGAGAAATGGTGACGTTTGTACCTGCCACAATCTGAGATACGCCGCTTGCACCAGCACTATACTGTGGGATATTCAATGTACCACCAACCAATGTGGCAGCGCCACTAGTACCGGTTGTGGTCAATGTTAATGTTTGCTGTTTGCCATTAAATTGGGTCTGGATGTTGTCCGTCAACCCGTTCAAGTAGTCAAACTCCGCATTGCTTATCAAGCCACTGCTGATATTGGTAGCGTTGATGCCCGTTGGGATATCACTGGCAGACAAGTCCGCACCGGCAGTCACCAACCCCTTAGCGTCGTAAGTGATCTTGGTTTTGGTGGCCGCAACAATGGCTGCATTCTCGTCCACCTTAGTGTCGAGAGCCGCCTGTGTTGCAGTGCTTATGGGCAATTGCCCCGGAGCCGCCTTCTTGGTCTCACCTACGCTAGTATCCTCAATGATCATCCAATCATTTGAAGGATCTATGCTACCAATGGTAGTGAGGTTATATATAAAAATATCTGCCATGATTAAGGTTGTCTTGTGGTTACTATAAATCTATTGCCGCTATCGGTCACAATGTAATTTCCGTTGTCAGCCACTAAAAGCCCAGTGATCAAGACGATTGCTTTCGACTTGATGCCACGGATCATATTGCCAATGATAATTACCATAGTGCGACGATGTCTGTTGCGTTTGTGCCGGTTGCCCAAACACGGATCACCTGAACAGGCACAAATGTACCGGCCGATAACCCAACAAATGTAACTTCGTCACCACCAGCAGTGGTAACTTTGATGTCTCCATCACCGCCAACGTACAACACGCAACCATTGTTGCCCGTTCCGTCTTGGGTAGATACGCTTGGAATGTCCACTGTGTTGCTAGGCGTTACAGCGGCAGCCCTATATGCTTGAAGTTTCTGATAACTCATGATTATTTTTCTTTATCGTATGGGAAAATTCTGTTCAATGTATCTTTGCGCTCCTTGCAGCCACAAGGCTTGCCAGTAGCAGCAGCGACAGTTTCTACCACCTTCTTAATACCGGTGGCAGTGGTAAATTTTTCAATGGTGTCACCCAATCCTTTGCTTTTGTCCATGTTGCAAATATAATTAAACTTTTGAAACTCTTCTGCCCATACCAACCCTAGACTTCTCCGCTTTCTTCGCGGCTAGTTTTGATGGACTGATTTCACTCTTTGTCTTTGGTGTCTGACTCGACACCTTCTTGGTCGGACGGCAGTACTCGTTCTTGCCACCTGCCCCACACGCTTTACCACTCTTTGTGTCCACCCACTTCTCCGCCTGCCACCTCTTTAGGCTCGTGCCTTCGCTTGTCTTGCGGACGGTGCCCGATCCCTTGCGGCACTTGGCGATTGCCTGTGATGCCCGCGCAGATGGGAACACATCGTACTGCGCCTTGACTTTTTTGTAGCACGCGTCTTTCATCAGTACTTCCCTTTTTTACTTTTGGGAGACGGGGTAGTTGATCCACCCGGGCCTGCCCACAAATTCTTACACGACCAGTAACGAGGCGTTAACTTGTCGTTCGCTGTGTCACAAGAATGGCGTGCCTTAAAAGATTTACGGGCAGCGGCGGAATAATTATTTCCGTAGCCCTCGGCACCAAAATGCAGGAGTTTCTCCTTGCCATTGGCACACCCCTTCACCATCTTCTTCTTGCCCGGCCTATCCGATGGGACAGGGCGGTTGCACGCCATCTTGGACTTGTCAGCCATTAATAACCTTTCTTTTTGACATCGCCTTTCTTAGCGATAGCCATGATCATTTTCTTCGCGCCTGCTTTAGCAACAGGAGTTTTGCCCGACTTAACGGAAACTGATTTTTTCATTGTAGCTTTCATGATTATTTTATTTTATGTATTTTTCTACTTTTTTGGCATTACCGATCTTCAAGTTCTTGTTGTTCTTATCCATGATCGTGTTCAATTGCTCGTTTTTAACAGGCATATCACAAGAAGGAAGACCACATGCTTTACCTTGGCTATCGTATTCAAATTTGCCTGATGGTTTCATAATCCTCATAGCAACTTTGCCTGATGTTCCTTGTGGTGTGTATCCAATTTTAGGCGAACCTCCGGGATTTGTTCCGGGATCTTCAACTTTTCTCTGTCTATATCCACGACTGTCTCTGATTTCTTCAACTTTATTTTCGTTAATAAAATTAGGAGACGCATCTCTCATTTTTGCTGGCTTCGCAGTGATGCCTTTGGGAGATGGCAACTCAGAAGAATTAAAACTAGGCTTCTTTGGTTTCATGTTTGTAGTATTTTTGCAATACAAATATAATAAAATCAAATTAAATGAAAGCGCCTCACTACAACTACATGAAGTACTGGAGGGTCGTACGTAGATACGCCCTGCAGAAGTATGAATTAGCACAAGAAGATCTGGATATCCTGTTCTATATCCACGATGAAAAATACTTTAGCAACTACCAGTTTGAAAAATATGAGCGCCTGTTCTCTTGGAGCCTCACACGATTAAAGAGACTCACCGAACGCGGATGGATCAACAAACTTGGATCCGGTAACAAGTACGGCATGCGCGATGTATACGAAGTCACCATGAAAACCCAACGCGTTGTCACCAGCCTGTACAAAATCCTCAATGGTGATGGCTTCCCCACCGGTACCTGCCGCATGAACCGCTCCCGTAGGCGCTACATGGATCGCAGATACCGTAAATTTATCGGGGATATGGTCGATGAAATCAAAGAGACCAGACTAAAGCAAGCCGAACTTAAGGCCGCCCTAGAAAAAGAAAGACTCAGAGACGAACGTATCAGAAAGGCTAGAGGACAATAACCACGTCCCTCTCCTGTATGATCGTATAGTGGTGGTTCTGTATCACCATTGTGAAACTGTGGCTCTTGTCGTAGTGCACAATGTCACCCGATTTGATCACAGACACGTCAGTGCCAGCCTCAATCACCTTCGCCTTCTTATAGCGAAATTCACTTGTGTCTTGGGCTGACAATAGTAGCCCTCCGTCTGTCTTGATCTCCTCCTCAATGTTGGAGACCACTATGTATTTTCCTATGGGTTGCATGATTTGATTATTTTAGAAGCGCAGACAGGACTTGAACCTGTAATTTGTAGGTAGGGTATGTACACTTCCCGTTTGTAGTACCTTGCGTATTGCATTCCGCCACTGCGCCATGTTGTGGAGAAGGGGGGCCTCGAACCCCCGTCCAGATAAAGTCGCAATTCGATGTCTTTATTTACACGCTTAGTACTGGGCAAGCCCTGCACCGTATTTCAATTCCACCATCTGGCATAACCAGCAAAACAAATTTTGCCATTTTCTGTTCCAAGGGATGACTCCCCGTGGCTTAAGCCGCTACCTTGTATTCGTTAGAAACGAAAGACATAGCGTCTTCAAAAGCCATTGTTGATAATTCTACGTTGCCGTTTATTTTTTTTCTTCGAATGATTATAGAGATTCCTCTCTGCGTGAACACCAAACCCAATCGATACTGTCGATTCCAATTCTTCCCCATAAATCAAAGAACATAGTCCCACGAGCAGATCTGACGGTATGCTCGTGGGAACATATAACTTTACTACTGTGCCTCGTAGGTTCTTGCCATCGTCACGATAGCATTCGTAGACAAAATGGTTACAGCCACGCTAATGGCGTTCTGAAGCGCGCACCTTGTCACCTTCAACGGGTCAATTACACCCATCTTGATCAAGTCACCGTGCTGCCCCGTCTTCAAGTTGTACCCGAAACCACTCTCCTCCGTGTTATCGTACACGTCCTGCGGATTAATACCGGCATTCTGAAGAATCTGATCCAACGGCGCACGCAATGCCTCTCTCAAAATGGCGATTGCGGCTGATTTCTCTGCGCTGTGAGCGAAGATCTCTTGGAAGATGGGGTGTTGGGTAGCAATCTCGTGTAACGCGCGTCCTGCGCCCGGCAAAATGCCCTCCTCTAACGCAGATCTTACCGCACATACCGCGTCATCGACACGATCGTACAACTCTTTCTGCTCCAAGTCGGTGTTTCCACCCACGTAGATCACGCCTATTCCTCCCGTGAGGGAGGCTATGCGTTCTAGCAGGAAGTCCTTGTCCGCCTTCTTCGTCGCTTGGCTGTGTGCCTGCCACAATTGAGCCACTCTCTCATCGATCGCCGCCTGATTTGCCTTCAAATTGGACTTCAACAAGATGGTCTTGTCAGCCGACACAATCACCCGGGCCGCATGACCCAAGTCAGAGTAGTTCACAAGGCTCAAATCATCACCCGTCTTCTCGCTATAGTAGGTCGCACCCACACTCAACGCAATGTCTTGCATCAACTCGTGCTGCTTGTACCCAAAACTCGGCGGCTGGATAGCCACAATCTTCAAATTGTTCTTCATCACGTTCGCAGCCAACGTATTCACAACGTTCGCATTGCATGGCGCAATCAACAATAACCGCTTGTTCTCCTGTATGATTGGTTTCAATACCAACTCAAGTTGCAAGATGTTGCTAATCTCCATGTCAGCCACCAACACCATCACATCCTCGTACACGCACTCGTCCTTCTTCTGATCGTTGATGAACAACGGACTCAAATACCCCCTGTCAATCTTCAATCCCAACGTGGTCTCGGCAATCGTCTCAGTGCTTTGGCTCTTCTCAACCGTCACAATACCATTCTTCCCCACATCCTTGTAAACCTCCGCAATGATCTGACCAATGCTCTTGTCGTTGTTCGCAGAAATCGTAGCCACGTCCGTAAGCATCGCGTTTGTCAACTTCTTGCTCCTCTTCTTCAATACCTCCACCACCTTCTCACTCACTTCCACCAACTCCCTCAACAACTGCGACCGGTTCAACGACTTCTCGTTTAAGTACTCCAACCCGTTCATGATGATCGCCTCAGTCAACACAATGCTTGTGGTCGTGCCATCACCTGCGTCCGACGCCGTGCGATCAGCCGCCTGCTTCATGATCCTTACAGCCAAGTTCTCAA
>Ga0247723_1001334_pt1 | contig 14632 bp, 27 predicted proteins | sample MSEWelMarce5H_FC_FD_189079 | JGI IMG/M metagenome (GOLD analysis project Ga0247723, IMG submission 189079) | Subsurface sediment microbial communities from gas well in West Virginia, United States - MSEEL Well Study Marcellus 5H_FC | ecosystem: Environmental > Terrestrial > Deep subsurface >...
GAATACCCCGAGCTAATGGTGCACGCCGTTGTCGATGGACGCTTTAAGGGCAACATCGAAATTGGTGGGTTGGTGTTATGCCGCATTCCGGCTGAGTTCATGGCACAACGGGATAAACACTATTCCGACTTGAACAAGTCTCAGATTGAATCGGTGGACAACAACTATCTTCGTAACAGTGACCCTAAGATGCCTATGTTCGCAGACCGCAAATCTAAGGTCACATTTGGTTCCGGTTCTTAAATTTTTCTAGGAGTTTTTATGGCATATCCTGTCGTATCAGCGCCGTACGGTTTGTTGCCGCAGAACCTTATTGGAGGTCAAGTATTTGCAGGTTCCACCCGCATGTACAACATCCAGTACGGCTACGCGACTGACATCTTCTACGGTGACTTTGTCGTTCTGTCTCGTGGCTTCGCCACACGCGCCTCGGTCTCTACCGGCACCGGTCTGAATCAGACCGTCGGTATTTTCTTGGGTTGCACCTACACCAACCCCACGACTAAGCAAAAGTTGTTCTCCCAGTATTGGCCCGCAAGCACCGCCGCCGGTGATTGCCAAGCCTACGTCTTGGATGACCCTGATGCCGTGTTCAAGGCGGTTGTTTGCAGCTCCGGTACTACCGTTGCTTCTGGCGCTATGGCGATGATTGGCACTAACCTGTCAGCCATCAACAACACCGGCAGCACCAACACCGGCAACTCGGCCAACGCTGTTCTGGCCCCTAGCGACACTCCGGTCACCACCACTCTGCCTCTGCGCATGGTTGGTCTGGTTACGGATACCGCAGTCAATCTGGGCACCGCCACTTACAGTTCGGGTACTACCACCCTGACCGTGAGCGCTCTGCCCTTCGCATTGCCTGTTGGTACGGACGTTTCTGTGTTGACCACCAGTGGTCAGCTTGCACAGACGGGTTCTTTCGTGGATACCGCAGCCGCTGCTGGCGCAACCTCGGTTGTGCTGAATCAGGCCGCGACGTTCACCTTGAACTCGGGTGTTTACACCTCGACCGTCGTCTTCACCCAGTATCCTGAAATCTTGGTCAAGTTGAACCAAGCTCTGCACGGCTACTACTCTGCCACTGGCGCATAAGGAGTAACACAAAATGGCTATTTCACGCGCACAACTGCTCAAAGAGCTGCTTCCCGGACTGAATGCTCTGTTCGGCCTTGAGTACGCCCGTTACGGCGAAGAGCACAAGGAAATCTACGAAACCGAAACCTCGGAGCGTAGCTTTGAAGAGGAAACCAAGCTGTCTGGCTTCTCCGCCGCTCCGGTGAAGAACGAGGGCTCTGCCATTGCTTATGACAATGCGCAGGAAGCTTGGACCACTCGCTACAACCACGAGACCATCGCTTTGGGCTTCTCCATCACGGAAGAGGCAGTGGAAGACAACCTGTATGACAGTCTGTCTGCCCGCTATACCAAGGCTCTGGCCCGTGCAATGGCGTACACCAAGCAGGTTAAAGCTGCTGCTGTTATCAACAACGGTTTCTCTGCCCAGTACGCTGGCGGTGATGGCGTTGCTCTGTTCAGCACTGCTCACCCGCTGGTCAATGGTGGCACCAACAGCAACCGTCCTTCCACCGCTGCCGACCTGAACGAGACTTCCTTGGAAGCCGCCGTTATCCAGATCGCTGCTTGGACCGACGAGCGTGGCCTGTTGATTGCAGCCAAGCCCAAGAAGTTGATCGTTCCGCCGTCCCTGCAATTCGTTGCTACTCGTCTGTTGGAAACCAGCCTCCGTGTTGGTACCACCGACAACGACATCAACGCGTTGAAGAACAACGGTTCGATTCCTGAAGGTTACACAATTAACCACTTCTTGACCGACAGCAACGGCTGGTACCTGACCACTGACGTGCCCAACGGTCTGAAGCACTTCGTGCGTTCGCCTCTGGCTAACAGCATGGACGGTGACTTTGACACCGGTAACGTCCGTTACAAGGCCCGTGAGCGTTACAGCTTCGGCTGGTCTGACCCTCTGGGTATGTACGGTTCGCCCGGTTCGTCCTAAGCTAGGGTTTAACCCCTGCTGAGAGGGCCCCTTCGGGGGCCCTTTTTACTTGTTGCACCCCCCTGAAAAATAGTGTATATTGCACTCATTCCGGGGTTACCGGCGCATCAAACTAGTCCCGGCTAGACGACATACCGATTGATGCGCTTCACTTGTATGTAAGGACTCATCATGGGATTCGCTACTCACCTTGGCCCTTGGCTCTTGGGCACGGTCAAAAACACCACCGGCACTACCGCTGGAACCATCCGCAACATGGGCGCAACCGTCGTCACCCAAACGGGCACGACCACTGTTAGCGACACCACGGCCACTACAGAGTTTGTCTTGCCTGCTGGCGCACAAATTTTGGAATTCCTTGTGGACATCACTACCGCCTACTCTGGTACTACGGGCAATACCATCACCATCCAAACCGCTGCTGGTGCATCGCTGGCAACTGTAGGAAGCGCATCGACTACGCCTCTGGCTGTGGGCCGCGCAACTGTGGCGGTCACAGGCGCACAGATCGGCACATACCTGAATGTTGGCTCGACCGACCTGATTGTTCAGGCCGTCTACGCTTGCGCTGGTACTGCCAGCGGCGGCGCGGCCACGATTACGTGCGTGTACGTCGTGCGTGACTCTGATGGCGCTGCCAACCCCTCTGCCACCCAGCAGTAATTAGTCTCGGGGGCTTCGGCCCCCGTCTTACAGGAGATTAGTTATGCAGCAGACAGACGTTAAGAGTGCACACCTTGATGCGAGCGGTGTTATTTTTGCTGGCCCTACTCGGGTTAAGGGGTACTCTCTATCCCCCGGCGGAACGGCTGGCGAAGTTGAGTTTTACGATAACGCCACTACAAACTCTGGCACGGTTCGTTTAACCTTAAACATTTCAACGAACCAAGCGCTTGACTCACTGGCAATTCCGGGCGAGGGCATCAAGTTCTTTAACGGTGTTTACGTTTCGTTGCCAACCAACGCACACTTGACCGTTTACTATGGCTAAGAAAAACCCCTCCCTTGCAGTTGGTCGTGGCGAGAAGCTGCCCGTCTCCAAAGGGGCGGGTTTGACGGCCAAAGGCCGTGCCAAGTACAACGCTGCAACAGGCAGCAACCTCAAGGCCCCGCAGCCCCAAGGTGGCCCACGCAAGAAGTCGTTCTGTGCCCGCATGAGCGGCATGCCCGGCCCTATGAAAGACGAAAACGGAAAGCCCACCCGCAAGGCGGCTTCCTTAGCAAGGTGGAAATGTTAAATGGAGTCGATGAACACAATATGGTCTGCTGGGCTGACAATGGCCACGACCGTGATCGGGTTTCTGCTCAAGGAGAAATTCGCAGAGTTGAACCGGATAAGCATCCTGCTCAACAAGACACGCGAGGAGATTGCCCGTGATTACGTCACTCAAACAGAAGTGCAGCGCATTACTGACCACATTGACCAACGCTTTAACAAGCTGGAAGCAAAAATTGACCAGCTTCTTCGTGTGGGGAAGTGATGCCAGCAACAAGCGCTAAACAAAAGAAATTCATGGATGCTGCGGCGCACAATAAAGCGTTCGCTCAGCAGTCCGGGGTACCTCAGTCCGTTGCCAAAGACTTTAGTGCGGCAAGCAAAGGAATGAAGTTTGGTAAGGGGCCCAAGTCTCGGGCCGACCTGCAAAAAATCAACAAGCCTGACACTCGACAAGGCAAAATGGAACTATTCAAGAAAGGTGGTGACACTATGGCTACTAAGATGAACCCCGGTTTTATGGCAATGATGGCTAAGAAGAAGGGCGCTGCTCCTTCCGCAATGGGCAAGCCGACCATGAAAAAAGGCATGGACACTGCTAAAGACGGCATGAAGAAGATGGCTTCTGGCGGTCTGGCTGCTGGTCACAAGAGCGCCGACGGTGTTGCCTCCAAGGGCAAGACCAAGGCTCGTCAAGTGAAGATGAACAAGGGCGGCATGGCCTGCTAAGGAGTACGAAATGGCTGACAAAAAACCCTCTAACTACGACGAAGTAGTAGACGCCAAGATGCAGGCGAAGAAAGACGCTGCATACGACGCTGCCGATAGCACTCCCGCAAACCCCAAGTCTGCTGGTGCTGGCCAAGGTATGCGCGGCGTTAAGAAAATGGCCAAAGGCGGTTCGGTATCCAGCCGTGCGGATGGCTGTGCTCAACGCGGCAAGACCAAAGGAATGATGCGGTGATAGCCTCTCGCGGCATGGGTGACATCAACCCGTCCAAGATGCCCGGCGCGAAGAAAAAAGCGCGTCGGGATAACACCGACTTCACGCAATATGCTGAAGGCGGTAAGGTCAATGCTGCGGGGAACTACACCAAGCCTAGCTTGCGTAAGCGCATCGTGTCTCAGGTCAAGGCTGCGGCCACACACGGGACAGGTGCAGGGCAGTGGAGCGCGAGGAAAGCGCAGCTTGTAGCCAAGAAGTACAAGGCATCGGGCGGGGGGTACAAGGATTGAAAGCACCGCAGCAATCCCTGAAATCTTGGGGGGACCAGAAATGGCGCACCAAGTCGGGAAAGCCTTCGTCGAAGACAGGTGAGCGATACCTCCCTGAAGCTGCTATAAAGTCCTTGTCCCCCGCCGAGTACGCTGCAACCACCAAAGCCAAACGTGCAGGTAAAGCAGCAGGCAAACAGTTCGTAGCGCAACCCAAAAAGATAGCAAAGAAAACCGCAGGTTTTAGATAATGGCAAATACCTCTGGCTCCACAGCTTTCAACCTTGACCTCACCGAGTTGGTCGAGGAGGCTTTTGAGCGGGCCGGAAGTGAACTGCGCACGGGCTACGACATGCGCACTGCGCGGCGCAGCCTCAACATCATGTTCGCCGACTGGGCCAACCGGGGCATCAACATGTGGACGATTGAGCCGGGTACCATTACCTTGGTTCAAGGGCAGAACACCTACCCTCTGCCGGAAGATACGGTTGACTTGCTGGAGCACCTAATCCGCACGGATGCCAACAGCACTTCCAATCAGGCCGACCTGACCATTACCCGCATCAGCGTTTCCACCTACGCGACTATCCCCAACAAGCTGACCCAAGCGCGGCCCATCCAGCTTTGGATTCAGCGGTACAACGGGCAGACTTCCGTTGTAGGGTTAACCCTGAGCAGCTCCATTACGAGCACCGACACTGAAATCACCTTGAGTTCCACGGCGGGCCTGCCTGCTTCGGGGTTCATCAAGGTTGACTCTGAGACCATCAACTACGGCTACATAGTGGGCAACACCCTCTATAGCTGCTTCCGTGCACAGAACAACACCACTGCTGCGGCGCACAGTGCCGGGGCCACTGTCTACTGGCAACAGCTCCCCGCCGTGACCGTCTGGCCAACGCCTGACAACGCACAGACCTACACGCTGGCCTACTGGCGGCTTCGCCGCACCCAAGATGCTGGCGGCGGTGTGAACATCATGGACGTGCCGTTCCGTTTTATCCCCTGTATGGCCGCAGGATTGGCGTTCCATATCGCGGGCAAAATCCCCACAGGTATGGAGCGACTGCCCATGCTGAAGGCCCAGTATGACGAGGCTTGGGAGCTTGCAGCCTACGAAGACCATGAGAAAGCGGCCCTACGTTTGGTGCCGCGACAGACCTATATCGGGCGGTAGTCATGGGCAATAGATTCGCTTCTGGCAAGAATGCAATCTCCGAATGTGACCGTTGCGGCCAACGGTTCAAGTTGAAGGTTCTTCGCACGGAAATTATCAAGACGAAGAACTACAATCTGCTAGTATGTCCAGCATGTTGGGACCCGGACCATCCTCAGCTACAGCTAGGTATGTTTCCTGTAGACGACCCGCAGGCTTTGCGCAACCCACGTCCTGACCGTAGCTATGTGGCTTCTGGCTTGGACACCTTGGGTTACCCCAGTGGGGGTAGTAGGGATGTTCAATGGGGCTGGAACCCCATTGGTGGAGCAGGCAGTACAGACGTAGGTTTGACCCCCAACTACTTGGTCGGAACTACGAGTGTTGGCACAGTTACAGTAACGGTTTCATAGGAGTCCATGATGGATAAAAAGACAGTCAAGCGTATTGCCGATACCGAGGCCAAGAAAATGGTCAAAGGGCACGAGTCGCGCCTGCATGCCAAAGGCATGAAAAAAGGTGGCCCCACCTCCGAAGATCGCATGCGTCTCGGGCGCGGCTTGTCTCGTGCAGCTAACCAGAAAACGGGGTAAATCATGGCCTACAGTATGAAACGAGGTGGTAAGGAAGTTGGCCAAGCCAGCGTCTACGCCAAGCCCCACACGATGGCTGGTAAAGCTACGAAAGTAGAAGCCAACCCCGGCAAAGCGCCTAACCGCAGCAAAGCCGACACGGTTGACGCCAGCATTGGCAACATCAGCAAGTCTGCTGGTAACGAGCAGATCAAAACCAGCGGCATCAAGGTGCGTGGTACGGGCGCGGCTACCAAAGGTCTGATGGCACGAGGCCCGATGGCATGAACTATTCTGAGCTGTCTTCAGCGATACAGACCTACACGGAGAACAACTTTCCGGCGATTACCCTCGCGGATGGGTCTACGGTCTCGTCTACAGCTCAGATTAACCGCTTCATTGAGCAAGCGGAGCAGCGCATCTACAACTCGGTGCAGTTCCCCTCACTGCGCAAGAACCAGACAGGCGTCATCACTTCGGGCAACAAGTACCTGACGACCCCAGATGACTTCCTTGCGCCGTACTCCTTGGCCATCTACACAGACAGTGGCCCGTTCACGTTCCTGTTGAACAAGGATGTGAACTTCATCCGTGAGGCGTACCCCACCCCATCGGACACTGGGACTCCCAAGTACTACGCTTTGTTTGGCCCCGCTGTGGCTGGGAGCACCATAACCACGGAACTGACGTTCATCCTCGGGCCAACACCCGATGCAGCGTACTCCGCTGAACTGCACTACTACTATTTCCCTGAGTCCATTACCACTGCGGGCACAACATGGCTCGGCGATAATTTCGATACTGTTTTACTCTACGGAAGTTTGGTCGAAGCCTATACCTTTATGAAAGGTGAAGGCGACCTAGTGGCACTGTATGATGCAAAGTACAAAGAAGCACTCGCCCTTGCTAAACGACTTGGGGATGGAATGGAACGCCAAGATGCATATCGTAGTGGGCAATATCGCCAAGCTGTAACATGAGCACCACAGTGAAAACCTGTACCAAGTGCGCAGTAGACAAAGATTATGGGTTGTTCCATAAGGACGCAACGCGCAAGGATGGCCATCGCAATATTTGTAAAGCGTGTGTAGCGATTTACATGCAAGCGCACCATGTTGAAAACCAAGCACACATTGTGGCAAAGGCCGTCAAATGGGTCGCAGAAAATCGCGCAAAGCACAACGCCAAGTGCAGTCAATGGGCTAAACAAAACTCAGCCAAAGTAAATGCAAGGACAGCGCGTAGGTACGCGTCCAAGACGCAGGCTACACCTAAATGGCTGTCCCCTGACGATTGCTGGATGATTGAGCAGGCGTATGAACTTGCAACTTTGCGCACAAAAATGTTTGGGGTTCCTTGGGAGGTAGACCACATTGTCCCGTTACGGGGTAAAACCGTTTCAGGACTGCACGCCCCTTGGAATCTACAGGTTGTCACTCAAGCAGAAAACCGCCGCAAGTCCAACAGCTTTGAGGTAGCGGCATGAGCATAGTTCAGACCCAGACCACCAGCTTCAAGAAGGAGCTGTATCAGGCTGTCCACAACCTGTCCACGGACTCCATCTACATCGCCTTGTATACCGGCAATGTAAGTCTGGGCGCGGACACCACGGTATACACCACCTCCAACGAAGTGGTGGCAGACGGCTACACGGCGGGCGGGCAGGAGTTGACTGGGGTGGCTATCAGCTCTTCGGGCTACACCGCCTACGTGAACTGGGCCAATGTGTCTTGGTCGGCAGCAATCACCGCCCGGTGTGCACTGATTTACAACGTGACGCAGGGCAACAAGTCCATCGCAGTCATCGACTTTGGCGCGGACAAAACTTCGACCACCACGTTTACAATCACCATGCCCGCCAACACGGCAACCACTGCACTTATCAGGAGTTCAAATTGATTGTTACGACGACCAAAGGCGATATGGACGACTCCCTGTTGGAGCATCGCGCTGGCACGATTGACAACGAGAACGAACTGACTACGTGGACTGAGTATTGGCTGAACGGTGAGCTTGTGCACCGCTCTGCACATGTGATTTTGAAACAGATGCCCAGCTTTGCGGGCGGCGAAACAGCAACTTTTTAAGGGGAAATACCGTGGCAAACACCCAAAGCATGTGCACTTCGTTCCTTGGCGAACTGATGACGGGCACGCACAACTTCGGCACTGCCCCCATTCGTGCGGTCACCACGGCAGACACGTTCAAAGCAGCGCTGTACCTCGCTTCGGCGACCATCAATGCGGCCACCACGGCCTACTCTGCTACGGGAGAGGTTTCCGGCGCGGGCTACACCGCTGGCGGCATCACGGTCACCAACGCAACTCCCCCCACGGCCACGAACTCTTCAGCAACCGCTGGTGTAGGCTACTGGACTCCTTCTGCCAGCTTGGTCTACACGACGGTTACCCTGACCACGGCGTTCGACACGGTGTTGATTTACAACTCCACCCAGAGCGACAAGGCAGTCAGTGTGCACACCTTCTCTTCGCAGACCATCACTGCTGGAACCTTGACGCTGACAATGCCGTCCAATACCACGACGACTGCACTGCTGCGTTTGGCTACAACCTAATAGCGGGGCGCGGCTATACGCCGTGTAGACCATGTTTGGTATAAACCCGTTTTCCGCTGCGCCGTTTGGAGCCACGGCTGCGGGCGGGGTATCTGGCGTTCAAGCCACAGGCAATACTGGGTCAGTCGCAACGGTAGATAAAACCTTCGCGCTCACCGGGGTCAGTGCGGAAGCCCAAGTCAACTACGCATGGGGCACAGGGGCTTGGAGCGACTATGGATGGGGCGGCGTATCCCCCAACCTCACTGCCACCGTCACATACGAGCGCTCTATCTCGGGCGTTGCAGCTACTGGGGCGGTTGATAGCGTCTCTGTAGGGGTCTCCATCGCTCTGTTGGGGGTGCAGGCTTCCGGCGCAGTTGGCACAGTCACCTACAGCCATGTAGTTTCCTTAACCGGGGTTCAGGCTAACGGTGCAGTTGGCTCCGTCACGACAAGCCGAACTCTCGCTCTTACCGGCGTACAGGCTTCTGGTCTGGTTGGCACGGCCACCCCAAGCACCACTATCGCTCTGACGGGCAACCAAGCCGCTGGCGCAGTGGGGTCTGTCACCTACAGCTTGTCCCAAGCCCTCACAGGAGTGGCTGCGGCAGGGGCGGTGGGCTCCGTCACTACCAGCCGGACTTTAGCGCTGTCAGGAGTTGAAGCAGCCGGGGCTGTGGGCTCCGTGGTATTTTCCAAAGAGGCTGCGCTTACGGGCGTACAAGCAGACGGTGAGGTTGGGACTGTAATCCCCCCACTGAGCATCAGCACCGTATCGGCGGAAGGTCAGGTTGGTAGCGTTGGGTTTGGCATCACCGTGGCACTGTCCGGGGTTTCTGCCTCTGGCTACGTAGGTTCGCTCCGACTGCTGTGGGAATTGATTGACGATAGCCAGACGGCAAACTGGCAGGTTATTGATGACTCGCAGTCCGCAGCATGGGCCGCGATTGACACCGCTCAGACTTCAAGCTGGAGTAACGTGAGTACCACCCAAACACCGGGCTGGGATACAATCGACAACGCGCAAACCGACCAATGGGAACTGGTCGAAACGACATAGGGTTATAAATGGCACTTGTTTTAGCCGACCGCGTACAGGTAACAGCGACAGCCAACACGACTGTCAGCTTCACGTTAGGCGCGACCTCTACCGGCTACCAGAGCTTTGCCGTTATCGGGAACACCAATACCACGTACTACTCTGCAACGGATGGAACAAACTGGGAGGTGGGGATTGGAACCTACGCCACGGCTGGCCCGACCTTGACCCGCACCACAATCTTCTCATCCAGCAACAGCAACAATGCTGTCAGTACGTTTGGGGCAACAGTCACGGTATTCGTGACATACCCAGCTAACCTTGCAGTGCCCGAAGGCAAAGCAATCATCATGTCGATGGTGTTCGGCATCTAAAGGAATCGTATGGCAAACCCGAACATGATTAACGTGTCCTCCATCCTTGGAGCGACTACCTACCTTGTGCCGACCACCACAACCGCGACCACATGGACTGCACTGACCCCAGCAGTGGGTACAGTGAACAAAATTGCATCCATGACAGCCGCGAATGTCACGGGAACTGCCGCAAGCATCACGGTATCCATCAACAGCGCGACAGGTGGCGGCGGCACAGCGTACCGACTTGCGTACCAAATCAGCGTACCGGCGAACTCCACTCTCAGCGTTATTGACAAAAGCACCATGATTTACGTAGGCGAGGCGCAGTCCATCGTTGTGACATCCGGCACTACCAACGCCATTGAAATGGTGGCTGCATACGAGGCCATCAGCTAATGCAACGCTACAAGGGCAACATTCGGTCTGCTACGGCTGCGCCGACAACTAACGTCGCGGCAAGTGGCATTTGGACGCCCACGGAGGCGATGCAAGCCAAGCAAGCTGGAACTTGGCCTTCTGCTGGTACAGGCGGCAGTATTGCACTCAACGGTACTAGCCAATACCTCACCGCCAATGCCGCGCAAAGCCCACCTACACTAGGCACAAGCAATTTCACCATCGAGGCGTTTGTACGCTTTGCTGTTTTTCCGGTGAATGGAAGTTTTGCCAATGTTTGTAGTCAGTCCAACGGTTCGGATTTTCGTTTCTTTTTTGGCGGTACGCCTACTGCTGGGCAATTGGTTTTGAGCGGGTGGCAAGGAGCAAGTACAAAATGGACTAGCGTTGCAACCGCTATGTCGCTCAATACTTGGTATCACGTCTGTATTATGCGGAGCAGTTCTACCGTCTGTAATATCTACTTAAATGGTGTCCAACTGGCAAAATCGTTGAACACCACAACGCTAGTGACGTACACACTTACAGGTATGAATGTGGCTGGCGAGTCGGGAAACTACCGGCTGAACGGCAACATGACAAACTACCGACTTGTAATTGGGACAGCGGTATACAACGTAGCGGGTTTTACCCCGCCCACATCGCCGTTGACCAACATCACGGACACAAAGCTGTTGTTGCTAGCGTCCACGGCTGGAACTTTCACCAACGACAGCAGCACGGCAAACGCGGGCGGGCCTTACACCGTAACCAACGTCGGCGGTGCGACATTTAGCGGGCTGACGCCGTTTTAATATGTACTACAAATCACCGACCGACACGCTTTATTGGTACGATTCAGGTACGCCATTGACGGGTTTACCCGACGGGTCTATTCCAATCACCAACGACGAAGCACGGACGCTGGCGGGGTGTGAGTTGCACGGCCCATCACCATACCCAAGCTGGGTTTTGCACGAGAGCGAAGCCTACTGGGTTGCCCCTATTTCAGCACCTGCTGATGGTAATATGTACGAATGGGATGAAGAATCCCTCTCTTGGAGAATACCAACATGACGACTGCCTATTCCGCTCTCTTGGGCCTCGCCCTCCCTGTCACGGGTGAACTGTCCGGGTCATGGGGCGATACGGTCAACGATTACATCACTGCCTACCTTGACGCAGCAGTGGCGGGTACACAGCTTATCAGTGGGAGCCAAACAGCAGTTACCCTGACTGTTACCAATGGCGCTGCCCTAACACAAGCCGCCGGTACTTCAGCGGGCTCCGCGCAGTACAACATCATTCGCTGCTCCGGTAATCCTGCCAGCCTGTTGACTATCACTGCCCCCGCAGCAAGCAAAAGCTACTTGGTCATCAATGCCACTTCTACCAGTCAGGATGTGAAATTGGTGGGTGCTGGCCCGACCACCGGAGTCACCATCGGCGCTGGTAGTTCGGCAATCTGCACATGGAACGGCTCGGACTTCATCAAGGTCTCGGGTAGCGGCGGTGCTACAGGCGGTGGAGCCGACCAGATTTTCTATGAGAATGGGCAGACCGTGAACACCAACTACACCATCACCGCTGGCAACAACGCAGGTACATTCGGCCCAGTTTCTGTTGCAGGTGGGGTAACGGTGACTGTGCCTTCCGGCTCTGTCTGGTCTATTGTTTAAGGAGAACCCATGAGTTCAGTCGCAATCCAAGGCAATGCAAGCGGGGCTGGTGTATTCACCATCGCCTCGCCCAACAGCGCCAGCAGCTACACCGCCACGCTGCCCACGCAGACCGGCACGCTGGTGTCTGGAACCAGCACCTCCAATGCAGTCATCCCAGCAGGCACTACGGCGATTGCGCCGATGCTGTTGACCTCGGGCACGAACCTGACCTCTGCCACCGCCGGTGCAATCGAGTACGACGGCAAGGTGGTGTATGCCACCCCCAAGGTGCGCAGCGGGGGGTTGTCCCCGGTGCGCAGTTCTACCGATTGAACGCTGACCTTGTTGGCTTAAATGTCAACACCGCGCAAAACATTTTGGGCGTTGGTGTTACGCTGTCCGCAAGCACGGTATACGCGTTCCGACTGCACTTTGTGCTGACAAAATCTGCTGGAGCAACGTCGCGCACAACTTCTTTGAGTTTTGCTGGAACAGCTACATTGAACAACATTTTGTACGGTGGGGCAATAAATAGTGTCAACTCTGCATATGCGTCGGGTTTAGTTACGGCATCTCAAAGTTTTGATGCAAACACTGCGGCAGCTACTGTAGCTTCAGGGGCTTCAACCGCTACTGCGCAAACCCAGTATTACTACCTTGCTGGCACGGTATCCGTAAACGCTGGCGGAACTTTCATTCCGCAGTACACCCTTTCTGCCGCACCGGGCGGGGCATTCTCTACAGTCGCTGGCAGCTACATGCTGATTTACCCCATCAGCGCATCGGGCGGCGCAACCAACGTCGGCGTTTGGGCTTAAAGGAACACAACCATGACCGTTTCACTTAATGGCACAAGCAACAGCGCTGCGGCTCCCGCAGTGACAGGCGCTGACACTGCTACCGGGGTGTTCTTCCCCACGACCAACGTCGCTGCTTTTTCCACCAATGGAACAGAACGGATGCGGGTTAACTCCACCGGGTCAGTGCTTGTTAACACAACATCTACTCTTGGTGGTGACGGTAGCGCAATGTCGGTGCTTGCAATAGGCGCATCGTCGCTTGCTTTTCAAGCCGGAAACAGCAGTGTTGTAGGAGACCTCACACGTTTTTACTATGGAGCCACTAAAGTAGGCTCTATCTCAATAACTGCTTCCGCTACCGCGTACAACACTTCGTCCGATTACCGCCTCAAGGAAGACATTGCCCCCATGACGGGCGCGTTGGAAAAGGTAGCCGCGCTCAAGCCCGTTACCTACAAGTGGAAAGTAGATGGCGCTGCGGGCGAAGGTTTCATTGCGCATGAACTAGCTGAAGTTTGCTCCCATGCCGTAGCAGGCGAAAAAGATGCCGTAGATGCTGATGGCAACCCGCAGTACCAAGGTATTGACGTATCGTTCCTTGTTGCAACGCTGACCGCAGCAATCCAAGAGCAACAAGCCCTCATCACTTCCTTGACCGACCGCGTTGCGGCACTTGAAGGAGCAACAGCATGACAACCACAATTAGCGGAAGTTCTGGGGTCACATTCCCTGCTGGCGGCGTTGGCAATCCTGCCGGTGCTGTGGTCGGTACGACTGACACTCAGACGCTGACCAACAAGACGATTACTGGGGCTACTGCCTTAACCGTTTCATCTGCTACGGGCGTTATTGGGTTTGATACAGGCGCTGGCGGAACAGTTACGCAAGCGACCAGCAAATCAACCGCCGTAACATTGGATAGACCAAGTGGTCGCATCACAATGAATAACGCAGCTTTAGCTGCCAGCACTACGGTTGAGTTCACGTTCAACAATTCATTGATTACCGGCGGTAGTGTGCTTGTTTTGAACATCACTGGGAATGCCACCACCGCTGCTGCATACAACCTCGGGACAAGAAGCCAAGCTGGCGGCTCTATCATTATTGGCGTTCGCAACGTCACAGCGGGGTCTCTATCTGAAGCAATTCAGATTTCATACGCACTAATTAGCGGCGCAACGGCATAACCAATGTGCGCTGGTTCATTCCACTCTTCATCTTATCGTTGGTCTACGGGGCCACGGTCAAGCGCGAGTGCAGTGTCAGTGAGTTTGTAAATATCGGGTACTCCAACCATGACCCCAAAGAGCGTGCAGATAGGGCTTGGGAATGGTTGGATGAGTCAGGGCCAGCTTGCACCAAAGAGCAGTTGACCTTGATCTACTCGAACTTGGCGACGATAATGGGGCCTGCCGACAGTATGAAAATACGGTCGAAGGTTGAACAGCTTTGGGAAAGGGCAGCAAAATGAACGAGTCATGGTTAGCCAAAAACATCCAGCCGGTGACGGTTGCCTTCCTCCTGTTCTCCTACTTCTTCTTTGCTCTGCTGTCTGTCTTTGAGATGGAGACACGGGGCGCGTACGTTGACCTGCTCGGGCAGGCCATGATTATTGTTATCACCGCCATCTTCGCAGGCAAGACCGCCGAGAAGATTGTTGAC
>Ga0247723_1001335_pt1 | contig 14627 bp, 31 predicted proteins | sample MSEWelMarce5H_FC_FD_189079 | JGI IMG/M metagenome (GOLD analysis project Ga0247723, IMG submission 189079) | Subsurface sediment microbial communities from gas well in West Virginia, United States - MSEEL Well Study Marcellus 5H_FC | ecosystem: Environmental > Terrestrial > Deep subsurface >...
GAATTAATTGAGAAAAATAAAGATTTAATAGAAAAAGGAGTAAAATTCATTATACCATTCCCAGAAATAAAAATTGTTTAATGTTATGAAAATATTTTCTAAAAATTCAATAGCTCAAGAACGATTTGATTTTCATATAGATGTCAATTGTGAAAAATATAAAAATAAACCTATCTCTATATTCTGCGATTGGCCAGCTTCATTAGCGGAATTAAGTGAAAATCCAATTAACATCATTATATTAAATGAACCTAATGAACTTTTTGGATTAGTTGATTGGACTATATTTAATCAAGATCATTTTGCGGTTATATTGTCTCAATGGGATAAAATTCATCAAAATTGCCCAAATTCATTAGTATTCGTTCACGGTGAAACTAATTTAGATAGAGAATATATCGAAAGTTATAAGATTAATCCTGAACGAAAATATGAGGTGACTTTCTTAAGTGGGGTATTAGAGATACTTCCTGGTCATAAATTAAGACAAAGAGTATTATATAATGAGCCTAATATTACTATTCCTCATAAATTCTGGAAAACATTAGATGATTTTGACCCTAGAGGACAACGTCCAGGATATTTTGAAGTAAAAATGACTAAATGGGGTAATCCCATTGAAGGCGAGGGAAAGAAACAAGTTTGGGATAGACATACTATGTTCCACGTAGCTATAGAAAGTAAAAAAGAAATTAACTATTTCGCTGATAAAATATTGGATTGCTTCGCAACCAAAACTTTACCTATATACTACGGTTCTCCCAATATTTCAGATTTCGGATATGATGAAAACGGAATTATTAGATTCAATGATGAGAATGAATTAGTAAACATACTAAACAATCTAACTCCAGATGATTATTATAGTAGATTAGAAGCGATAAATAATAATTACGAAGCCGTTCAGAAATATGGATTTTTCTTTGATAGAGTAGAGGGATTTTTAGATGAATTAATCAAAATAAACAATCTATGAGGATATTAGTTATAGGTGATAGTTGTGAGGATCATTACATATATTGCGCGTCAGATAGATTCTGTCCAGATGCTCCTGTTCCTGTTTTAAATCCGGTTAAAACCATTAAATCGCTAGGAATGGCGGGAAATGTATCAGATAATCTTAGATCATTAGGCGCAGAAGTAGATATATTATCCAACACAGAGAAAATTAAAAAGATAAGATATGTTCATGAAAGAACAAATCATATGTTTATTAGAGTAGATGAAGGTGAAAATAATATAAAACGAGTTAAACCTAGTCTTTTAGAGATTATAGACTGGGGTTCATATGATGCCGTGGTAATTAGTGATTATTGTAAAGGATTCTTAACCGAAGATGATATAGAATATATTACTAAACAACATTCTTTAACATTTTTAGATACTAAAAAACCATTAGGAGCATTTGCTGAGCATACTACGTTTATAAAAATAAATGACGTTGAGTACAATAAAACTAAATCAACAGTAACACCTACCCTAAAAGAAAAACTGATAATAACTTTAGGCTCTAAAGGGGCAATTTACAGAGAAAATTCATATCATGTAAATGAAGTAGATGTAAGAGATACTAGCGGAGCTGGAGACACGTTCTTAGCAGGACTAGTATATTATTATATTATTCATACAGTTATAGATCATGCTATCAATATGGCAAACGAATGTGCTAGTCAAGTAGTACAGAAAAAAGGAACAGCAAAAGTAAATAAAAACGAATTAAAATATGGAATATAAATTTAGTGAAAAATTACCTGAAGTTGCCATCATACAACCTAGTATATTTTACGACTTCAGAGGTGAATACGTTGAAACCTGGAATTCTGAATACTATAAAGTATTTAATGAGGGTAAAATCGAATTTAAACAAGATGATGTTAGTGTGTCAGGTAAACATACTTTAAGAGGATTACATGGTGATTTCGAAACATGGAAATTAGTACAATGTATTCATGGTTCATTATTACAAGTAGTAGTAGACATGAGAACAGAGAGTAAAACATACCTTCAGTATGATATGTTTTCTATAACGGATAAGAATAGAACACAAATTCTTGTACCTCCTGGATTTGCTAATGGACATTTAGTGATGAGTGAAATGGGAGTATTCTCTTATAAACAATCAACATTGTATAAAGGAGTAGGGGCTCAATTCACTGTAAGATGGGATGATCCTAAGGTTAATATTTCTTGGCCTATTCAGAACCCTATATTATCGTCAAGAGACAAAAATGCAAATTTTATAAAATGAAAAAAGTTTTAATCACAGGAGGAGCAGGATACCTAGGCTCAGTATTAACGGAATTCTTATTACATAACGGATATTATGTAACCGTTTTAGATAATCTATTATACAAACAAACATCTGTAGCACCGTTTACTTACCAATCTAATTTTAAATTTATTTTAGGTGATGTTAGAAATACAGTATTACTTAAGAAATTAGTTGAAGAACATGACGTTATAATTCCATTAGCCGCTATTGTTGGTATGCCAGCGTGTGATGCTAACCCAGATTTAACTGTAGATGTTAATTACAAACAAGTAAAAAATATTTCTGAATGGGTTACTAAAGATCAAATAGTATTACTTCCTAACACTAATAGTCAATACGGTTCGTCTCCAGATATAATTACAGAAGAATCTCCGTTTAATCCGCTTTCATTATACGCTGAAACTAAATGCGATGCTGAAAAAGCAATATTGGATTCAGGTAACGGGATTGCATTGAGATTAGCTACTGTATTTGGCATGTCATATAGAATGAGAACAGATTTATTAGTTAACGATTTTGTTTACAAATCAGTAACAGATGGTTATTTAGTATTATTCGAATCTCACTTCATTCGCAACTATATACACGTAAGAGACATAGCAAATACATTCTTGTTTATGATAAATAACTACAGTAAACTTAATAATGATGTATTCAATGTAGGTTTATCATCCGCTAACTGTACTAAATTAGAGTTGGCTCATAAAATACAAAAATATGTCCCTGAGTTAGTCATAATAGAAAATAATTTTAAACAAGATCTTGATCAAAGAAATTATAGAGTTTCGAATTCTAAGTTGGAAAGTCAAGGTTGGTTACCTAAATTTACTCTCGAAGATGGTATCGAGGAACTTATTAAAGGATATCAACTAATTAAAAAATATAATAATAAAAGCTTTACAAATTTATAAAATGGAAAATTTAAAACTACAAACAGAATTCCCAATAGCATATGAATCTCCGGATCATTTAATGCCGTGGGGTACAATGAGAGATAACTCAACTAACCCTGCTTTTATTCAGGAAGTACAAGATTTTTTTAAATCAAACTACGATTTAGATAAAATTAAATTTATGGACCTAGGTTGTTCAGGAGGTCAATTAGCTGTAGATTTCTATAAAAACGGAAATGTAGCTGTTGGTTTAGAGGGAAGTGACTATAGTGTTAAACACCAAAGAGCTAACTGGCCTGAACATCATAATAAAATGTTATTTACATGTGATGTAGCTAAACCATATACAGTATCAATGAATGATGAGCAGTACGAATGTAATATGGTAACTGCATGGGAAGTTATTGAACATATCCATCCTGATAGTTTAAATATGTTCTTCACTAACATCTCAAATCACTTAGAGAATAATGGTGTGTTTGTAGGTTCTATCTCAACTAATGTTGAAATTATTGAAGGACACGTTTTACACCAATCAGTATTTTCTGAAGCAGATTGGTACGAGAAATTCCCTGAAATTTTATCAGGAACTAATCTTGTTTTATATCAATACCCTTTCCAAAATGTAGTAAGAGGTGATTGGGGATCGTTTCATGTATTGCTTAGAAAAGAAGTAAAATAATGAATATATTAGTAACAGGAGCAACAGGATTTGTTGGAAGGCACTTAGTTCCAGCATTAGAAAAATTTGATTATAATATTGTTACTACTAATAGAAATAGCTATGAATATGTTCTATCAAATAATAGATATAATTCGTTTGAATACATAATTCATTTAGCTGTTAAAACGTCTGCGGGTGGGTATTGCCAAACCCACCCAGGAGAACAGTTTTTAGAAAACCAAAATATAAACACAATTATGTTTAATTTTTGGAAAGCTTATCAACCTCAAGCTAAAATGATTACATTCGGTTCATCATGTGGTTATGATAAAAATAGTATTAAAACTGAAGATAACTATTTAAAAGGTGAAACTGAGCCAGGATATGAAGCATACGGCGCTATAAAACGTAACTTATTAGTGGGATTACAATCACTAAAAAAAGAATACAATATGGGATACAGTTACTTAATTCCATCAGTATTTTACGGTCCTGAGTATGATTTAAATGATAAGCATTTTATATTCGATTTAATTAGAAAAATATCTAATGCTAAGAAAAACGGTGATAAAGTAGTATTATGGGGAACCGGAGAACAAAAACGGGAACTAATATATATCAAAGATGCCGTTAATATTATACTTAATGCGATGACATGGGATAAAGACGTAGTTAATTTATCATCAGGTAAAGAACACTCACTTAAAGAATATGCTCAGGTAATATGCGACATTATAGGATACGATTTTAATTTAATTGAATGGGATACTAACGCTTTTGTAGGTGCACCTAATAAAAAATTAATTAATACCCATCTTCAAGATTACCAATTTACCTCTTTAAAAGAAGGATTAATAAACACAATACAGTATTATGAAAATAGGAGTAGTAGTAGTAAATAGAAATGACGGGTACAAAGATTTTGAACGTGGTTTAATTCACTTTAAAGCTATGTTAGATTCTTTTGATGAAATAACATATATTGATTGGAATTCACCTAGTGGATCATTCTTATGGGAAATACAGGATAAATTACCCAAAACAGGTAAAATAAAACATTTTGTGATCCCACCAGAAGTAGTCTCTCAAATAATACTTGATCCTAAAGCACAACAGTGTAATGAAAGTTTAAGTAGAAACATTGGTATAAGAAGAAGCGAATGTGATTGGGTAGTGTCAACAAATATTGATATAATCCCACCTAAACGAGAAGATATCGTTAAATTAATGGAACACTCAGATCCAAATACATTCTATACAATATCAAGACGTGAAGCCCCTAAAGATATTGTATATAAACATGGTCATGAGAATTGGGAAGCGATGAGGGATGAATTATACGATGTCATACCAGAGCGTCATTTCCCAGCAATGGTATCTCCTAGTGATGGGTATAGTTTAATCAATTGCTGTGGTGATTTTCAATTAGCACATAAAAGCGTTTGGGATAAGATAAAAGGTTTTGAAGAAAATATGACTTATGCTTGCTTTGTAGACACTAATGTTCAGAAAAAAGCAGTATTAAATGGGTTTGGTTTAAAAGCATTATATAATCCACCATTATTTCATATAGAACACGGCGCGTATTACACTAAAGAAGATGGAACTCGCGTATCTGATGCTGAAAATAAAGGTGCGTTTAAAGGCGATAATAAGGCATATAATGACGTTTGGGATTGGGTTGAATACTTCAGTGAAACTAGCAATAAAGAAAATTGGGGACTATCAGATACTGAAATTGAATATGAAATAATCTAATATTTATAATAAATATGGATTATGGAAGCTCAAGAGTTTATTAAACATGTTAAACAAGAGTGTAAAAAGCACAATATTAAGTGTGTTTTAAAAAATACCAAAACTGTTAAGTTAACTGATGACAATGATCGCTGTTCAGGCTATTTTGATGAAGAAAGTTTAGTTGTAGCCATGAATCGTCCTGACGCGCTCCAAATATTAGTTCATGAATACTGCCATTTAACTCAGTGGGTTGAACAATGTGATTCATGGGTAACCAGTGTCAAAAATGAAAGCCATGATAAGTTATATAGATGGTTAGCTGGTGAGGATATTAAGGATATTAAAAAAGCAATTAGTATATGCCGTGATCTAGAATTAGATAATGAAAAACGAGCAATTAAAATGATAAAACGTTTTAACTTACCTATCGACATTGACATTTATATTAAAAAAGCAAACGCTTATGTTCAATACTATAACTACTTACCAATCTCTCGCAAATGGTGTAGCCCAAAAAACTCACCCTATAAAAATAACCGTTTAGTTGAATTAATGTCTAGTAAGTTTAATATGAACTATAATAAACTAACTAAAAGATTATTAAAAGCATTCACAGAAGAAAATATTTAATATTTATACACAAAATAAAATAATGGCAAACCCAAAACTATCAGTATCCGTTAATAAAAATCCAACTAAACAAGGTGTTAAAGTACAATTTACTTTTCCTGAACAAATAGCAGGAGATCAAAAAGCGGAAATGACTCAAAAAATACAACAAAAATTAACGCAGGGCTTAGCACCGTATAAACTTACAGTAAGTCAAGATACAGATGTACCATATTCAAACGTAATAGGATTTTTAATCCCTATATCTGACATTAAATTATTGATTAAAGGCGCAATTTCTGGTACAGGCAATACAGACGCTGAATTACCTCCTAACATGTAAAAAATCGCATAAAAACATGAGTAAATCTAAGAGAAAAATACCGACATTTAAAGTGTCAGTTATGCCAGATGCAGATTACTCACAAATACTTCAAATTCCTGAAGTTAGAGAAGCTGTAATGGGTGAAGTAGTAGTAGCCATCAAAGAAGGTGTAGCTAATAAAAAGAAAAGCATATCTCTATTTTCTTTGGCAAACTCAGAATATTATCTTGAGTTAGAAGAACAGCAATGGGGTGCTTCTTTACAACAAGCATTGAATTATTATATTCAAGAGGAAGATTACAATAAGTGTATAGAATGTAGAGAATTACTAAAAAAATTAAGTTATGACAAAACCGCTAGATGAACACAATGACAAAGTTAAAAGTACTATTGAAACTATTATAGGAGCTAGTACTACATTAAAACGTAGAAGAAAAACGAAAGAAGACTTTAATAAAGAAAAATTCGAGATTATTATACGTACGTTAGAAGAAGTTGAAATCCGTTCATCTCTATTAAAAGAAGATTTTAATTTAGACCTCCAAAAATATGACGATAAATTCTATATGATAATAGATAACTTATTGGAATTATATTTAGGAAAAGAAGCAATAGGATTAATTGATTTTTATTTATCAGGTAGGGTTAGTGAAGATGGACTTGAGAATGAAGTAATAGACTCAACCGGAAACGCAATACCATTAAACACACCTGGTGATTTATGGGAAGCCATCCAGTTATTAAAAGCTAGTTTACCTAAAAAGAAATAAATGGCTAAACCTATAGGATCAAAAGGAGCACCTTCTAAGGTATACTCTAAAGCTGATTTATTACGGGCAATGCGTTTTACCAAATCAGTAAAGGCAGCAGCACGGTATTTAGGTTGTAGTTACCAACACATTAAACCTTACTTTAAAATGTATAGGTTAGATGATGGTGATATAACATCCCCTACTCTATTTGAAACCCATAAAAATCAACAAGGTAAAGGTATTCCTAAATACCTTCCTAATAGACGTAAAGAACCAAATGTTAAAAACATTGTAACAACGGGTACTGGTTGGGAATCATTCAGTGAAAATAAAATAAAAGCAAGATTGATTGCTGAGGGGTATATTAAAGATGAGTGTTATAAGTGTGGTTTTTGTGAAAAACGAATGACTGACTATAAAATTCCATTATTATTAAATTTTAAGGATGGTAATAAAATAAATTATTTTCTAGATAATTTAGAATTAGTATGTTATAATTGCTATTTTCTATTTGTTGCTGATCCAATGTCATCAGATCAAGTTAGAGATATTGAAAGTAATCAACAAGTGAAAACAACATCGTTTGATTGGGAAACGGAAAAGCACACACCACCTGTAATAACAGATGATGTTCATCTTGATAATATGAGAGCTTTAGGTTTATTGGATTAAAAGTTGGAGAGGCAAAAAAAATATCTTACATTTACACAAATAAAAAAATATGAGTTACGAATTATTAGAAAAATTTGACAAGTTCAAAATTCCTGAAGAAGTTAATGCCCAAGTTAAAATGGGACTTATCACCATGCCTAAGAATATGCTTAGAGTAATGTTATTTGCTGGTGAAAATAACTTAACTAATGAAAATATTGATTATTGGATGTCAATTAGACCTGAGCGCCAATCAGATGAAAATCCTGCTGAGTATAAATTAAGACAGAAATTTCAGGGTGCTTTGGCAAAATACAGACCATATCTTTATGATTATTCTGAAAGTTTAAAAACACTATAATTATGAAATATTATCAAGTACAAGTACAATTTACCTTAGATGAAGGTAAAAAACAAAAATTAGCGTATTTAGTAGACGCTGAAAGTTGCATCGAAGCAGAAACAAATACTGTAAAACACTTAATGAATGCTGGTGAGCATAATTTTGAAGTAAAATCAGTAGTTGAATCAAAAATAGTAGATGTAATATACACATCAACAACAACCGAAAATAAAGAAGAATAAAATGAAAAAAGTAGTATTATTAATGGCAGTAGCCGCAGTGTTTGCTTCATGCACACCAAAAAACAACACAACCTCAGGTTTATTAGGTGGTGATTCATCTACAGTAACAACAGATTCTACAAATGTAGATCCAGTTGAGTTTGAATCAATGGTACAAGATACCTTTACAAACTAGTAATCAAGTACACCCCAACAAAGTTTAAAAACTAGTTGGGGTTTTTATTTTAAATAACAATATGCAAGTAGGAAGTTTAGTAGAATGTGTTAATGGTAGTTTCGATGCTAAACTAATTGAGTTAATACCAAATAAACCTAAAAAAGGTAAAATATATACTATTAGGACAATTCAAAATTATCCTAAAAAGAATTCTGTAGGATTATTATTAGAGGAAATAATCAATGAACCGTTAATGATGCCTAATATGGATGGGTTATTTGAACCTACATTTAATATTGAACGATTCAGAGAATTACCTGAAATGAATATCGAAGAATTAATTGAAGAATTAGAATTAACCAATGACTAAAATAGTTTTTATAAGCGATACACATAATCACCATGATGAAGTAAAATTACCTAAAGGTGACATACTAGTACATTCTGGTGATTTTAGTGGTAGAGGATATCCTCACGAATTAGCAGATTTTTGGATGTGGTTAATGGAACAATCTACTAAGTTTAAACATATAGTGTTTATTGCTGGTAATCATGATTTATCATTTGAATATAAAGCTGAATGGGTTAATGATATGATAAAACAACTACCTGACAATGTGCATTACTTGGAAGATTCAGAAGTAATATTAGAAGGTATAAAGTTTTACGGAACACCATGGCAACCTGAGTTTCATAATTGGGGATTTAATTTACCGAGGGGCGAAAAATTAGATGAAAAATGGGCCTTGATTCCAAATGATACTGATGTATTAATAACCCACGGCCCACCAGCAACTATATTGGACTACACCGAACGTGATAAAATTAATGTAGGTTGTGTTGATTTGTTCCATAAGATTAAAGAGGTTAAACCAAAAATTAGTGTATTTGGGCATATCCATGAAGGATACGGATATAGAGATATATATGGTACTTTATTTATTAACGCCAGTACATGTAATCTTAGATACCAACCCACCAATCCCCCAGTATCTGTTAAGTTTTCTAAAAAAAGTATAAGATTTATTTAAGGATTTTACCTAGCTATTATATTTATCAGTAATCAAGTTTGTGTATGTAATTAAATAACTAAAACATATAGAATATGATTAAATTTTTTAAAGAACTATTTGACGATAACAACTCTATCAACGAAAAAGCGGTGGTAGGTTTTATCGCTTTTTTTATGCTTGTAGTGGCACTAGGTGTAGATCTTGTTACAGGTTACTTTGGAGCCCCATTAGTATTAAACGAATTCATATTTGATGGATTTATGGTTATTGTTTTAGGTTCATTTGGAATAGCATCTGTTGATAAATGGATGAATAAAAAAGACAAACAACATGGCGAAGAAAATAACAACAACAGCAGCATCAACGATAGCGAAGGAGGCGAGTAACGTAGTGAAAATGCCTATTTCATTTGAGCAATTCTCAAAAGACCCAGTTAAAGGACTATTATTCATAGTTCTTATTGCCATCGGTTACTTATATGTTGATGGTAAAATGAATTACCAATCTCAAATAGTTAAACACGAAGATAAAATAGTAGTGTTAGAAAATAAAATTGATTTACTATCCAATGCTCTTAAACGTAGTGATAGCGCTCTAGCTGTAACTGTAACTAAGTTAGAAATCTTAACTCAAATGTCTAAATAATGAAAACAATCCTAATCTCCTTTTTATTAACACTGCTAGTTGTATCAGCATCAACCCCAGTAAGAGAAAAAGAATCAGAAGTTGACGTAGAAGCAATTTTAGCTAGATGTGATAAAAACTTAACTAAAGCATCAACAGTTACTAAAGTAGCTGATAAGCAACAAAAAGCTAAAATGACTGAACTACATGAAACTGTAACTAAGTTAGAAGAAGAGAAAAAAGAATTAGAAACTGTATTAACTGAAACAAAACATGAACTACAAACTGCTAAAGAAGTTATCAATAACAATGCTGTTGATACTGGTGAGCGCTTCGACTTATTCCCAAAGGATTAGGACAATAGGAACAGATACATTTGTAGCGTTTTCTCGTGAACAGGCAAAAGCCATTAATGATACATTTATATCTCAAAAACAAACCATAAAAAAACTAAAACAATCAGACAGTCTTTATGTTGTTAAAGAAAAACAACATACTATACAAGACAGTACTAAAAGAGTAAAGGACAGCCTTACTTACTTCGAACAAATACTTCCAGCATTAAGTGAAATAAAAGAGTTATTAGCCACCCAAATCGAAACACCATTTAGAGGTAATATAGAAATAGGTGCTGGAGCGGGCGCATCAACATATTTTGGAGCTTATAGACCCTTTAGTACATTAATAGATGATAAATACTATATTCCATTAGGTGCAGGTGTATTAAAGTATAACTTACATAAACATTTAACAACTCAGTTTGAAGTAATGGGGACACAAATATCAGCAGGTCCTATCAACAAACAAATAATGGCCGGTATGTTATTTGCAAGTTATAACATTGCCCCAAATACATACAGTGTTCGAGTAGGTATGATCCCAGTAGTAAGTGTTGGTTATACTGTATTTGGATTACCAAACGCAGTGGTTGTTGGAGCAGGATTAAAAGGATACTTTACATCTAAAACAGCACTTGAAGTAAGTGTTAGATATCAATTAACAAATATTGATGATATAGGAAAGAGCGACCACTTAATGTGGGGTCACCTCATGATAACAAGAAAAATAAAATAAAATATAAAGCTCCCAAAAGGAGCTTTTTTTATTCTTGGTAAGGCAAAAATCTTTATTTATATTTACTCCTATGGCAGATAATATAATTCGAAAAAAGGATGAAAATGAGTTTATGGATTGTTTACAAAACCGTGAATTTAATTTGATTGAAAAAATGGTCAATAGTATATTGAATGCTATCGCTAAAAATAAGAAAAAAGTAGATGTATTTAGTGTTATATTCTCAGACGGTAGTGAATTCATATTTACTATGCACAAGCCAAATTACAAAGAATGTTTAGAAAATTGCATACGTGATTTTGAAAAACAAGAGTTATATGAAAAATGTACTGAAATAAAAGAAGCAATAAATTTATTATGATGACACCACAAGAAAAAGCAGAAGAATTAGTAAGAAAATACTATTCTTTTGGGTTAAATAACCCAGCACAATCATTTAGTTGGCATGAATGTAAACAATGTGCTTTAATTGCAGTTGATGAGATATTAGAAGCTAAAACTAAAATATTAAATAAAGGAGATGGATGGCAATTAGTTGAATGTAATATTTATTGGAAAGAAGTAAAAACCGAAATACAAAACCTATGACACCACACGAAAAAGCAGTTGAGTTAGTGGATTATTTTATGAACTTTAATCCAGTTAAATTATCAGACTACTCAAAAATATACTTACCTACAGCTAAAAAGTTCGCTTTAAAAGTGTGTGATGAGGTATTAGATAAAGATGGTTATAACAATGATTATTGGCAAGAAGTTAAACAAGAAATAGAAAAATTATGACACCTCAAGAAAAAGCAGAAGAGTTAGTTTATTTTTTTAGAATGAGAACTGAATTTAGTTCTATTACTGCAGCCAAGGAATGTGCTTTAAAAGTATGTGATGAGGTGTTGGGTTATATGGGTGCAGATAGAGGTTATGAGTTTTGGACACAAGTTAAACAAGAAATAGAAAAATTATGACATACATTAAAGTAACATGGCTCGCTTGTGATTATGAAGAAAGATTCCCAATTATATCTGCAGATTCATTTGATAATTTAAAGTTAGCATTAGATGATTATTGCGGAGCTGATGAGAGAAATTCAGGTAAATGTAATGGATTTATCCCATATATTACTAAATACCCAGATGATTATGAAGGATATTATGAATATGAATGTTGTAAGAATGGTAATGATTGGAGTGAGACATATATAGATAAGTTTAAGGTATATTGTATTGAATTTTATCCACAAACTAAATATGAAAAGTTATGAGATTTACTAAAGAAAAAGAAATGAAAGAAGCGTATTGGAATAGAACCTGCAAAACAAAAACTAAGTTCTTGTGGTGTCCTATTACTATCGGAGGTGAAACACGTTGGTTTGAAACAGCAACCATTGAATATCGTGTTAATTGGGATTTTGGTTTATTTGTTGATAGATATTATTACTGGGAACCACTTAATTTTATAGAGGAATGATAAAAATAGAACCAATGATAATTACTGTTTCTTCTTATGGTAAGAAAGTAACAGCAGAGATACCAGGTGACTCCACAATAGAGGAAGTAGCTAAAACATTTAGAGGATTGTTAATAGCAAACGATTGGAGTGTTGAAGTAGTAGATAGATATATTAAGACTGATGAATTATCGGATTGGGATGTTACATTAAGGGATGGATTAGAAGATGAATAACAAAAGATACAACCAGATTATTGAAGCGGTTGGTCAAGAATATACTAAATGGTTTTATGATAATGCGGTTCCGTCTGTTAGCGGTAAGCCAATATTAAATGGGGAAGGGATATTAACTAGAGGTGATTTCATCAACAAAATTAAAACCGATCCAGAGTTCTCTGAAAAGTGGGGACTAAAGATTGAGGAAAGAGAGTTAGATATGATGGAAAGATGGGCAATAGCAGATTTAACACCTAATATGGAAGAATTTGATTTTGCTAATTATATGTGCGATAAACATAATGTTCCAACCAAACTAATCACAATAACGTACAACAACGAAAAAATAGAAAGTTATGAATAAATTATATAGAATAAAATTTAACTGTCAATTTGTTACTCAATATCAGTCTCCTGTATTCATAACAGAAGAAAATGAAACTAAAGCTCTATCTAAATTTTTAAATATGTGTAATAAGAAGTATCCTATTAATAATATAAAAATAAAGTTTATATGTGATATGAATAAAATTAAATAATATGAACAACATAGATAAAGCATATACAGACCTCCTTCAAGATATACTTGATAATGGAGTAGAAAAGAAAGATAGAACTACAACTGGTACAATCAGTGTGTTTGGAAGACAAATCCGTCATAAAATGTCAGATGGTTTCCCTCTTTTAACTGGAAAAAAGATGTTTTTTAAAGGAATAGTAACTGAGTTACTTTGGTTTTTAAGAGGTGATACTAATATCAAGTACTTAATTGATAATGGTACCAACATATGGAATGGAGATGCTTATAAGAATTATTTAAATAAAAAAACACAGTATGATTGTGATTTTTATGAGCAAAGTGATTTTATTTTAGCAATCAAAACAGATGATGAGTTTGCTATTAAGTGGGGTGAATTAGGTCCTGTGTATGGGGCACAATGGAGAAAATGGTATTGGAGAAGTGAACCCGTTTTACCTGAAGAAAAGTATATGATTTACACAACCGAAGGTAAACCGGTAACTTGGTCAGAAGACAAACAGATAGACCAAATCCAAAACTTAATCAACGACCTTAAAACAAATCCAGACTCAAGACGATTAATGGTTAATGCTTGGAACGTAGGTGAATTACATGAAATGGTGTTACCTCCTTGTCACTTCAGTTGGCAATGTTATTCTCATGAAAAAGATGGAAAACGTTATTTGAGTTTAGCTTGGAATCAAAGATCCTGTGATGTTGGGCTTGGCATCCCCTTTAATATAGCATCTTATGGTTTATTATTAGAAATTATCGCTAAGTCTGTAAACATGATTCCGTATGAGTTAATAGGTAATCTTGGAGATTGTCATATCTACAATAACCACATTGATGGTATTAAAGAACAGTTAACAAGAGAATCATACCCATTACCAACACTAAAAATAAACTCAGGCAATGAAAATTGGCATTTATTAGAAATAGATGAAATTATAAATTCATTTGATCCTGACCTAACATTTAAAGTAGAAAATTATCAATCACATCCTTCTATTAAACTTCCTTTATCAAACTAGTATAAAAAACATAATGGCGTAATATTTATAATAAAGCGCCATTATGATTTCAAT
>Ga0247723_1001336_pt1 | contig 14625 bp, 21 predicted proteins | sample MSEWelMarce5H_FC_FD_189079 | JGI IMG/M metagenome (GOLD analysis project Ga0247723, IMG submission 189079) | Subsurface sediment microbial communities from gas well in West Virginia, United States - MSEEL Well Study Marcellus 5H_FC | ecosystem: Environmental > Terrestrial > Deep subsurface >...
ACCCCTATCAACTTTCCAACCAGCCAAGCGTGCAGATTCGGCTGCCCTGCTTGAAGCTTCCATTTCAAAGTTCACAAACCAGCACAACAAGATTAGGTTGGCAGGATTATCGCGTTTGTTACTGCCACCCATTCCGCGATTCACGCGGTGCTGAACAGTCAAGTTTTCGGTTGTGCCACAATGCCAGCAAACTTCTTCGTCACGCTTGAACAGGCTGGCACGATCCTTCGGCTTCAACGCCCCACCCCAGCCGTTTTATAAGTCAGTTCAACCATTCGTGCCTGTGACTGAATGTTAGTCTGCACATCCTGCAAATGGCGCAACTTAGCCTTCACACGATTCAACTTAGCCCTAGCCAAATCCAACTCAAACTTTATTTCAGCAGCAGCCAAAGTAGCCAACGCTTGCCGATCCAAAGCAGTCCCCACCGCATCCAAAACCGCTTGCGCCTGACACTTCGAATACTCAAAATCAAGGCGCGCAACTTCCGTTTCACATTCCAGCAACGCATCAACGCCCTTAGAAGCTTCCGAACGCACCGAAGCCAATTCGCTAATTATCGTGTCGGGTGTTTGAAATTCCATTCTTCAACCTATCTGCCAAACGCAAAAGTTCAGCATCCGCCCTGTCAGCAATCACAAACTGACCAACCAACAAGGCCATTTCGCGCAACTCATTTTGTTGCTTTATTGCCGCCCACAGAATCGCTTGCGTTTTTGAATCCATCCGCACGCTCCTTAATGACTGCAAGAGTATCGTCAGCCGCGCCACCTTGACGGGCATCCTGCCACAACAATCTAAGTTTATCCACATCAGTTAAACCCGAAGCTTCCGCAATCCAGTCACGCCCAACCAGGTTGCGTTCAACTTTCTGCATTTCTTCCCTGCTGGCACGCTTATTACCGCTGAACATAAAGTTCGCCAAGCAACGGCCAATCGAACTTGTTTCCGCGTTTTCCAAAGCTGATGTTTTGTTTGCGCCACCTGTGCCATCAATTTCAAACGCCCAACCCGAAGATTTAGGCAAATCGTTTGCCTGATCTTCCGCAGTCAAATACAACCTTGTTTCAATAACCCATTGATTACGCTTCCGATCATCTTCCGTTGTGTGATTAAACGACACAATGCGTGCATCAGCCGAAACAGGGTCAGCCCAAAAACGGCGCAACCTTTCTTCAACTGTTTCGTAATCTGCCAAATTAAAACCAGCCATCAGTTCTTTCCCTTCTTAATGACCAGAAACGGGCTTGCCCCGTTCCTACCTGCCTGACGGGTAACAACAACGTCACCATCAAACAAACCTTTTTTAGCGTAACCCATCGCATCCAAAACCTGCGACTTCAACGCGTTCAAAGCTTTCTCACACTCGCCAAACTCAGCGTGCGCATAAATTAGTTGTTCAGCCAAGTCACCCAACTCAACAGCATCATCAGTAATTTCAGGATTCATCACCCGAACTGTTTCATAAGTGCTAGTCGAACCATCCCAATCAGGGGCAACACCGGTTTCGACACTCTCCATAAATCGAACAACTTGGTCACGATCAACAGACTGCTGAAACTCATCAGCTTCAACCAGGAATTCGCGATACTTATTACCGCTAAACAAAGCACACACGATGGCTTCTTTGAACCCAAACACACGCAAATAATGTTGCACTTGGGTCAGGTAGTAGCGTGGCACACCGCTAGAAGCCCCCACAACGCCCTGTGGCAGTAGTTGCCAATCATCAGGGTAGGCGGCTGTTTTGATTTCAATAATGCCATACGCGCCATCCTGTCGCTTATAAACACCATCAGGGTTAGCGTGCGCCCACTCATCCGCAGAATGTTGCCAAGTTCCAGCATCACCCCACACTTCAAGCTCAGGATGCGAATCCACAAACTTTTCCAAAATCACCGATTCAAGTCGGCTGCCCCACTCCATCGGTTCGCTTTGCGGAATCTGATCACTAATCTTCCCCGACTTCTTAGCCCACAAAGTAAAAGCAGACTCCCACTTATTCAGGCCACAAATCGTTCCCACTTCCGAACCACCCACACCCTGCGCACGAACTTCGTGCCAGCGCGGTGACCCGTTAGGGAACAACCCAATGAACTTTGCCGAACCAAGTGTTTCGGGTAACGCTACAATTGAAAAAGACATCATCTTTCCTATCTGGTGTCGGGGAACGCGCCGTTGAGTAATCCGGCGCGTTTTTCCCTTTATGGTTTAGTATCTGAATACTAACAACAAGGAAGGACATTATGGTTATCCAAAACCAAAACGGATCAGTCGAAATCATTTGCGACTGGTGCGCTGGCAAACTATCCGACTACACCACCGATTTGCCAAAAGACATTCAAGCCGCGTATCGTGTTGCTGAATCCTTCGGCTTCCAAACCGCCAAAGGAAACGAAAGGTGTTCATACTGTGTCTAAACAAACAAAGCTTTACAAAGACTTGATGCGAGAAATCCAAAACCTTGCAGACAAAACGCCCTGCCAAGTGTTCCCCGACTATTGGGATGATGACCTGCCAGGTGTGGATTGGGAAACTCGCAAGCAACAAGTTGCTGGCGCAAAAGTGTTGTGCGGTGACTGCCCTGTTAAATGGTTGTGTCGCGAATACGCTGTTACAGCTAACGAACCGACCGGTGTTTGGGGTGGCCTTTCGACTGTGGACAGGGAGAAATTGGTAACGGGATCGTTATAAAAGAATTTATCTTTTTTCGTGTTTTTCCCCACAGCAACCCGAATTTGTGATTGAATAAATACATAAGGCAGACAGCCGAAAAGATAGGGAAAAGAAATGAACACCAACAAAATGATTGAGCGCAAAGTTAGCACCGGTCACAACCGCGAAGAAAGCATTGCACTTCTAAACGATCTACTAGCTCAGTTTTCAAAGATTGATAACCTAGCATCAGCACTTCACTACAACGGCTTTATCAGCTTGGCTGCTGCTGAGAAAATGCAGTTAGCCGCATAAACTTCCCCCTAACCCCCTATCAGGGGAAAGACAGAACCCCCAGCAAATAACGGCTGGGGGTTTTCTGTTGCCTAAAAACTACTTCTTAGCCTGTGCTTCCTGAGCCTTCTGAACAGCATCCTGCACCGCTGTTTCAACAGTCACCGAATCAGCACGCCCCGTTGTAGCAATCGCATAACCAACCGCACCAACCACACCAATCATCAAAGTTCCCCACGCAATCACAACACCCGTAATCCACGAACCCGAAACCACAGCACCAACACCAGCCGACCCACCCAAAATGAACAAGAACAAACCAAAGCCACGCCAAACCAAAGAACCAACAACAGCCAAAACCGCATCAACACGATCACGCATCACTTAACCACTTTCAAAACAGGCGCAGACTTAACAACAACTTTTGTTGCTGACAAAACAGGGGCATCATCAGGGGTAGGCAACGGAGCAGCCTTCAACAAAGCTTCCTTCACCTGCAACGCCTTAATGAACGCAATCGGATCAACAAAGTTTTTACCATCCGCCGACCAGGTGTAACGCTTGCCCTTATAAATTTCAAAATGCAGGTGCTTCCCAGTCACATCACCAGTCGCACCCATCTTGCCCAACGGCACACCAGCACGAACCGAATCGCCAACCTTCACAGCAATCGAACCTTCAACAAGGTGCGCATACACAGAAATATAAACCTGACCATCAATCCAATGCTTCAACATAACGTGATGACCAAAACCGCCAACGCTTCCGTCAGCTTTACGCTTTTTCGATGGCCCAGCAAAAATGACCTTACCCAAATGAAAAGCTTCGTTATAAACATTCGCCCCACACCAAATGTCCACGCCGTTATGATGCGACCTTTTACCGCTGGTGGGGTGGGTGCGCCAACCAAACGGGCTGGTAATCTTCCAACCCTTACCAGGTTTGCCATCAACAGGGAACTGGGTCATCACACACCAAACACTTTCATCAAACCAGCAGCCAACCCACCAGAAGCCAAACTAATACCAATCAAAACCCACTTGAACTGCTCCAACTGCCGCAACCTTGCTTCGTGATCCTTAATGTTGCGTTCAACCCAATCAACGTGTGTGGGCAGTTTCTCATTCAAACGCTCAACCTGCTTAATGAGTTCAATCGCCCAACCAGGTATCTGCTCAGACATCAGCGGTCACATTCGTAATCGCTTCACCGCAAGGGCCACAACCGAAAGCTGTGGCATCAGTTTCCAAAACAATTTCAACACCGCTGTTAGGGCAGTCAGTTGTGTCACAAACAACAACATACTTAGCCATTTGTTCCACCCGACTTCATCTGAATAGCGATCCAAGAAATGTTGCGTGCAACTGCACCAGCAGAACCGCCAGCCCAAGTGTAAGCAGTAAAACCGCTAGTGCTTGCGCTTGCATAAGTTGCGCTAGTCACCGAAGAAGAAGACTGAACTGTTATGTAAATTTGTGGTGTCTGAGTAAAACGCCCAGTAGTAAAAGTGACCGCGCCGTTACCAGTAATCGAGTTCGTTCCCTGCTCAATGGCAAACGGCTGGATACGGGTAACACCACCCGAAGTGATCGCAGATTGATTAGGAAAAGTAGCGTAATCGCCACCACCGATAGCAGTCCAACCAGCACCATCGTAAAGCTCCAAAGTTTTAGTGCCTGTAATGAACGTCAGCATCCCTGCACTTGGTGAAGTGATCCCTGAGTTGCGTGCCGAAGTAGTAGCAAAAGTCATAACGCTTTGCTGCATCAAGTAAGTGTTTACTTCTGATGCGCCCAAAACCGCACCAGCAACGAAAGTTTTAAATCCTGCACCAGCCATAATATTCTTCCTTTAATTAATTCAATTTTACAGGGCGTTAGTAACCCAAAACATTTTGGTCAAGCACACCCAACAAGTTGTTATCTAACCTGAACTTGTCATCATTAGCCGACAGGTTCAACTCCAACCGGTGCGTGTCAATACCAATCTGATGTTTGATACCAATAATTTTTTGCGTGTTCGTGATCGCCGAACCCACACCACCAGGCGTGAAAGTCACAACAGCACCCGTATAAATGTCCTGCGCCAAAATTGCTTGCTGTTGCTCATTCGAAATAGCGTGCAAATCCACAGACACCGACTGAACACGCAACTCAGGTTCTTCATAAAGGCCCAAATAATAGTTCGCCAAAGCTTGCGCGTTAGCATCCGACCCAATCAACGAATCCGTCTGCGAGTAAACCCTAATGCCATACGCCGAACCATTCGTTGCGTTAGTGGCTGTGCCACCAGTCGAAGTGACCTGTCGCAAAATAATCGTTTTGTTGTAGTTCAGTTCCGATCCGTAAATAACAGAAATGTTGGTGTAAGGGATTGCTGTGCCACCTGCATCACTCAAAGCAATGTTTGTTGAACTGTTCGGTGGGTAAGTTGTAACAATGGTCAGCTTGCTGGTGGAACTGCCAGAAGTGCCATCCCAAGATTCTGTGTAAGCAACTGTTGCGGTGTCTGTCGGCCCATAAGTGCCATCGAAGAATTCACCCAACGCACTTGTTTGCTCAATCAAAACCGCATCAACATAAAGGTTGCCACCAGTCACAGCTTTGGAAATACGAATTGAAGCATCTTCACCAGCAACAGTCGGAGTAGAAAGTGCGCTGATTCGTGTCCAAGTGTTAGCGGCAACATAGGTTGAACCGGTAACCCTGTCATCAACCACACCAGCAGTCACAAAACCTGCAACCCAATCAACATAACCAGCAACAGTCACCAAAACATAAAAGCTGAACACATAAGGGAAACGGGTCACATAAGTTGCCGCCGTTTCGCTGTAAACCATTGGTGTCAAAACATTGCTTGCCTGATACGCATACGATCCCTTATACACAACATCAAGCTGACGAATACCACCACTCCAATTTGTGGTGACTGTTTCAAAGTTAGGGTTTTTACAAACGTTGTAACGAAAAGTTGTTTGTGTCGAAGGGTATTCAGAAGTTGCGCCCGACTTGAAAACAAGTTCACCCGAAGCATCAATAAACGCTGCCCCACCATCAGAAGCGGCAACCTGCTGAATGTAATCCCAAGCCGAAACATCCGCACCCACAATGTCGGTATCCAACAAATACTGCCCAGCATCCAACACAGTTCCACCCGACCAGGCAACAGCGGTGGAAGAAGCAACCGAAGCGATACGCGCCCCAGCATACTGAGCAGAAAACGCCTGTGGTGTGACGTTAGCGTTTGCAATACGGGTTGTGCCATCAAGTGCGTTGAAAGTTGCTGTCTGATCACCAACGATGGAGTAATCGAAAGCCCACGAATCAATATAACCTGTAAACACAACGACACCATTTGTGCTGATACGAACCGCGGCCTGTGGTTTTACTTGCCCATAAAAAGGTGACGAAGCGTAAGAAGGATCGAAAGCTCTTGCGCGGTTATCCAAAACAACGCTGCAAGTTGCCGCCGAATACGAATCTAAGTCGCGTGACAAACCGCGAGAAACATCAACAGAACGAACATACGAAGTAATATCAAGGAAGGTGTAAACGCCAGCAGAAGCCTGTGTGAAACCAAATTCAACCTTAGTAACTGGTTGGGTCACGAACGCCACCCCTTACCATTCGAACGCTCAAAAGCTTTGATAGCGTTCACGATTTCTGTGCCAATGCTTCCGCCGTTAGCACCAGCACCGGCATTGACTGTGATGTTGTAAGTCGAACCACCCAAAGAACCCATCTTGTTTAGTGGAATGATTGCTTCTGGTTGCCCTGCTTCGGCAACGTTCACAATCGAACCACCAGGTGACGGCATCACGATACCGCCCTTAGCAAGTTTCGGGATCGGGTCAATTTGTAGGTTTACTGTTCCAGCGGTAGCGATAGCCACACCATCAAGGACAGTATTCAAACCACCAATAACGCCGTTGATGGCATCAATGAGAAAGTTCACAAAACCTTTGAAGCCGTTAATTACCCCTTCAAAAATGCCTTTCACAAAATCACCAATGAAGGTGAATACTGTTTTGAATACGGGCATCAAACCTTTTACAAGGCCAACAATGAAGTTGATTCGTTCACCAAGAACTTCACCCAACCATTTCGCAAGCATTGCCACAATGTCAATGACCGGTGTTAGCAAAGTTGTGAACAGGTTGGCAACCAAAGTGATGATTGGAACAAGGGCCAACAGCAGGGTTGTTAGCGGTGGAAGAATCGAAGTGACCAACGGCATAAACGCCATAACCAGTTGCAAGACTGGTGGAATGATCGGCAAAATTGCTTGAACGATTTTCAGCAACGCATCAATGAACGGAAAAATTACAGGCAACAAAGCTTCAAACAATTTAGAAATATGGGGCAACGCAATACCCAAATAATCACTAATCACATTTGCCAGCAAGGTAATCGTTGGCAACATTGCCGTAATCGTATCGCCCAACACTTTGCCAATCGTGCCAGCAAGCATCCCCACAATTTCAATCACAGGAGTAAAAGCATCAATCAAACCAGGTAGCACAGCAATAATGGCATTGAACAAAGGTTGCAACGCCGCCACAGCTTTACCCAACATCGGCCCAAGCAAGTTGATGATTGGTAGAAGCGCGGTGGCAAGGTTGCTCAAAACAGGTAGCAACGCCCCACCGATTGCTTCTTTCATTTCTGAAATGGCAACCTTGAACTTATCAAAAGGGTTTGCTGATGCTTCTGCCGCACCCTTAACCGAAAGAGCGTATTCATCCAAACCGCCCTTAGTCTTTTTCAACTCAGGGGCAAGTTTGTAAAGCGACATTGTGTTTCCGTTTTGCGCCTTAATCAACGCCGCCATAACTGTCTCGACAGGCTTACCCGAAGCGGCAGCACCATCAAGGGCGATAGCCAAAAGTTTCTGACCCTTTTCCAACGACCCTGTGCCACGCACCGCGTTAGTTAGAGCCGGTCTAAGGGTGTCATCGAGCACACCGGTTTGCAAACTGAGCTTGGTCACAAAATCTTCCGAAGCTTTAATCTGTGCATTAGTTGCCCCAGTTGTTCGGCGCAACTGATCCGCCAAAATCTTCTGAGCCTTAGCATCTTCGGCAGCAGCCTTAACGCTCTCGCCAATACCCTTCACCATCAAACCAACAGCAGCACCAGCGGCAGCGACACCAACAAGTTTCTTGATTGAACCACCCAAACCACCAAAAGATGATTGAGCTTTCTTGATTCCTGAATCGTTAAACTTTGTTGCAATAGGCAGAATAATAGCCATTAGTTAAACCTTCTGTTAGCAATTTGCACATACTTCTGAACAACATCCTGAACGCTGTTCGACAGCCTAGCCTGATTAGATTCAAAAGCGGGCCACGCATAACGCGAACCGCGACCACCCAAACCAGCAATAAGTGCCTGACCCTGACCATTCAATTTGTGAATCCTAATGTTGCCGTAACGATCCCGATAAGGGCGAGAGTAACCCGAACCCTTGTTGCCTTTACCAACCCACGCACCCGACCTGCCAGCAATGTCAGCGATAACAGTCATCGGAGCAACCACACGAACCGACACCAGGCTGGTTGTTGCACCAGCAGTATTGCCACCCGTAGCAGTTCTAAACCTGACTTGCGTTTTGTTAGGGGCAACCCTTTTGCCTTTACTTTCCTGCGTGTTCCAACCATAAGCACCCTGACTTGGGCGTTTGCTTGAAAGCGGTGAAGCAGTAGGCAAAGCCGGTTTCACAATTGATTCAGCTTCCTTACCGACAGCCTTAGCATCACGCAACAACTGCTTACGAAGCTCAGGGTCAATCTGTTTCAAAACCCTTTGAAGATTGCGCAAGTCCGAAGCCAAAAAATCGTTAGCACCAACCCCGATAATTCCGCGATCATTACGAACACGCGGAACATAAACTTCGAAATCGGCCATAGGTCAATTCTACCTTGACCAAAAAGTTATCAAAAATGTCACACAACCAGGCAGAAAACACTTAGACTTTTACCAAGCCAATTGAAAGGAAAGACAATGGCCATCACAATTACCGAATACCGCGACTTCTATAAGTCACTACAACCAGCAGAACGCAACCTAAAAGATTTGCTGGATGAATACCGCGCACACGTCAAAGCAATCGAATTTGCTGATCGCACACCCGAAGCAATGGCTGAATGGGAAGAATGGCAAGAAACCAATGCCGAACACCTAGCAAGTTTGGGCATTGATTCAGGGCAGTTGTTTGACCAAATCTGGGATGAACTTGACCACCTATTTAACCCACGCGCAACCCATCACGAAGTAATAGAAAAGTGGCATCGTGAAAACAGCAACGAACTAATCGCGCGCGGAATTTACAGCTACGAACAAGTTTTCTATGCACTTGATGCACTAACCGCAAATTATGTTTCAGGGAACAGCAACGATCTACAAAAAACACTTAACGAAATTGCTTCCATCCCACTAATGACCAGCGAAGTGATGCAAGAAATAATTTACGAATCGTGCCGCGGTTTAAACCCAAACGCTGTCATCGGACTAGATAAAGTCAAAATCCCAATGCCATAAAACAAACAAAGAAATGCCCCCATCCGAAACGGTGGGGGTTTTCTTTTACTGCTGGCGATTCTGCGACTTCAAAGCCATCGCCATCGTATAAAGCATCCGATCAGATTCCTGCAACAACACACTAGGTGCAATGCCGGTAGCAACCGCCAGGTTCGCAATGAACCAATGTTCGGACTTATCGCCTAACGCTACGAAGCTTTTGGGTCGTTGGTGTCCGTAACCGAATCAACATCCTGCAACCACTCATCAAAAGTAGTCGCAGACTTAGTGGCACGAACTTCTGCCTTCCAAGCCAACCAACACATATGTTTGAAAGACTCAATCTTGCTTGCTGGCACTTCGTGTTCAAGCTCAAAAGCGATCAGGTCAGCCGCAATAATGCGAACATCCCTAGTCGAATCATCAACCGAAACAATGCGTAGATTAGTAGCCATCTTTACGCGGTTGCCCTTGCGACAGTTCCGGCAACAGGCCAAGTAACGCTGAACGTTGAAAGGTCACCAACAGAACCCGAAATTGGGGTGTAAGAAGTAACCAATGCGTTGAAAGTGTAGGTTGGGTTTGATGCTGAAACAGCGGTGCTGGTTGGCTTAATTACCACAGTTGCCTGAGTTCCAAGCAACGGGAAAAGAACCGAATCAATACCAGCAGCAGCAAAGTCTTGGTTGAACTGCAAGTTTAGAGAACCCTGCTTCAAACCACCAATGCGGTTGCGGTAAGTTGAACCAAAAGCGGTAACTTCCACATCATCAGCTTCAAGCGAAAGTTCAGCCTGAGTTAAGTTAGTGGAGTAATCAACGCCGTTGATTTTGATGTTGTAGTCAGTTGCAACAAAGACAGCCACAATTGAACCTTTCGTTTAGGAAGCGTAAGCGAGAATTTCAAACTCGCCGCTTATGTAAATGTTATCACCAATAGTTGTGACCCCATAAGAAGTCACCTGTGGGCAGGTGCAATCGTAAGCCACCCCACCAAGTTTGCGATCAGATTCAATCGCCAACTTAATAGAGTTTGCACCACTAGATTGAACATAACTGTCCAATTTAGCTTGCCCACTTCGTTCGCTCTGACGTGCCACCAGGACAGTCAAAGTGAAAGTATAAAGAGTTAAACCCTTGTTCATAGCCTTATCGAATGACACGCTAGAAAGCGACAGGATAGCCTGTGGTGGGTTTATCTGGTCAGGGATGGTGTCAGACACGCGCAACCCTGCAATGGTGCTTAGATTGGTTTTAATCCCCGAACGCAACGCACTAATGTTTGCCATTAGCCAACGTTTCTGATTCGGCGCAAAGCTTCAACCAACTGTGCAACATCAGGATCAAGGCGCATACTGACACGCATCGCACCCAACTCCCCAAAAGTAATTCCAAGTGGCGAATCTAAACGCTTGAAAATGCGCATCGCCTGAATTACTGTGGCCTGTTTAACCTGAATCGGCACAGCCGACCAGCCAGCGACACCGGTAACCTGAACAGTTGCGTTGCCACTCAACAAAACGAACAAATACTGACCAACCGCACGAACACGATCAATAGGGAAACGGACACCATCAATCAAACCATTCAAAGGTTCGGTTTGGTAGTCGCTGGCTTCCCAAGTCAAATCAAAGTTGTTGTCGGCAAGTGAAGAAATTTTCAACTGCGAAATCGAAACGAAGTCATCAAGTTCAGTAACAAAGTTCGTGTCTGGCACATAAACGCGTGTAACAGTTCCAGCGTTGTAGAACTCGCGACCACAATAACCATCAACCAGGCGTGAAGCTGATTCGATAGCCATTTCCAGCAGGGAATCATCAAGCGTGTCTGACACGCGCAACGCCGCTTTAACATCAGCAAGCGTGCAATAACCATTCGTAATCGCCATCAAAAACCTTCCAAATCTAATACCATTCTACCAGCCCTAATTAGGGAACTCTTTTTTGAAAAAAGGAATCCAATGCTTCTGATACACAGTTTCCGCATCGTATTGTTTCGCAAACTCGATCGTGTCAGGGAACTCTTTGCGCCCCCGCTGATACGCCTGTTCCAACGCCCCAACAATGTTGTGAATAAACGGCAAGTGAAACCAGGAACGCTGAGCATAATCCCAGAAAGGTTGCCCATCCACAATAAAAGAATCAGGCCCTGCAAGTTCAGGTGAAGCGCAAGAATTGCTGGTGATGATCGGTGTGCCACACGCCTGAGCTTCAATCTGCGGAACACCGAAGCCTTCCCCATAATTTACTGATAACAAAACATCAAGCCCCGAATAAAGCCCTGCAAGTTTCTCAGCCGAAATGCCTTTCCGATACTCAATCGGATCAACAAACACCAACTTGCTGGCAGGAATTCCACACGCTTGCGCCAAATCATTCAGCGACCAACCACCAAACGCACCCAACAAATCAGCGTGAACATAAAGCAACACATCATCTTTATCCTTAGCGAAATGAGCGAACGCCAAAAAGTTTTCCGCATAAGCCTTGCGATGAATACCACCACCAGCCTTGTTAGCCGCGTTCATCCCAATAACAAACTTGTCACCCCAACCCGTCAGTTCACGCACCGGCACACCATCAATTTCGGCAGTCGGCTTGAACACCTTTTCGATAGCGTGCGGAATGTAATCCGATTCCACACCATAAGCAGCCAAAGCTTGCTGGCCGAAACGGCTCATAGCAATAGGGCGCACATTTTCACGCTTCGCCCACTCCAACACTTTCGGCGGAACAGGGTTGTGATCAATAGGAATCCAAGAAGCGATGCGCATCGTGTCAAACGATTGGGCTTGCAAAACCCACACATCGTAAAGGGTGAAAAACAAATCAACCTTGTTAGGGTTTTCGGCAATGATCGTTCTGTGATGAAACCCTGCCACATCGTTGGAGTAAGCATCAGCACCGCGTGGCTGAACAGGAACAAGCCCAAACCCTGAATCCCAAGTTGTGGGCAACCCTTCCACACCATAATTGGACAGGCATTGGATTGTGAACCCGTCACGCTTCATCCGCGATACAACCTGTGCGGTTTGTGTGCCGTAACCTGTCGGCATACCAGGTGAGTTCGAATACCAGCTGACCGCGCCGCTGAACTTGCTGGTGTTGTTTGCAGGGTTACCGGACTTGCCCATTTAGATTCCTATCTTCAATGTTTCAAGCGTAGCAAATAAAAGGAAACCCCCCACGCCTACGCAACGTGGGGGGAATCCAGTCTTTTAAAGCTTAGGCAACCTTGATGAACTTCACAGAAGAATCAAGAGCAAGCTTTGAATCGAAGCGACCCGTAACCTTGAAGTAACGAAGGTCATTAGCGAAACCATAGTCATCGCTAACTTCAACCTTGATGCCGCCAGCCTGACGGATAACAAAGTCAGTCATACGACCAGCAACAATTGACTTGTTACCGGTGGTGTGTGCTGGCATCGAAACGTTCTCAACCAGGTTGTAGCCAAGAATCTGGCTCTGACCGCTGGCAACGTTCCAGATGTAGTTTCCTGCGGTGTCCTTCAACTTACGGATAGCAGCAAGCGCGGTAGGCGATGCCATATAAGCAAACGAAGGATCGTTGCGAACCTCTGGGTCAAGGCTGTAAAGAAGGGTGATTAGGTCATCAGCGGTTAGGCCAGCAGTTCCCGAAGTAACAGCCGAACCTGCACCGGTAACAATACCGAAAGGCTGGGTTGTTCCAGTTCCAGTAGTGAAGTGTGCACCAGCGGCGTAACCAAGAGCCTTACCAGCTTCGCGTGCAACAAGGCTGTTGATGTCAATCATTGCATCAGCAACAAGTTCCTGCGAAACAGGAACAAGAACGCCATACTTGAAAGCACCCAAAGTGATGTTGCCAATGGTTGGGTCAGATGAGTTAACAGCCGAACCCTGAGCCGAAATGGCAGCGGTTGAAAGTGCCGAAAGAACAGGAACTTGTAGGTTGTCTCCACCAGTGGTGTTGATCACGCGTGCAACACCTAGAAGCGGTGCAACAGCCTGAGCAACTTCAATAACTTGGTTGTAGAACGAAGTGCCAACAACACCAGTTCCCGAAGCAGAAACTAGGGTGCGGAATTCGTGTGAATCGCCGTTCTGGAATGAACGAAGCTCACGCTCTTCTGCCGAACGAATCTCAACGCTAGGAACTTCAAACGAAGCCATTGCTTCGGTTGCAGAAGCTGAACGCTCTTCCATACGCTTTGCGGTTGCAATTGCTGCATCGCGCGATTCAATATCGGCTTCGATACGGGCAATCTTTTCGTTGTCCTGAGCGGTCAGGCCGCCACGAACTTCTGCGTCATCGAGAACTGAACGAACCTGCTCAACCAGGTTAGCAACAGTTTCCGTCTGCGCTTTAATAAAATCAGACATTTGATTTCCTTAAATAAAAATGGATAGGGAATATGTCGCGCCAACGCTGACAAACAGAATCGCGCCAACGCAGATTCCTAATTACAATTTTACAGGGAAAAATTTACCTTTTTTCAGAAGCTTCAACAACACGCTTTTCAACGGCTGGCGCATCCAACTCAACAATCGCTTTCGCCCATACAGGAGCAAGATCAGCAATCACACCAGAAGCAGGGTTGCCAGCAACATCAAGAATAGTTTTAAGGATTTGTTCATACTTAGCCAAGATTCAGTTCTTTCAGTAGTAGTTCAAACTGCTTGCGCTTAATGGCAAGCAACTCCGGTGAAGCTGTTTCTTCAACGGAAGGCGTTGTTAGTTTTTCAAGAACAGCCTGAATGACACCAGCCTTTTCAGGTGACAGTTCGTTACCCTGCTCAAAGTCATTCATTGCTTCTGCCAAAACATCAACATCAATTTCGGTTTTGTCAGCGGTGGCAACATAGTTGCGAACTGACACAGTTCCAGCAGTAGCCGAATACGCTTCGCTAGTAACCAAACTGACTTCAAATAGGGCCACATCTTCAAGGGTGCGCTGATCGCCCGTAGCGTTCCAAGAATCACGCTTCACTTGGAAACCAAAGCTCATCGAATCAGTTAGCCCTGACCGAACCTGTGCAGCAATGTCGCGACCAAGTGTGGTGTCAGGCAAGGTGGCTTCAACAAACAAACCGCGAGCATCTTCACGCAAAGTCAGCGACCCGTTGCGAGTAGAAGCCAAAGGCATTGAAGTATCGTGATTCCACAGCAACATAATCTTG
>Ga0247723_1001337_pt1 | contig 14622 bp, 25 predicted proteins | sample MSEWelMarce5H_FC_FD_189079 | JGI IMG/M metagenome (GOLD analysis project Ga0247723, IMG submission 189079) | Subsurface sediment microbial communities from gas well in West Virginia, United States - MSEEL Well Study Marcellus 5H_FC | ecosystem: Environmental > Terrestrial > Deep subsurface >...
GGTTTTGACCTAATACGCTCGCTATCTAGTTAGAGCTAATAACTCAGCATCTCGCGGTATTGCATCTGTGGACTGTATCCATCTGGATGAAACACGCGAGTACCAGGATTTAGATATTTGGGCATCCTTGCGCTTTACTCAGATGAGTGCTAAGAATCCGATGGCTATTAGCTATTCCAATGCTGGAGACCAACATTCGGTGATCCTGAATTCGCTGAGAGCTAGAGCCGAAGCTGCGATCGCTGGCAACGATGACAAAATTGGCTGGTTTGAATGGTCAGCGCCAGATGTAGAGATTGGCGACACGCCAGAATTCTGGGATGCTGTTAGATATTCAAATCCATCCTTGGGTTATACCGTACATCCTGACAATTTGCGAGCAATCTTAAATGATGATGAATCAACCATTAAAACGGAAGTATTGTGTAGGTGGGTTAATGTTCAAAACCCAGCAATTAATCCATCGGCATGGGAAGCAATAGCCGATAAGAAAATCAAACTAGATGTTGAAGCTACTACTTGGATGGCAATCGATTTAAGTCCAGATAGAAGATCAGGCTGTTTAGTCGCTGCCCAGCAAATTGAAAACTCAGATAAGTTCAAAGTTGTATTGCTGGAGACTTATAGCAACCCTGTGAACATTGATGATAAGCAAATGGCTAACTCTGTGGCAGATTGGGTTAAGAAATTCCACACAGAAACGGTTGCTTACTCCAGGCAAACCGCTGGAGCAGTCGCTACGCGCCTTATCCCTGGCGGTATTTCTGTTACCCCAATAGATGGAGCTTTATACGGTCAAAGCTGTGATGAAATGCTTTCGGCTGTGATCTCAGGCAGGTTGGTTCATAATGACAATCCAGAAATGAACAAGCAAGTCTTATCAGCTGTAAAACTTCCATTTAAGGATGGCGGTTGGTATTTAGGGCGCAAGGTTTCAAATGCCACAATTTGCGCAGCTGTAGCAATGGCAATGGTTTCCCATTTCGCAACACGCCCAGAATCAGAGGCTGACATAGTATTCGGATAAAACGGACATTATGGTACAATTGGTGCCAATGGGACTTAAAGATTTTTTTGTAGCAGCTCCTAAGACTCCAAGCGAATCTGTGGATGTATCTGCCGCGCTTTCACCTTTTACGGTAAGTGCTTATCCTCTTACATACGGTACATCTGCATCAAGAGCAGAAGCGATGGCTGTGCCAACGATCGCAAGAATTAGAAACTTGCTTTGTTCAACTGTGGCAAGTTTGCCAATCGAAACTTACAATAAATTTACTGGCGCACATGTAGAGCCTAATCGAGTATTTAATCAACCAGATCCAAGAGTGCCAGGATCTTACACTTACGCATTTGTAGCGGAAGATTTATTATTTCGGGGCGTGTCTTACGGACTTGTAATGTCTATGTATGCCGATGGCAGAATCCAAGACTGGACAAGAATAGATCCTACAAGAGTGTTGCCGCAATATAACTACAATCAAACCGAAATCATTGGATACCAGGTAGATAACATTGCGGCACCACTTTCGGGCGTAGGCTCTGTCATAGTATTTTACGGATTAGATGAAGGCGTTCTATCTCGCGCAGGTAAAACAATTAAAGCCGCAGCTGCATTAGAAAGTGCGGCAGAAATGTATGCAAAAGAGCCTGTGCCACAAATGGCATTAAAGTCAAATGGAACAAATCTTACATCTGAAAGAATTGCAAAACTATTAACAGCATGGAACTCAGCTCGCAAATCTCGATCAACAGCATTCTTAAATGCAGATGTTGATTTGCAAATCCTTGGCATAGATCCTGCCAAATTACAATTAAATGAAGCTCGCCAATATGTCGCTCTGGAATTATGCAGAGCCCTGGGCGTTAGCGGTTACTGGGCAGGTGCAGAAGTTACAAGCCTGACATATAGCAACGCCATAAATGAGCGCAAGGCACTTATTGACTTCTCTCTGAAAAATATCCTTATCCCAATAGAGCAACGGTTAAGCCAACCTGATTTCCTAAGCTCTACAACAGTACAGGCACGATACAGCCTAGATGAATTCCTACGCGGCTCAGCATTAGAGCGTGCGCAGGTTTATCAGATCCTTAACTCAATCGGTGCGATGAGTGTGGAACAGATACAAGAGGAAGAAGATCTAATTAAATGAAAATCGAATTTCCAGTAACACTTACAGCGGCAGATTCAGAAAGCCGCGTTATTGCTGGCAGAATCGTTGCATGGAATAGCCCAGGCAATACATCCGCTGGTATGACTGAATTTCTACCAAACTCAATTACATTTGGCAAGAATATTAAACTACTTTTAGAGCATCAAAGATCAGCTCCAATTGGGAAAATGATGAGCTGGTCAGAGGATGAATCAGGTATCACAGCCGAATTTAAAATCGCTAAAACAACAGCTGGTAATGATGCACTTATTGAGGCATCTACTGGATTACGCGACATGTTTTCAGTCGGTGTTTCTGTTGATTCATGGGAAAACAAAGATGGCGTTATGGCAATCAATGCATCTAAGCTCGTAGAGGTCAGCTTAGTCACAGACGGCGCAATACCAGGATCAGTTGTTGAAAAAGTAGCAGCTGCCGATAACCAAGATAAAGTTTCACCGCTGGCAAATCCAGAAGGTGAAGAAACAAAAACCCAACCAGAAGGAGAAGCCATGTCGGCAGAAACCGTTTCAGAGGCAGTAACTACCGAGACGGTAGAAGCTGCAAAGGCAGAAACAACAGTTAGCGCATATGCTCCTGTTGCATACGCAACACCTCGCGTTGATACAAATGTAACAGCGGGACAATTCGCAAAGGCACAAATCGCAGCACTACGCGGTGATTCAGATGCTCGCGCACTTGTTGCAGCACTTTCAGTTGCAACAGTTGCAGAAAACACAGGTATGGTTCCACCAAATTACCTAAAGGATGTTATCGGCATTATTGATAACTCACGTCCATTTATTTCAAGCATCGAAACCGCTGCACTTCCAACAAGTGGCATGAAAGTGTTCACTCCAAAATTAGGAGCGCAGGCAATTGTAGGATTGACAGCTGAGGGTGCAGAGTTTGCATCACAAGATACTGCGGTCACGTTTCAGGAAGATAACGTGGTCAAGTTTGCTGGCGCTGGCGTGCTAGATGTAGAGCTAATTGACAGATCTGACCCATCATTCTTGGATCTTTATATTCGTGAGCTTGCTGCATCATATGCTCAAAAGACAGATCGTTACGCTGCACAGATCGCAGCACAGAATGCAACACAATCATCATCTTCAACAATCTACAAGGCTATTGCTCTAGGTATCTCAGATGCTTATGGCGTAACTCGTTCAACACCTAACAACCTATTGGTTGCAACAACAGGTGGAGAAGATGGAATTGATTTCGCAGGATTACTAGGTGCTGTAGATGGTTCACAGCGCCCACTATTCGCAGCCGCAGCTCCACAAAACGCAGCTGGTCTAATCACACAGGCATCAACAAACGGTACAGTCGCAGGTCTTAACTTGGTAGTTGATGCAAACTACACAGGTGACGATGCAAATGCAAAGCATGCATTGGTATATCCAACAAATGCAATGCGATTCCATGAGAGCGCACAGATCCAATTGCGTTCAAATATCGTTGCAAATGGTCAGCTAGAAATCGGCCTTTACGGATATGTTTGTGTAGTTAATCGCTACCCAGCTGCATTCCGTAAGCTAAACGTAGCTTAATCAATAAGTAAATGTGGGGGGGCGGTTGCTCCCGATCGCTCCCCCACCCTTTTAGGGAAGGTACAGAAATGCCAACAATTATCTCGGTCTCTGATCTCAGGACTTTACTTGGCGTTTCTGTATCCTTGTATCCAGATAGCGTGCTTGCAGATATTATTGATGCAGCTGAGCAGGTCACTCTTCCAATGCTTGTCAAATACTCCAGCGCAATTGATGCTGTTGAGTTAAATGGCAATGTTGCTACATTCCATGTTTTAGGCACAAATAACTTTTCTAAAGGTCAGAGCGTAATAATCACAGGTGTAGGCGCTCCCTTTAACGGTACTTTTACAGTTTTAAGCTCTAATGATTTTGACCAAGACATTACATTCTATGAGGCTAATTCATCTCTCTATGTAGATAAAATGTACACAGCGGCTCGCCCATTCTTTACCGTTGCAATAACAAACGCAGATATTTTGCCAAGAAAAGTAATCCCATCAGGTACAGCAACACTTTCTGGAGCTTCTACTTATGTAGGCAATCCAGTCGTTGAGCAAGCGGTCACAGCTTTATCTAAAGAAATCTTCCAAGCTCGTAACTCAAGCGGTGGAGCAATCCAGGGCGTAGATTTCCAGATTTCACCTTTCGCTTTAGGGCGTTCACTCTTTAATCGCGTTTCAGGCATGCTTGGCGGTTTGCTTGATGTCGAAACGATGATCGGATGACAGCTTCAAACATTGCCACAGATGTCAGAGCAGCTTTAGCAACTGCTCTATCTGGCGTTTCAGCAAATGTTTATTCTTATGTGCCTGAGACGGTAACGCCACCAGCTGTAGCCATTCTGTACACAGATCCAATGATGGAATTGTTACTGATTAACAAATCAACTACTAAGGTAAAACTAAACTTTGTCATATCAGCGGCAGTTGCCTATAACAGCAATCCAGCATCCCTGGATAACTTAGAGCAACTCATAATTAGTATTCTTGCTGCTATCCCAGCAGGATATGAAATTGGGTCGGTTTCACGCCCATCCGTTTCAGAGGTAGGAGCAGCGATTCTGCTCGTTTCAGATATCACTTTAAGCACCTACTACACTCAAACACTATAGGAGAAAAATATGCCAACAACAGTAATAACAGGGCGTGATTTGGCTCTGACCATCAACTCAGTTTCTTATGATGCTCAGGCTACAAGTGTTGCCCTAACAGTAGAACAAACACGCGAGATTTACCAGACATTAGACGGTCGTGCTTACAAAGTTACAGATGCGAACTCAACTCTAACAGTAGAAATGCTAGCCGACTGGGGAGCAACTGGATCATTGTGCGAATCACTATGGACAGCTTCAAACTCAGCACCTAACACAGCAATTGCTTTCAGCTTTACAGCTGCAACAGGCGCAGTATTTACAGGTAATGTATTTCCAACATTTCCATCACCAAACGGCACAGCGCCAGATGCTCAGACAGTATCCTTGGTGTTCCAGGTAGAATCTACCCCAACAGGTACATTTAGCTAATCAACTAAAACGGGAGCAAACAAATGCAACAAACAATGACAATTAAATACCAGTCAGGTGAAGAGATTACAGTCGTAGCTTATCCACCTGATTTCGCTAAGTGGGAGCGAGCAGAAAAGAAAAGTATCTCCGAGTTTGGAGCTATCTGGGACATTCTGTTCGTTGCCCACTCAGCTGTTAAGCGAGAGGCTGGCACACAACCAACAAAGCCTTTTGATGCATGGATGGAATCAGTCGTAGATGTTGATCTGGGATCTGATAACCCAAAAGCCATGAGCGTGGATCAGTAAGTCGCCTATTGGTTGAACTTGCGATCGCTACTCAGATCCCGATGTCTGAGTGGTCAAACGCAGAGGATATTCTTACCGCTATAGAAGTATTGGAGACACGCAATGGCAACTGATGTGACTCCACAACGGGATTTTATTTTCTATGATAAAGCTGAATTACGCGGCATTATTAGAGCGTTCAAAGGATTAACTGAGGAAGCCCAGCAAGAGGCTAAGAATGCTTCAAGCGCATTAGCTCAGTATGCTGGCGAACAGATTAAAGCCACAGCTGGATCTGCTCCCAATCCTAATGTAGCTAAAAGAATTGCCGAAGGTTTTAAGGTTTCCAAGTCATCTAAAATTGGTGAGCTTTCATTTGGATTTGCTGGTCAGAAATTCTCAGGTGGTGCAACTACTCAATTTAATCCAGGCAAGCAAGGCGGTAACGGTCTTTTGGCAGGTGCCGAATTCGGTGCTGATATTAAAGAAAGAAAGCGCACATCTGGCACTTATGAAGGCTACAAGCAATTCCCATCCAGATCGCCAAGGCTAAACCGTAGAGGTAATGAAGGATATTTTATTTATCCAACATTGCGCAGAATTCAGCCTGAGTTAATTAAACAATGGGAAGAATCATTTAGTCGAATCGTGAAAGAGTGGGATAAGTAATGGCTGGAAGTAGAACCCTCAAACTCTCGATCCTTGCAGATGTTGATGACCTAAAAAAGAATTTAGCAAAAGGTACCGATGAGGTACAAACCTTTGGAAGCAAGATCGCTGACTTTGGCAAAAAGGCTGGCATTGCATTTGCTGTTGCTGGCGCTGCCGCTGTTGCCTATGCTGGCAAGTTAGCAATTGATGGCGTTAAGTCTGCCATTGCAGATGCAGCTGCTCAGGAAAAACTTGCAATTACTTTGAAGAATGTGACTGGCGCCACAGATGCCCAGATTAAAGCTACTGAAACTTATATAACCAAAACTTCATTAGCTAGTGGCGTTACAGATGATGAACTACGCCCGAGCCTGGAAAGACTTGCCAGAGCTACTGGAGATGTTACTTCTGCACAGAAGCTACAAGCCTTGGCGCTCGATGTTGCAGCTGGTACTGGTAAATCATTAGAGAGCGTTACAAATGCCCTTGCTAAGGCTCAGGAGGGCTCTACAACGGCTTTAGGCAAGCTAGGGGTCGGATTATCTAAGGCTGAACTCGCTGGCATGTCAGCTGAGCAGGTATTTGCTAAATTGGGTGACACCTTTGAAAATCAGGCAACTGCCAAGGCTAATACATTCCAAGGACAAATGGATCGCCTTAAGATCGCCTTTGATGAAGCCAAGGAAACTGTTGGCACCTTTATCCTCCAGGCAATTACTCCGATGGTTGAAAACATTGTCAAATATGTTATGCCAGCACTTGAAGCATTTGTACAAGGTTTCCAGGGTGGAGATGGATTAAAAAAGGCTTTTGATGACATCATTGAAGTTGCTCGCACTATCCTGATCCCAATTCTTGATGGCTTAAAATCTATCTTTGACAGGGTAAAGGTTGCAGTAAGAGATAATCAGCAAGCCTTTTCTGCTCTCTGGACTTTTACTAAAGAATATCTTGCACCATTCTTAGGGGGCGCTTTCAGAGTAGCCTTAGAGGTAGTGGGCGTTGCAATAGGCGCTGTTGTTACAGCTGTAGGATTGCTTATTAAAGCCTTTCAAACTCTTTTCGAGTGGGGCAACAAGGTTAAGGATTTCTTAACATTTGGCGGCGGCGGCAGTACCGCATCCAGGGCTAGTTTTGATATGCCAGGATTTCAAGCTGCTCCATTTGTAGCTACACCTGGCGGCGGCTATTCAGGTCAAGCGGTAAATTACAACAACAACATTACAGTAAATGGGGCGCTTGATTCAGAATCAACAGCTCGCCAAATTGTTGATGTACTTAACCAATCTTCATATCGTGGAACTCTCGGTGCTGGTGCCTTTGTATGACAGCTTGGACTCCAGAATGGGCAGTAGAGGTCAATGGCGCAGGAGATATTACCGATCTGGTTATTGCTGACTTAACAGTCACCTTAGGGCGCTCAGACATCTATTCACAGCCTATTGCTGGATATAGTCGCTTTACGGTTAAGAATCTTGACCAGTCAGCCATTACCTTTGATGTAAATGATTCTGTAGTAATCAAAGTCAAAAACTCATCTGGCACTTATATCCCTATTTTCGGTGGAGACATTTCGGACATTGATGTAAAAGTTAGAACTGGCGAACCAGCCATTACTGAAGATATAACGATCACCGCCCTTGGAGCTTTATCTAAACTTCCAAAAACCCTTACTGAAGGCGTATTAGCTAAAGACTTTGATGGCGATCAGATCTATTCAATTCTGTCAGAGATTTTATTTAACCAATGGAATGAAGTGCCAGCGGCTTTAGAATGGGCAAATTATGAAGCCACTACAACTTGGGCAAATGCTGAGAATTCTGGATTAGGCGAGATTGATCGCCCAGGCGATTATGAGCTTACTGCTCGATCTGCCAGCACTACAGATGTTTATAGTCTTGTATCCACATTGGCTAGATCAGGCTTGGGCTACATTTATGAAGATGCAGCTGGTCGGATCGGATATGCAGATTCAACTCATAGAAGTCAATACCTTGCAGCTAATGGCTACGCTTATGTTGATGGGGGCTGGGCTTATGCAGCTGGTATTTCCACATCAAAACGCTTGGGCGATGTGCGAAACAAGGTCACGATTACCTATAAAAATAATCAGCAAAAAACAGCCGAAGATGCAACATCTATTGCCACTTATGGTGTACAAGCTCAAAACATATCTACAACTCTTGAACATGCGGCAGATGCGCAATCTCAGGCTGATTTTTATTTAGAGCTTAGGGCTTTCCCTCAGTATCAATTCAAGGCAATAACCTTTCCAATAACTAACCCAAATATCCCAGATGCCTCACGCGATCAGGCTTTAAATATCTTTATGGGCTTACCCCTAGATATTGAAGATTTGCCAGTGAATATCGCAGACGGTCGCTATCAGGGCTTTGTCGAGGGTTGGACTTGGAGCAGTCGATTTAATGCTCTGGATTTGACGGTTATAGTTTCGCCAGTAGCTTTTAGCTTGCAAGCCTTTAAGTGGGTAGATGTACCAATAGGCGAAAAATGGAACACAATAAGTACTACTTTAGACTGGAACAACGCTACAATAGTAGCCTAATCAAGGAGAATAATGGCAACGACAACCAATTACGGGTGGACAACACCTAATGACACAGATCTGGTTAAAGATGGCGCAGCGGCTATCCGCACCCTTGGTTCATCTATTGACACAACTACCAAGGCGCTAAACCCTTCAACTACGCTTGGAGATATTGAATATCGATCTGCAACAGCTAATACAAATACAAGACTTGCGGTTGGATCAAACGGACAGTATTTGACTGTTTCAGGTGGGGTGCCAGCATGGGGCGCAATTTCAGCGGGTGGAATGACCTTGCTATCAACTACAACTCTTTCAGGTGCTTCAACAACAATTAGTAGTATTTCAGGATCATACACTTCATTGGTCGCTTTTGTTTCTAAAATAAATTTTGCTTCAGATGACACAATGAGAATTGCTCCTAATGCTACAGACTCTACTCAAACAATTGGTGTTTTTAATACTACAAATCAATCGAGTACAAACATTTGGTATCCGTCTTGGGAAGTAAATAATGTTTCAGCAAACACTAATAATGCTTTTAGTTTTACAATTGATAATTATGCAAGTACTACCAGTTACAAGCCTATTTCTTGGTACGGTGTTTGTACTGCTGGAGGACCTACCATTCGTGCATTCAATGGCAGTGGTGCCTTCAAAAGCGATAGTGCAATAACAAGTTTAGTTTTTTCAACTCAAAACGGAAACAATTTCAACGCTGGAACAGTCCTACTTTACGGAGTTAAATAATGCCTAAAACAACAACTCGTCCAATTGTAAGAATTCATAACGCAGAAACAAATGAAGTCGTTGATCGTGAAATGAACGATGAAGAATTTGCAAAATACGAAGCAGACAAAGCAGTGTACGCAGCCAAACAAGCCGAAGCCGAAGCAAAGGCAACTGCACGCGCTGCAATTCTTGATCGTCTAGGTTTAACTGCCGATGAAGCTGCAATCTTACTTGGATGAAACCTCGACTAAGTAAATCTGTTATTCAATTTAGAGAACAGGCAGATGATGCTTATCCTGACAGAGACCGCCGTAGTGATGGAACCTGGGCAGATGCCAGGCACGCCACCCAAAAAAGCGATCACAACCCTTGCCCTAATACAGGGTACGTGCGTGCTTTCGATCTCGATGCTTCTCTCGATGGGAAAAATGCCACAGCTCATTACCTTGCCGATCAAATACGAATTAACGCCAAGTCAAGCAAGCGCATTGCATATGTCATTTTTAATAAGCGAATTGCGAGCAAAAGAACGCTCTGGCGCTGGGTCAAATACAGAGGCACAAACCCACATATTTCGCACATTCACATCAGCTTCACAAAGGCTGGCGATGAAGATCGTTCGTTTTTTCAAATCCCACTACTAGGAGGCAAATCATGAAAATCAAGAATCCACTATTTTTAGCAGCTGGAGCATTTTTAGCTGCATGGTCTGCAACTAACTTTGATGTTGATTACCGCGCCATCCTTTGGTCAGTACTGTCAGGCATATTTGGATATGCAACACCTAAACGATAATGACTGCGCAGGACATGGCGGCTCTTGCTGTTGCTGCTACGACCGTTATTGGTTCATTTATTGGCTCGGTGCGCTGGTTAGTAAAGCACTACCTAAACGAACTTAAGCCCAATTCAGGCTCATCAATGCGCGATCAAATTAATTTACTTGAGGCGCGTGTCGAAACAATTATTCGCATACTAGAGAAGTGACAATTAACCCATGGCGAGAAAAGCAAGTAAGGCATTAGAGGATCAGGGCTACTCAGAGCTTGATGCTTATTGCATTGGCTTGCATGAATTCTATAAATCCCTAAGAAAAGCAGGCTTTACTGAGTCTATTGCTCTCTTCATGATTACAGAGCCACAGTCTTATCCAGCTTGGATCTTGCCATCTCCAGTCGAACCAGAAAGGTTTGGCGATTACGAAGATGAGGAAGATGACTAAAAAACGCTATCTAGTGATTTCGGATCTACAGATCCCATTCCATCATGAAAGAGCAGTTAAGAATCTAATCAAGTTAGTTAATAAAGAGAAGTTTGATCTAGTACTAAATACGGGTGATGAGCTCGATATGCAGAGTCAATCAAAATGGGCGAAGTCCACCCACTTAGAGTATGAAGGGCAGTTAGATGCCGATCGAACTCTGGCTCAAAACATCCTCTGGGATCTTAGGACTACCGACATCACTCGATCCAACCATACCGATCGTCTATACCACACTCTCGTTAGAGGAGCTCCTAGCCTCATCGGACTTCCAGAACTCGATTACCCCCGTTTTATGGGCTTCTCTGACATGGGGATACGCTTTCACAAAAAGCCCTTTGAATTCCACAACGGATGGGTCTTAGTGCATGGCGATGAAGGATCAATGAATTCCAATGCTGGACTTACAGCTTTAGGCTTAGCCAAGAAATTCGGCAAATCAGTCGTTTGCGGACATACCCACAGAGCAGGCATATCAGCCTTTACAGAGGGCTTAGGAGCCCGATACAGGACTTTGTGGGGCGTAGAGGCAGGGAATGTCATGGATAAGGCAAAAGCCTCTTATTTGAAGGCTGGAGCCGCTAATTGGCAGATGAGCGTGGCGATCATAGAGACTCATGGAAATAGAGTAAGCCCAATGCTTGTGCCGATTAATAAAGATGGATCATTTACTGTGTACGGCAAATTGTATGGATGATCTAATTAGGGACATTTTCCCAGTCCGAAAGACTATTGACGATGCAGTCGATGAGGCAGAATCGTTATCATTTCGTTATCAAAATCAACCCAAATAGTCTGAGATCTGTGGTTCACTAATCCTGTAGCCAACCGAATGAGCTGGCACAAGGGAGCAAGATGAAAACAACGATAGGTACAAAGAGAGCAGCTATTGAGTATGCTCAAAGAGGTTGGGCAGTTATGCCATTGAAAGCTAAGAAAAAAGATCCCCATTTTGATCTGATTAAAAATGCCTACTTAGGCGCAACCACAGATGAAGCTCTAATCGAGTTTTGGTTTGATGTAGATCCAACAGCCAACATTGGCATTGCTTGCATTACATCTGGGCTTGTGGTCTTTGATGTGGATTTTAGAAATGGTGGAGAAATCCTAGAAGAGTTTGGTGAGACTTATACAGTCGCTACTGGTGATGGATTTCATTACTACTACCAGGCAAGCCCATCTTTGACATTTAAGGGCTCCTTAGAAGCTGGCATAGACATCAAGCACAAAGGCTATGTTGCAGCTGCGCCATCGATTCACCCTAATGGCAAGATTTATACAGTAATAAACGATATTGAACCAGCAATGATTTCAACCGATCTATTAGAAATGGGAGCAAAATGAGCGACACATGGTTTTTCTTTATATTCTTGATTGTTATTCCATTTGCACTTGCATTAATTTATGAAACTGTGGCACATAACAACTATCAGCGTGGGTTGCGTGAGGGATACCATCGAGGCAGGGCAGTTAATCGCCAGGAATTTTGGGCAGAATGAAAGCTAAAGAGGTATTACAAAGTGCAACCGATGTCATGCAAGATCGTGGTCGAGTCTATGGTCATCCGAAAATCAACCAGGATCGGATCGCTCGGAGACTTACCAATTTACTCGATTTCCCAATCGAGGATTACCAAGCTTGCCTTGCAATGGTCGAGGTTAAGCTCTCAAGAATCCAAGAATCCCCAACCCACATCGACTCATACATCGATGCCTGCGCTTATCTCGCATTAGCCTGCGAACTCAAAAATGGAGAGGATGAATTATATGTTTAACCTAGATGAATACACCACAGTCCGCGAGAGAATTATTGAATTCTGGAAAAGGTACCCAAATGGTCGCATTGAAACTGAGATACTGGAATGGTCTGATAAGCGTTTTATCGTTCGTGCAGCTATTTATAGAGAAACCACAGATCAACATCCATTCGCGACTGGGTTGGCTAATGAAGTCATATCAGACCGCGGCGTTAATAAAGATTTTGCTCTGGAAAATGGAGCTACTTCGGCGATTGGTATCGCTTGTGGTAACGCGAACATCGGCGTAGATAAGCATAAAAGTAGCCGTGAGGAGATGAAGAAAGTTATTGAAGTAAATAAAACTAAAGAACCTGTAACTGAGGGACATAAAGATTATTGGAGTACGCCATTTGGGGAGCAAGAGGAATCAATCAAGAAAGTCCCAGCTCCTAGCTCAATGGATCAAGCTGTCAATACAGTTGCAGAAATCTTAGGCACAGATAAAGATAAACCACATTGCGCTCATGGAGCTATGGTCTGGAAGGCTGGAGTCACAAAGACTGGCAAGCCATGGGGTCATTTCAAATGCTCAGGTGCAGCTAATGGTCATAATGAAAGATGCCCTAAGGATCAAGATGTAATTTGGTATGAGATTAAACCAGATGGATCTTGGGGCGCACAAAAGGCAAGGGGCTAACATGGGATATGTAGAGATTCATAATCAAGACGGTTTAGGTGGATGGACTGATTTAGAGGATATTCCATTCATTGAAACTGTTAACTGTCAATTATGTAATGAGCCAACACAAGCTAGTGACATCATGGCTAAGATCTTAATCAAGGATGGGCAACCATCTGTGGGTCAATGGCAATGTCGTAAATGTCATGCGGTAAATGGCTAATTCAAGGAGAGCAAGAGGTTTCCGCACAGAGCGTGTCGTAGCTGAGTACCTATCGACTTGGTGGACAGGCGCATGTGTGGGAAGGGGTAGTGGCAAGGATATTGTTAATGTGCCATTTGATTGTGAAGTCAAAGCAAGGGTTGGTTTCCAGCCATTGGCATATCTAAAACAATTAAAAGCTCGAACATCCGTTTCTGGGGAGATGGGGTTTGGGGTTTTGCGACTAAATGGGCAAGGTGAGGATCCGCGTGACTATGCCGCGATCATCCGTTTAGAGGATCTTATGCCACTACTCTTACTTAAATACGGTCACTTAGACAAAGAGCCCACAGAGGCAGACATCGACCGTTGTACTGTCTGTGGGACTTATATGATCAGGAGATGTTTAACATGCCAGCCTACGACTACAAATGCAACAGATGCGGTCTAGTAAATGAGTTACATCACGGATGGTATGACAAACCTACAGTCTTATGTACCTATTGCAATGAGCCAATGGTAAAGACATTTGCAGCTAATCCAATTCATTTCAAAGGGAAAGGATGGGGTAAAGACTAGCGACACGCCCAAGGCAAGGATCAGAGAATTAAGGCTCTGACCAGCACTTTTACCTTTAAGGAGTCAAAACATGGTAGACATCAATGGTACTCTCAGGGCTAGAGCCTTTCAAGGGCTCAGAGCGAGCCGCTCGCGGATAGCTCGCTCGGTAGCCATCGCTATTGGGATAGCTCTATTTGCACCTATGGTACATGCAAATACGGGCTCAATAGATAGCTTCAAATACAACCCAAGAAAATACATTAATGGCACTATGAATAAGACAGAAGCCAAATGCATTAAGTTACTAATCAGTAAAGAATCAGCATGGAATCACAAAGCTGTTGGTAATCTAACTGGTACTCATAGAGTTTATGGATTACTACAGATAAAGAATCCAATAGCTAAAGACATGAATCCAATGCAACAGATACAGTTACACATGAGATACTTAGAGCATAGGTATGAAGGATCAGCATGCAAGGCATGGCAACACTTTAAGGATAGAGGTTGGCATTAGATGCCTAGACAATCAGCTCTTAGATCTACAGGATCGACAGCACTATGGAGAAAGCTAAGAGCCCAGGTATTAATGAGAGATCAGAATACTTGCTATTACTGTGGGCAATACGCAGATACATGTGAGCATCTGATCGAAAGATCCAAGGGCGGTACAGATTCAATGGATAACTTAGTCGCAGCTTGCAAGAAATGTAATTACTCACGCGGACTGTGGTGTATTCATCTAGGTTAAACATATAATTCATCCTCT
>Ga0247723_1001338_pt1 | contig 14613 bp, 20 predicted proteins | sample MSEWelMarce5H_FC_FD_189079 | JGI IMG/M metagenome (GOLD analysis project Ga0247723, IMG submission 189079) | Subsurface sediment microbial communities from gas well in West Virginia, United States - MSEEL Well Study Marcellus 5H_FC | ecosystem: Environmental > Terrestrial > Deep subsurface >...
GAACAGGGAATCAATGCCCAACCTAAGGGCTTAATCGGCTCAGGAACGCCCAGAATCCACTCAGCGCTTAATGATTTGCCGTCTAGAGGCCTTGAAGTGGTGGCTTTTGCCGAAAAGATTGGCATTCAGCTTATGCCTTGGCAGAAATTTGTATTTGAGCATGCCATGAAAGTTAAGCCTGACGGCCGGTGGAAGTCGCCGGTGGTCGTGATCGTGGCAGCGCGCCAGAATGGCAAAAGTACAATCATGGAGATGAGCATTCTCGCTCGCATGTTTTTATGGAATGAACCTCTACAGCTGGGCAGTGCTCACGTGCTGACAACGTCACTTGAGACTTTCCGGCACATTGTAAATATAATCGAGAGCAATAAAGAGCTTGCCAAGCAAGTGCAGAAAATCCGCTGGGCACATGGCTCAGAAGAGATCCAGTTAAAATCCGGCGCTCGCTATGTGGTCAAGGCAGCGAATGCGGCTGCTCGCGGTTTTGCAAAGCCTGAGACGGTGTACATGGACGAGACGCGCCAGCTAAAGGACACTGAAGCTTGGTCTGCTATGCGCTACACAATGATGGCTGCAAAGAATCCGCAGCTCTGGACATTTTCCAACGCTGGCGATCAGCACAGCTTAATTTTGAATCAGCTACGCGATCGAGGCATGGCCAGTGCAGCCGGATCAGAGGACGATATTGCTTACTTTGAATGGTCGGCTTATTCAGACAAGATTACTGACGAAAAAAACTGGGTCGCTAGCAATCCAGCACTGGGTCACACAATTCATGAGGACAATATCCGCGCGGTGCTCAATGATCCGCCAGACGTAGTCCAGACAGAGGTGCTTTGTAGGTGGGTCAACACAATCAGCGGCGCTATACCAGCCAAAGAATGGAATGAGTGCGGTGGGGCTGAAGTAGAACTAGACGTTGAAAAGGTGACGTGGTTTGGCCTTGATTTATCGCCAGATCGTAGAGACGGGGCATTAGTCGCAGCCCAGAAAAATCCTGACGACACTTTTGTTATTAAATTGTTACACACTTGGCATAATCCGATTTCGCTGGACGATAAAGCTATAGCCAACGATATTGCGCCTTATGCTCGCAAGTATCCAGTGGAATACGTGGCATTTAGCAAAAGGACAAGCTCTGCGGTAGCCGCTCGATTACAACCGGCCGGAATTCCGGTGATCGACATTGACGGGGCGTTATATGGCCAAAGCTGTGACGAATTATTGGGAGCAATTACCTCAAAGCGGCTTATGCATGGAAAACAGGCAGAATTGTCCAAGCAGATACTATCGGCCGTTAGATTACCTATGGGCGACGGCGGCTGGATTATTGGACGGCGCGCCTCTTCAGTCGCCGTTTGCGCAGCTGTGGCAAGCGCTCTTTGTACACATTTTGCGACACGCCCTGAAATGGAGATAGACATTTTCTCAGCTTAACTGTATATGCGACCTTTACACTTCGGGCTATGGGTCTATTTTCACGCACACTTACAACGCAAGCACCAGAGGCAAGCTCTGATATTGAGGCTTCACTTGCGCCTGTAAATGTCACTAGCTCTCTTTATAATATTTATGGCGTTGCTGGTATTACAGCTTCACGCGTCGAATTTATGTCAGTGCCAACGTGCGCAAGAGCAAGAAATATAATCTCATCTAGCGTGGCCTCAATTCCATTAAAGGTGCGTACAAGAGCAGACGGTGCGCGCGTTGAGTCACCGCCAAAGGTAATCAATCAACCAGATCCACGTGTTCCCGGCTTTGCAACGTACGCATGGCTCGCAGAAGATTTGCTTCTCTACGGTTATGGCTACATGAGAATTTTGGAAATCTACGCTGACACGTACCGCATTCGCAGTGCGGAAAGAATTGATCCAACACGTGTAACGATTAAAACAAATGCACAAGGCACAGAGATTGAGTATTACTGCGTTGATTCAATCCCAGCACCTTACGAGGGCGTTGGCAGCTTGGCAGTTTTCTATGGTGTTGACGAGGGCATTTTAAACCGCGCTGGTCGCACAATTAAGGCTGGTGCAGAATTAGAACGCGCAGCGACAATGTACGCGCGCGAACCAGTGCCAACAATGGTTTTAAAATCTAACGGCACTGCATTGCCAGCAGATCGCATTGCAAAGCTGCTCGAATCTTGGGGTCAAGCTCGACGCAATCGCTCAACAGCATTTCTTAATGCAGACGTTGAATTGCAGACACTTGGTTTCGACCCTGAGAAGTTACAGCTCAACCAAGCTAGATCGTACGTTTCCACAGAACTTGCTCGCGTCACCGGCATTCCGGCTTATTACGTTGACGCTGAATCAGGATCAAGCATGACCTACAGCAACGCGACTTTGGCAAGGCAATCTTTGCTGGACTTCTCACTGCGCCCAATTATGTGCGCGATTGAAGAGCGCTTGTCAATGACTGGCATGCCAAATGACTTTGTACCAGCAAGCCAAGAAGTTAAATTTGACCTAGACGATTATTTGCGCGGATCAGCCAAAGAGCGCGCAGACGTGTACAAAATTCTTTACGATATTGGCGCTTTAACCTCAGATGAAATCCGACTAGAAGAAGAGATGATCAGATGACCTACAGTATCCAAAAGCCAATCAAAATGGACTTTGCAATCAAAGTCGAGGCCGCAGATTTTCCAAAGCGCGAACTATCTGGCCGCATTGTCACGTGGAATGAAGAGGGCGTGACTAGCTCTGGATCTACCATGTTTCAAAAAGGTTCAATTACTTTGGGCGCAACTACAAAACTTTTACTTGAGCACCGCCGCGAAAGTCCAATTGGATTTTTAAAAAGCTATGAAGAGGACGACGAGGGCATTTACGCGACGTTTTCTATTGGCCAGACAACCGCAGGATCTGACGCCTTAGTCGAGGCCAGCACCGGATTACGCGACGGATTTAGCGTGGGCGTTATTGCTCAAAAATACAAAAACGTTGACGGTGTTTTAGTGGTTAGCGCAAGTGCGCTCAAAGAAGTTTCATTGGTTACAGATCCGGCCATTGCCAGCGCAAAGGTTGAAATTGCAGCTAGTGAGAACAACAATTCTGAATCCGAACCGGAGACAGAGGAACAATCAACCGAAGGAGAAACGCAAGTGGAAACACCTACAGCCGTTCCCGAAGCCCCAGCCGAATCGGTTGAGGCTTCCAAAGTCGAAAAGGTCGAGGCTTCTCGTCCGCTTTACTTTGCAACACCACGATCACCAATCACAACAGGCGGCTCATACCTTGAGCACACAATCAAAGCCGGACTTGGTAATGAAGATTCACGCCAGTACATCAAGGCAGCTGACGATTCATTCTCAACAAATCCAGCTTTCTCACCAGTTTCATACGTGCGCGACGTTGCACAGAATACAAACGCTGATCGTCCAGTAATTGAAGCTTGCGGCGGAACACGTCCGCTTTCAACTTATGGCATGACAGTATCTATCCCTAAAATTACTGCTAACAGCACTGCTGCAACAGTTGCAGAAGGCGGCGACCCAACAGGCACAACAGCAATCACTTCAAGTTATGTGAATGCAACAGTCATCAAAAAAATGGGCTTCCAACGCTATAGCGTTGAATTGCTCGACAGATCAGATCCCAGCTTCTATGAAATTATGCTCCAGAATTTACGCGACGCGTATGCTCAAGCAACTGACGCGTATGTAATTGCACAAATTACTGCAGGCGGTACACAGGCAACAGCAACCGCAGCTGACTCAGCTGGCTTGATTTCATTCGTATCAACAGAAGCACCAGCTGCATATACAGCGACAAAGCGCACAGCAAAGTCATTTGTATCTGGTACTTCTATCTGGACAACGTTGCTTGGCGCAACAGATACAACAGGGCGTCCAATTTACAACGCTGGAAATCCTATGAATAACGCTGGCTCTGCGATTCCTACAAGCATTCGCGGAAACGTTCTTGGACTTGATTACTATGTTGATCCAAACATGGTTGCAACTTCAATCGACGAATCAGCATTCATTATCGAGCCACGTTCAATCGAAATTTTTGAATCTCCAGCTCTGACTTTGGCTACTAACGTGCCAACAACAGGCGAGATCGAGATTTCACTTTATGGTTATATTGCAGCTCAGGCCGTCTTTGCAGGTGGCCTACGTCGCTTCAATCTAACTTAATCAATTAAGCATGGCCTAGGTGCGCTCCCGTATCTAGGCCAGTCGAACACGAAAGGGAACAGAGATGCCAGCGATTATTACCGTTGCCAGCCTTAGGCAAGTCCTTGGCGTCTCTGTTTCTCTTTATTCTGACAGTTATCTCGAAAGTATTATAGATTCGGCGGAGCAGGTAATTTTGCCATTGCTTACAGCCAATCAGAATTCTGTTGCAGCTGTATATTTGCAAAATAACGTTGGCTATTACATAACACAAAAGCCCAATACATTTGTGGCTGGTCAAAGTGTCGTGATTAGCGGCTGCGTACCTAATACCTTTAACGGCACAAAAACAGTCACATCAAATTATTATGATCCATTTCCATACCTGCCTTTTGCATATCCAGCCCCATATTTTTATTTCACTTGCGCAATTACCAACGACGACATCACTTTCCGTCCAGTGATTCCCGGTGGTGTTGCGTACCTATCCGGGGCAGACGCGGCCACGCTCTACGCAAACACTGACGCAATTGAACAAGCGGTCACAATCGTCAGCGTGGAGATATTTCAGAGTGTGGTCGCTCCCGGTGGACAGATCGAGGGCGTGGACTTTACGCCGTCACCTTTCCGCATGGGTCGCAGCTTACAAAACCGCGTTATTGGCCTTATTGGCAATTACGTTGACGTTTCAACAATGGCCATGTAAATGCCTACGCCAACAACAATCGCGACAGACGTACGCGGCACACTTGCAACAGCTTTGGCCGGTGTGGCAGCTTCCGTCTACAGCTCACCGCCTGAGGCCGTCATTCCACCAGCCTGCGTCATAGTTCCAGACGCGCCGTATCTCGAAACGACAACTATTGGCAATAGCCAAATTCGAGTCAAAATTAACTTTGTGGTCACTGCCGCTGTTGCCTATAACAACACAGCTGGCGCGCTCGATAACCTTGAGCAGCTCATTATTGCGATTATGGGCGCAATGCCTGCCGGTTACACAGTTGGAGACGTACAACGTCCGACGGTGCAATCTGTAGGAGCTTCAAACCTATTAGTGGCGGATCTCGCGGTCAGCACTTACTACACACAACAGACAATCTAAGGAGAAAACCGAATGGCAACAACAATAGTAACGGGTCGCGACATAACCTTGACACTTGCGACAGTCAACTATGACGCGCAAGCCACGTCAGTCACGCTGGTCAACGCGCCTGTAATCACTACCTACCAAACACTTGACGGCAAGGCTTACAAGCACATTGACGATCAGTGGACATTAAACCTTGAGCTTCTCTCTGACTGGGGCGTCGCCTCATCACTCTTTGAAGCAATGTGGACAGCATTTACAACTGCGCCAAATACAGCTCTTGCATTCAGCTTGACCACTGCAACCGGCGCGGTCTTTGCAGGCAACGCTTTCCCAGTAGCACCTACAGCTGGCGGCGCTGCACCAGACGCACAAACCGACTCATGGGCAATGCTTTGCTCAACCACACCAGTAGCAACATTCAGTTAAAAGAAACAGAAACGGGAGCACACAATGAAACTGCCAATCACAATCGAGTACGTATCCGGCGAATTCGGTACATATACCGCACAACCGCCAGAGTGGGCGAAGTGGGAAAACAAGACAGGCCAGACCATTTCGCAAGCACAAGACAAGATTGGCATTGCCGATCTGCTATTTCTTGCGTGGAATGCAATGAAGCGCGAAGCTGGTGGCAAGCCAATAAAGGGCTTTGAGATTTGGTGCGAAACAGTTGCTGACGTGACAGTCGGTGAGGTTCTCCCAAAAGCTACGCCGCCGGAAGCGTAAATCGCATTTTGGTCGATTTAGCCTTGGCGACTGGAATACCAATGAGCGAATGGCAGACGGCGGAGCAGATATACACAGCGCTTGAGATATTGGAGAAGCAAAATGACGGACAGCGTTGAGATTGCCTATGACAAGGCTGACCTACGCCGCGTCCTAGGTGCTTTTAAAGCTATGGACGCAGAAGCTACAGTCCAAGCAAAAGCCGCTTCTGGGGCTTTGGCAGAATTTGCTCAAGATAAAATTATAGGCACTGCCACAAGTCGAGGCCGCGCAGCTGAGAGAATTGCTCGTGGATCAAGAGTTTCCAAGTCCTCAAAGATTGGAGAATTATCCTTTGGTTTTGTAGGTCAGAAATTCTCAGGCGGTGGCACAACAAAAGACCTTTGGGGCGGCAATGAGTTTGGATCTAACAAATACAAGCAGTTTCCAATTTGGTCAGGCTCAGCGCCCAAAGGTGGATCTAACGGCTGGTTTATTTATCCAACATTGCGCGCCATTCAGCCGGAAATCATTGCCAAGTGGGAAAATGCCTTTGACAAGATCCTAAAGGAATTCTAAATGGTCGCACAAAGTAGAACGCTTAAGCTCTCAATACTTGCTGACGTTGACCAACTTAAAAAATCACTTAATAGCGCCAACGCTGACGTAGAAGGATCAAGCAGCAAACTTGGCGAATTTGGGAAAAAGGCTGGGCTAGCGTTTGCCGCAGCTACGGCTGCCGCTGGCGCTTACGCTGTAAAGCTCGCGGTTGACGGCGTCAAAGCTGCAATTGAGGACGAAGCCGCGCAGATACGACTTGCCACATCTCTTAAAAATGCAACCGGCGCAACAAATGACATGATTGCCAGTGTTGAAAAACAGATACTTAAAACATCACTAGCCACAGGCGTAGCAGATGACAAGCTGCGCCCAGCTCTTTCGCGGCTTGCATTGTCAACCGGCGACGTCACAAAGGCACAGGATCTTCTCTCTCTTGCTTTAGATATCAGCCAAGCAACAGGCAAAGGCCTTGACAGCGTTGCAAACAGCCTAGGCAAAGCCTATGACGGCAACACAGCTGCGCTTGGCAAATTAGGCATTGGCTTATCATCTGCCGAATTAAAGGCCATGTCATTTACAGAAGTGCAGGGCAAACTTTCAGATCTCTTTGGCGGAGCAGCGGCAGAAAACTCTAAGACATTTGCTGGGCGACTTGAGATACTTAAGGTCACATTTGACGAGGCAAAAGAATCAATTGGCGCGCGCTTGCTACCTATAATCCAAAGCCTAGTCGAGTTTATTGTTAACAAAGTTGTGCCAGCGTTGGGCAAATTTGCAGATTTCTTCAAGCCAATCACAGACGCGATTAAGGATAACAAAGAAGAATTCACGCTGTTTATTGCGTTTATTCAAAAATACGTTGTGCCTGTACTTGTCAACGTATTAGGCGGTGCGTTCAAAGTTGTTGGCGAAATCGCAGGCGGCGTCATTAACGTAATTGGCGCAGTTATTGGCGGACTCAACACTCTTATCAATGGTGCTGTTGCTGGTATCAACGTTTTGATTGGCCTGTATAACTCAGTGCCATTTTTGCCTAACGTCTCCAAAATTACAGCGCCAAGCATTAACATTCCAACAGTCTCAGTGCCAAGTGTGACCTCAACAGCAAAAGTGCCGACTGTTAACGTGCCGACCGTATCTGGTGGATCTGGTTCAACAGTGACAGGCGGTGGCGGTGTAGCGGCAGCTGTAGCCGGAGCTGCTAGTGCTTCTATGGGAACACCATTTGGCCAAGCCGGATCGGCTGCGGACAGGCGCGCAGCTGTATTAGCAAGCCCACAAATTGCCGGAATCAATGTGACGGTCAATGGAGCAATCGACGCAGAAGGCACAGCGCGCACAATTGTCAACACCTTAAATGACTCATTCTACAGAGGCACAGGCGGAGCAAACGCTTTTGCATTAGCTCGATCATGACGCAGTGGGCGCCAGTCTGGCGCGTAAAGATTGCAGGCGTTGACGTCACAGACTCAGTGCTGGCCAGCCTAAACATCACCTCTGGGCGTACAAACATCTATGAGCAGGCACAGGCCGGATATTGCTCTCTTACGCTTATTGTGTTTAATCAAGCTGCGATTGATTACGAAATCAATGACACCTTATCGGTGGAAGTTCAAGACACTTCCGCCGTCTATAAACCTATATTTGGCGGCTCGATTGTAGATATAGCTGTGAGCGTCTCAGAGGTCGGCTCGACCGCTTACACTCAAGAGGTAACAATTACTGCCTTGGGCGCTTTGTCGAGACTGCAAAAGGCTCTCACTGACGGCGTATTGACACAGGATTTTGAAGGCGACCAAATTGAGACAATTCTGCGTGAAGTGCTCTTTGCTCAATGGCAGCAAGTACCAGCGGCTTTGACATGGGCTACTTACAATCCGACTACTACTTGGGCAAATGCCGAAAATACAGGATTGGGCGAGATTGATACGCCCGGCAATTATGAGCTGGCGCAGCGCTCATTATCACGAACCGTTGTTTATGACCTTGTCGCAGCTTTGGCAACATCTGGCCTTGGCTACATTTACGAAAACGCAGCAGGCCAAATTTCATACGCGGATTCAACGCATAGAACAACCTACCTTGCAGCCAACGGTTATACGGATCTAACAGCTAATCACGCCCTAGGTCGAGGCATAACAATCAAAACCAGAGCTGGCGACGTGCGCAATGACGTCACGATAAAATACGGCGTCAGCAGCACCAGCGAAGTCAGCGACAGAGATGAAACTTCAATCGGCTTATATGGAGAATTAGCTCAAATCATCAGCACAACGATAAAACACGAGGCGGACGCTGAATCACAAGCGGCCTTCTATTTAGCATTGCGAGCCTATCCTCAAGCTAACTTTGACCAAATTACCTACGCCCTGACGAATCCAGAGCTGGATAACGGCGATCGTGACAGTCTGATTAACGTGTTTATGGGTCAGCCAATAGCCTTAAATAATCTGCCGCTCAATATGTCTGCCGGTACATTCCAAGGCTACGTCGAGGGCTTTACATTCCGCGCCAGCTACAACGAGCTTTCAGTCACGTTGCTTATGTCGCCTTTGGCATATTCATTGCAGGCTATGCGTTGGAATGACGTGCCAATTACGGAAACGTGGGCGAGCGTGTCGCCAATTCTTGAATGGCAATATGCGACAATCGTCTCATAAAATGAAAGGAAAATAATGGCTAATCCAACAACTTACTTCGGCTGGGTCATGCCGACTTCGACTGACTTGGTCACAGATCTGCCAGCAGATTTTAACGTATTTGGTCAAGGCGTGGACACATCATTGCAATATCTATTAGGCGGAACAACTGGCCAAGTATTGTCCAAGACTTCAAACACAAACATGGCTTTTACGTGGATCGAGCAAGACGACACAACCTTGTCATTCAACGCTCAAACAGGCACAACTTACACACTTGTCGCTTCTGATAGCGCAAAACTTGTAACTACTTCAAATGCTTCAGCTGTCACGGTAACAATTCCGCCGTCAGTATTTAGCACAGGCAACCAAATCAATGTGCAATCAATTGGCGTTGGACTGACTTCATTTGCCGCTGGTGCTGGCGTAACCATTACATCAACAGGAGCGAGTGCCGCTGCGCCAATTTTGAGAGCGCGGTATTCAGCTTGCACAATTATTTGCACCGCGAGCAACGTATTTACAATAGTTGGCGATTTGTCTTAATCATGCCAATTCTAGGAATTACGGCTTCGCAGATAAGCGGGCATTTAGGGCCTATCGTTACAGGCGGAACACTTTATACTTCTGGTGGATTTAATTACAGAGTTTTTACAGCTAACGGAACTCTTGACATAACTGGTGCAGCTCTTACTTGTGACGTTCTCATGGTTGCTGGCGGTGGCTCAGGTGGAGCTAATTCTGGCGGCGCTGGTGGCGGCGCTGGTGGACTTATCTACCAAACTAGTCGATCAATTGGCACTGGCAGCTATAACATTGTTATTGGCGGCGGCGGAGCTTCTGTTACAAATAACGCAGGCAACGGAAACGTTGGCGGTGATACAACATTTAACTCATTGACAGCTAAAGGCGGCGGTTTTGGTGCGCAGAATATTGTCACTACCGCCGGTGGAACTGGCGGGTCAGGCGGCGGTGGTAATGGCGGAACAGACCCAGTTGCAGCTGGCGGTACAGGAAATCAAAGTTCGCAAAGTGGAGACTCTGGAACTTATGGCTTTGGTTCTAACGGTGGAACTGGCGTAGCAGGTCAAGGCGACGGCGGCGGCGGTGGTGGCGCTGGTGGAGTTGGCGGCAACGGCGTAACAAATGACGGCGGCGGCGCTGGTGGAATTGGAAAGCAATATACAACTATTGCAACTGCAACATCTACCGGAGCTAATTCTGGATATTATGCAGGCGGCGGTTCTGGTAATTCAGAATCAACTTTTACACTTCGTTCAGGCGGAGCAGGCGGCGGCGGCACAGGTGGTAAAGGTACAACTATGGCAACAAATGGAACTGCAAATACTGGCGGCGGTGGCGGCGGCGCAAGCCGTAACACTTCTGCGCCTTCCGGTTCTGGTGGTTCCGGTATAGTGATTGTGGTGTATGCAGCATGAGTCACTGGGCAGAAATCGACAGTAATAATAAAGTTATAAGAGTTGTAGTAGGAGATAACAACGATCCAATAGGTGATGAAGGATATCAATGGTTATTAGACAATCTTGGCGGCACTTGGATCCAGACTTCATACAACGCCAAGATTCGTTACAACTATGCAGGGATTGGCTTCATTTATGATCCAATTGATGACGCTTTCATTCCGCCAATGCCGGAATGTGGCCATGAAGAATTGTTGCTTAATAATCTAAAACACTGGGAATGCTCAAATGACGAACACAATTTCAATTTATTATAAAGGCACAGCTGCGGCCTTAATTGCCGCTGCGCTTGCAGAAGTTGGCACAGTCGAAAAGGGCGAAAACCTAACCAAGTATGGCAAATTTACAAAGGCCGACGGACTGCCTTGGTGTGGAAGTTTTGTCAATTGGTGTGCAAATGAGTCTGGTGTCAAAATTCCAAGCATGGTCAGCACATCTGCTGGAGCACAGAAAATGAAGGATCAAGGCCGCTGGAAAGAAGTGCCAAAGCTGGGCGACCTTTGCTTCATGGACTTTCCACATGACGGCGTCGATCGAATTAGTCATATTGGCATTGTGGTCGAGATTGGACTCAAGAGCGTTCTGTGCATTGAAGGCAATACATCTGGCACTGGCGACCAGCGCAACGGCGGCATGGTCATGATCAAAGAGCGATTCCTAGGCAAAGAAATAGTTGGTTTTGCTAGGCCAAAGTTTGTCGAGCACAGTGGAGAATTTCCTATTGTAGAGCTGCCAAAGGCAGTCAAAAAGGAGAAGAAATCATGAAAGAATTGAAGCCAATGCTCGCCAGTTATGCTCGTTCATTTATTGCGGCAGGCCTTGCAGTGTATATGGCCGGTGTGACAGATCCAAAGGCAATCCTTTCAGCTGGCATGGCAGCTGTTGTGCCTGTGCTTATGCGCTGGTTAAATCCTAATGATCAGGTTTATGGTCGCAAGTGACCAGAAAACTGCAAGCGGCGGCGCTAGCGGTTGGCCTTTCCCTAGCGTTGTCGGCCTGTAGTTATCAAGGTTATACGCGTTATCCATGCCAAGAATTTGAGAATTGGGAAAAAGATGAATGCCAACGGCCAAGGTGCGAGGCGCAAGGCGTCTGCACAGAGGACTTACTTGGAGACATTGTTAGACCACAGCCAAAATCGACCTAGGTATCCAAAACGGTTAACACCAGAAGAAATCAAGGCAAGGCTTATCTTGTTTATTGGCATGACTCTTTCAATTGTTTTCTTAATTGTCACTTTAGGCATTACCTACGCCCTAATTTTTGTGACTCAGCCTGTTGCAGCTCAAGCTCCCAATGACGCAGCTTTCATAGACTTACTTAAAACCTTGGCCATTTTCTTAACAGGATCACTGGGCGGTGTGCTTGCGTCTAACGGTCTAAAGGATAAAGCGGCTACCGACACGCCCAAAATCACGCCTAATCCTTGACCTTGTCACAGCTTTGCTTCACAGTTATGGCAGGGAGCGAAGCACAGTAGCTCTCTGAACGGGAGCAAATATGTACAGCATGGCAGAAGTATTTATGTGGATTATGATTGGCGTTTTACTTGGCTTTACAGTCGGCTACACGATTGGCCTAAAAGAAGGCAACCGCGTGGGCTTTGTACGGGGCAAGATTTCAGCTAGTAAGTGGGCAAACCGATCATGAGTTTCTTAGACAATTATGAGACGGTCAACCAGAAGGTAATCAGGCTTCACGCAACTTATCCGACCAACCGTATTGAAACCTCAATCATTGACTGGAATGCCGAAAAGGGCTTCATTCTAATCGAGTGCCGTATTTATCGGCGTTATGAAGATGAAAAGCCTGCGGCGATTGATTACGCACATGGCATGGTTGGGGCTTACAACGTCCAGATGAAACGCTGGTACGTCGAGGACACAGTCAGCTCTGCGATTGGGCGTTGTTGCAGCGTGGTTCTAGGCACAGAGACAAAGCCGAGCCTTGAGTCAATGCAGCAAGTCGAGCACATGCCAAAGGCATTTGTTGAAGAAGATCCTTGGTCAAAGCCAATTTGGGAAGAGGGCTTTACAACAGCAAAAACAGCTGTAGAAGAAATCAAAGCCACACTGGGAGAAGTGCAGGCCTCAGCTGCGCCAATCTGCGCACATGGTCACATGGTCTGGCGTACAGGCGATAAGGGCGGCAAGGCTTGGGGCGGTTATATGTGCGTTGAAAAGAGCAAGCCCAAGCAATGTCCGCCAAGGTGGTTTGTACTTGCTTCAGACGGCCAGTGGAAGCCGCAGGGCTAATCATGGGCGACTTTGAGATGATTCATTTACAGACAGGCGAGCGCCTGCGCATTGATAAGGACGGCACAGAGATACGAGACGCAGTCAATCCACCGGCAATTGAATGGTGCGATCGAGGCCAACACTTTGCAGCCAAATTAGGCGGACGTGAAGAAGGCGGCATTTTGTGGATTTGTTTAGAGTGCCAAAAATGACTCATATCTATAATCTGCAAGCAGGATCGTGGGGCTATACCAACTGCGATCTATGTGATGATGACGTGCTCTGCAATGAGTACCTAAGAGATGACGGATTAGTCCAATGGATCTGCAATCCATGCGAAAACAGGCTAAACCTATGATCCGCATGAGGATTACAGCTGCGGACGAATGGGCTATACATAACAGAGCTGCGCAAGTCGTGTTTTCTCTTGACGATTTGAGCACAGTACAGCGATACAACACAAAGTTAAATAATCATGAACGCGTTACAGAGTACGCAGAATCTCTAGGCGCTGAAATGGTTGTGGCAAGGTACTTTGGCCTTGACTTTGACATAAACGTCTCTAATGGCAAACGCAATGCCGACGTAGGCAAAGGGCTTGAAGTCAAGTGGACAAGCTACATAAACGGATCTTTAATCATTTATCCCAATGATCGAGTAGATGACGTCGCAGTGTTGGTTGTAGGCAGATCGCCTGATTATCATATTGTTGGCTGGCTACCTATCAAAATGGCTATGCAAAAGCATTTTAAGAATAGCCAGCAAGACAGCTGGTGGATTGGGCAAGACAACCTAAATCCAATTGAGGATCTACTAAGGAGCAACTATGCCGCAACTCATATTTGATTGTCACGTTTGTGCCGTAATGCTAGGTGACGGCCGAAAGCTGCACCTACTAAGCAAATCGCCAGAGCTAACGCTTCATGAGTGGTTCAGCCAATGCTCAGGCTGTGGCACATTTGGAATCAAGTTAGTGGACGAGTCTTTAGTATTGGATCAATAGTTATGCACAAAAGTTATCCACAGGTGTGTGCAAAGAATCGCAACGCCGTTCTGACCAGCACTTATGCCGGCACTCTTGACTTGACCCTGTACGCTGAAGCATACAAGTCACAGGAGATTTTATGATCCTCAGACAGAATGATTTTTACTCTTTCAGCATTACAGTTAAAAGACAAATAAAAAAACTGTTGCTGTTATCGGTAATCCTAAGCGCAACGGTAGGCCACAGCTCTGCACATGCAGTCGATTACAGAGACGCTCTCAAGCTATATGCACATAGCAGAATCGTTAATGACAGCCAATATCAATGCTTTTACAAGCTAATTACTAAAGAGAGCAATTGGCGTGTACATGCAAAGAATGGATCTCATTACGGCATAGGCCAAATGCGTAATATCAAGTACAAGAATCTCGACGGCTTTAGCCAAGTGGATTGGTCTATCCGTTATCAGAAGCACCGATATGGCACTATGTGCAAGGCATGGGAATTCTTCAAAGCTAAGGGATATCACTAATGGCAAGCATGAGTGCAAGGGCAACTGGTGGCAACACTAGAGCTTGGCGCAAGATACGTGAACGAATCTTGATACGTGACGGCTATTGCTGCCAATATTGCGGAGATGAGAATGCAACTACAGTCGATCACGTGCGTCCTATTTCCAAAGGCGGCACAGATGAACCGGATAATCTTGTCGCTGCTTGTTCTCGTTGCAATTATCAGAAAAAGGACAAGGTTTTAAGTAAGTCTATGAAAGCTGCGTCATTGGGAGCT
>Ga0247723_1001339_pt1 | contig 14613 bp, 21 predicted proteins | sample MSEWelMarce5H_FC_FD_189079 | JGI IMG/M metagenome (GOLD analysis project Ga0247723, IMG submission 189079) | Subsurface sediment microbial communities from gas well in West Virginia, United States - MSEEL Well Study Marcellus 5H_FC | ecosystem: Environmental > Terrestrial > Deep subsurface >...
AGGTAAAACAGCATTTTCAAAAGGTTCGTGCGTAAAAGAAGGAACCACGTCTGGAGATTCTTCACTACATGATTGGTTTGCTAAAAGTAAATCATCGGATGGTAAACCAGGATGGGTTCAGTTGGGTGGTAGATACGCAGGTAAATCGTGTGCAAAGCAACCAGGACAAACTACGAAACCTAAATGTGGCAGTTCAAAGATGGCAGCAAACATGTCAGATAAAGAAGAAGATGCAGCCGCAAAAAGAAAAAGAGCGCAAGACCCAAATCCAAATAGAAGAGGCGCACCAATAAATGTTCCAACAGAAGGAAAAAGAAAAATGAAAGAAAGCATCGACGAATATATCGCTAAGAGTGAATGCCCGGAGTGTGGTGGACATATGGTTTCTGAAGATGAATTAACTGAAGAAAAAGATGCATGTTATCACAAAGTTAAATCACGTTACTCGGTGTTCCCAAGTGCATATGCATCAGGTGCATTAGTTAAATGTCGTAAAGCGGGTGCTGCTAATTGGGGTAACAAAACAAAACAAGAATCAACGCAACTGAAGTCTTTTGGATCATTTATTAACGAAGCTGCAAATGCTGCACAACAAGCTGCGATTGCAATCAATATGAAAAAGAAAGGCATCGAGCCTAAGAATGAAGAAGTTGAGCAGATTGATGAGACAGAAGCATGGCAGCGCAAAGAAGGTCAGAATCAAGAAGGTGGATTGAACCGTAAAGGTATTGCTTCATATCGTGCAGCAAATCCTGGTTCGAAATTATCAATGGCCGTAACAACAAAGCCAAGTAAACTGAAAGCAGGTTCCAAATCAGCAAATCGTCGTAAGTCATTCTGTGCAAGAATGGGCGGCATGAAGCGTAGACTAACATCTGCGGAAACAGCACGTGATCCAGATTCACGTATCAACAAAGCCCTAAGGAAATGGAACTGCTAACTTATGGCACAGTTTAGAACTGACTTACACAAAATAGATTCTGGACAAGTATTCACTCGGTATGAAGTGAATATGATGTCTGATAGAATTTCACCATCTGGCACTATGACGGATGCTTTTGGACGTTTGCGTGTATCTCATCCACACACTCTGTTTGATTCACAGCATCAAGATGTTGAGAATGATAAATGGGACACATTGATTGTCGGTTCGGGAACAAAAACGCATTTACCTAACGAATCCTCAGTAGAGTGTGAAATAGGTACCGCTAATGGTGATAGTATTATTCGTGAAACTGTACGAACAATGATGTATCAACCTGGTAAATCTTTATTAATTTTGAATTCTGGTGTGATGGGAACACCTAAAGCAAATGTGGTACAGAGAATAGGTTATTTCGGCGCAAATAATGGAATCTATTTTGAAAATGATTCAGGTAATAATTATTTTATTTTAAGAAGTTCTGTAACAGGAAATGTTGTAGAAACTAGAGTTGAACAGACAAATTGGAATATTGATAAATTTGATGGAACTGGATATTCTGCACAAGCTGTTGGCGCTGAACACACTCAAGGATTAAGACCCGATAAAGCAAACATATTTTGGATTGATGTTGAATGGTTGGGTGTGGGTGATGTTCGTTGTGGATTTGTTGTTGATGGAACATTTAAAACCGCACACATATTCCATAATGATAATGTAAATGATACTGCCTATATGCGTAGTGCCATTTTACCGATTCGTTATGAAATATTTAATAAAGGAACTACAGTATCGAATACGGCAATGCGTCAAATTTGTTCGACTGCAATTTCTGAAGGTGGATATTTTCCAATTAATCAAACAAGGTCTGCTTCAACTCCAATTACGGGTAAAAATTTGACAAATGGTATACCTAATCCAATGATAAGTCTTAGATTGAAACCTGGAAGATTAGATGCTATTGCAATTCCAGTTTCCGCTGATTTATATGGACTACAAGCAACTGCATTTAAGTACAGAGTATATGAAAATGTCACATCTTTAACTGGAGCAGTTTGGACAACAACAGATGCGTCAAGTGCTGTGCAATATGATATTTCAGCAACAGCACTGACTGGTGGAAATATTCTCAGAGAAGGTATTTTCAAAGGATTAGAAACTGCAAAAGAATTAAATTTAATCGATTTGGATGGAGCAATACAACTTACAAGAAGAATAAATGCCGCAAATGGAGACATTTTTACAATATCAATCGAACCAACAACAGTCAATGATGATGCTATAGCAGCATTATCTTGGCAAGAATATATTAATTAAAACAAAAATAGGAGACTTAGATGTCAATTTTCGATAGCAAAATTAACAAAAGCGTAGCAGAAGCAGTAATGAAAGTTCTTGAAGCTGAACAAAAAGAAAAAATGGCTAAGAAAGATCATGATCAGGATGGTAAGATTGAGTCTGGTAAAGATGAATATCTTGGTTCCCGCATTCGTGCTGCTAGACTTGCAGGTAAACTGAAAGAAGAAACTCAAACAGAAATGCTGAGTGAAGCATTCCCAACTGTAGCAGATGCAAAGAAGCGTATGGCTGCCGGTAAGACTACAACAGGTACAGTAACTAAAACTAAAACTGGTTTAGTACATAAGCGTGATTATGAAGATGAAAGCGATTCTGAAGATACTCAAAAGGCATCTAAGAAGACTGGCGCTCGTCAGAACAATTTCAATCGTGGTCAGTCAACTGGCTACACTTCAAAAGCCAAGACTGTAAAAGAAAATACTGAAGTAAAATTATCTTTCACAGAAATGTTGGAGTTATATAACGAAGCAGGCGTAGAAGTTATTGCTAAGATTGCTCCACAAAAAGTCGAGTTTGGTGATATTGAAGTTGAAGTATTCGATGCAGATAAAATCAACGGTACAGTTGAAACTGATATAGTTGAAGAAGTGGATAACGAAACATTTACCAAAGAAGTTGAAGCACAGAAAGAAAAGAATGCTGGTCGTGGCAAGAAAGCAGAAGTTGCCAAAGCATCTGTACAAGCAGTGAAGCAAGAGGAAGTTGAACTTGAAGAAGAATATGAATATATTTCTGAAGCAGAATATTTAGAACTAGATGAAAATGAACAACAATTGTGGGAAGCAGTAACATCACAATCATATTCTGATCTTCGTGATAAGAAGTCTAAAGTTCCAGCAACAGAATTTGGCGCTAAAGGAACAAAAACAAAAGTTTTGGATCAAATCAGAAGTCATGAGTCCAGAAAAAAACATTCAACAGGTAAAAATGTTTATGCTACTGACTATAAAGTTGGTAAAAAAGATACAACAGAAATGATGTATCGTAAAAAGAGTGGTAAAAAAGGTCAAGTTCCTTCACAAAGAGCAGGGCTTCGTCGTGATAGATATGATGAATCAGTTGAACAGTTGGATGAAATTTCAAAAAAAACTTTAGGTTCTTACATCAAAAAAGCATCACATGATGTTGCTGCTAAAGGTGCATTCACACGCCACTTTGCCGATAAATCACGTGCCGAAACTGCGGAACAAAAACATGACATAGCACGTAAAACCATGAAGAAAGCAGATAAGATGCAAGATGCTGGTATGAAACGCCGTGCGAATATGGCAAAAGCGGTTGATCGTTTGACTAAAGAAGAAATTCAAATGGACGAACGTACACTAACTGCTGCTGAAACATCAAAGAAAGAAGACATTGTTAAGTCAATGAAGAAAGGTCTTTCTGGTTTCAAAGCCCGTTATGGTGATCGTGCAAAAGAAGTAATGTATGCTACAGCAACTAAGCAGGCTAAGAAAGACTAATCATGGCAACGAAGAAAATTAAAATCAACTTCAAAATGCCAACACCGACTGCTGCTGAGAGACTTCATGCTCAACAACAAAAGATCAGGAAGGCCGCTGGTCTTCCTGATCCGTCCGAGTATAAGAAGAAACTTGATTCGATGAAGTCTGAAAATTACGAAGAAGATGATGGTCCACTGTCGCAAGAGCAGTTGGATGAAATTTCTGCACAACTCAAAGCATCGTATGTATCTGGTGCAAAGAAGCAAATAAAACAATCTGAACCTTTTACCAAAAAGGGTGAAGAGTATAGAGATATCGCTAAGAACTTTATTGCTAAACGTCAAAAAGGTATTGCTAAAGCGAATGAAGAAGTTGAGCAGATTGATGAACTAAGCAAAGAAACTCTAAAATCTTATATTGGCAAATCAACTAAAGATATGGTAGAACGCAAACGTCAGCAAAAAATTGAAACTGATCGTGCCAATTTTCGAACTAGACATGCATTTGCAAAACAACGTGGTCATGCATATGCAGCAAGAATAGGTGATGAGGCTAAGAAACGTGCTGCTGGTATTGGAAAAGCGGCTATGAAAATTGCAACAAAGAACGAAGAAGTTGAACTGTTGGACGAAATGCCAGAATCAAATATGAAAGTCAGAGATGTACATTCACATTTGAAGAAAGCAGGATGGGCACTAGCACGTAGCAAAGGTGGTCATGATGTATTCAAGCATCCAAAAGCAAAGCATTCGATTCCTGTTCCACGTCATTCACTCAAAGCACCTTTGGTTCGTGGTATTATGAAAGCATCCAAAGTTGAAGAACAATTAGAAAAGAAAGGACGATTCGTGTCTGGTCCAGTTAAACAACCATTTAAGTCCAATACTATTGTGACTCCAGTAAAAGAAGCAAAAGATTCTCAAGAGTATGATTACGAAGGTGACATGGCAAAATCGGATTTGCGTTCAATTCTACATCATGCCAAAGAACTGCATGACATGATAGAAGATAACACAAATCTAGCAGAATGGTGTCAATCAAAGATTACACTTGCAGAAGATTATTTGTCAACTGTGGCTAATTATATGCGTTCGGAGATGAGTGAGGAAACAGTCGAAGAAGATATAAACGATTATCAAAGAAAAATTGATAAGAACAATAAGAACTTTGCAGCGGCAACCAAACGTCAAAAGAATCCTCTTTCTAATAAGAAAGTGTCACAGGGTGCAGACTTTGCAGCACAAAGGCGCAAAGAAAGACTTGCATCAAGTGGTCGTATGGATGAATCCGCAGAAGAGCCAACGGAAGGCGAAATGAAAGATAAGCAGCGTTATTCACGTAAAGCACAAATTGTGAGAGATGCTGCCAAAGGTAAGAAATCAGACAATCCAGAAAAGTTTCAGAAAGACCCTGAATTGTCAAGTGAAATTCATAAGACTTAAAGAATAACATAAATAACAAATCAAATAGTTTTTTTAGGAGAAAAACATGGCACTTTGGGGAAATTTAGATGCCTCTAACAACGCACCAAACTTTTCGGGTTTGACTGGCTACGATACAATACGAACAGGCGAAAGTCTTGCTAACTCACAACCAGCATCAGTATTTGGTAACACTTATATTAGTGCTACCCGTTCTAATGTAGAATTTGGTGTGTTTGGTGTAGATGCTATAGAAGCAAACAATCAACTATCATCAGGTGATGGTCGTACTGTCACTCATGCTGGTTGGGTAGCACGTACTAAAGGCGCTGGTCCAGTTGTTTCGGTTTCATCGAACACTGACGCCGTAGGCCCATCTGCTACGGCAGCATCATATACATTGGTGCTCTCTGGTGGTGGTACAAACAACAGTTCCGCACAAGTTGTTGTGGCTACTGCTGCAACTGGTAAAATTTCAACCATTACAGTTACAAATGCTGGTTTGTATACAGGAACACCTACGACAAATACATTTGGTAATACAGCATTTACTTTCACTATGGGTGGTCGTAATGGTCGTGTCACACAAGAAACCATAGTTGCTATGGGTTCAATCTACGGTGATGCAACCGCTTCTGACGATACAAACTATCCAGATAGTTAATGAACTTTAAAAGTTATCTCCAAGGACATGTAGAGGAATCTCCGTTTTCTGACCCACAAGTCAGAGCGGAGATTAATCGTGCTTTAGAGTCTGAGATAGATAACACATTTATGATGACACCTGATTCTGGTGTTCAACGGATGCGGAAAGTTCTATCACGTTATAGTATAGATTTTCCTGCATTTGAAGATTTAGATACAGATGGTGATGAAAGCATTTATGAAATAGATGCTGGAGTTTATCTGTATTTCATTTATTATCTCACCGATGATGGTAATTACGAATTTTATGCTGAAATCACAAATGATGAAGGTATAGAAGAAATTCTGTCGGATGTGGAGGAAGATTCCGAGGAATAATGTCATTTGATAATTTAACTGATGAGAATGTCATACTGTATGCAGTAAAAGCATATGACAAACCAAATTGTGTAATGAGTGAGTTTACTGAAGATATGAAAAGGTTGAATTATCTTAAACGTTTATTCCGAAGATATCGTAAACATGGTGAGATGCGTGAGCGTCTTATCTTAAATCATATTGTAGTATTGAACAATCTGTTTGGACCAGAAGTCACAACCAGATTGTTATTTTTTCGTATGTCAAAAGATGATTACAGTATATTGAAAACATATTTGGTATTTTTAAGCCTAATGCCTGAAAGAATTTATGGTATTAATGGTAAAGATATAGTATCATCAGATATTCAGATTGACATGAATATAGCAGAAGAACTTAGAAAAATAAAATGAGCAACGAATTCAAAAAACAATGTGGCGCTGGATACTATTGGTGCAATACTGATAAAGTCTGCAAACCACTTCAAGAAGATGGAATGGCAGGTGGTGCCCCTACCAATGCCGTAGGTGGTGGCCAAGTTGCTGGCATCGGTGTCGGTCCACAGGGTGAACCTGGCGTCAAGAAAAAGAAAGTAGCATCATTTATTTCATACATGAGCAGAAGGATGCCTAAAGTATGATGTGGATGATGCATCTGTTACCAGATTCATTTCTAATATTCATTATTCATGCACTGTTGGTCACTGGACTGATTGGCATGGTGATAGGTTTCATTGGCGGTAAAATACCTTTTGTTGGAACATATGCGACTATCATCAAGATAGTTTCAATTGTTCTTTTCTGTGTAGGTTTGTACTGGAAAGGAGGCTATAGCGTAGAGCAAGATTGGAGACAACGTGTAGCGGAACTTGAGGAGAAAGTGAAAGATGCAGAAGAGAAATCACGACAGACAAATGTTGTTATTGAAACGAAGTACCGAGATCGAGTCAAAAAGGTCACAGAGACTAGAGAGAGAATTGTCGAGAAGATTAAAGAAAGGGAAAAAGTTATTGATGCAAAATGCGAACTTGATCCCGCAGTGATTAGCATTTTAAATGAGGCAGCGAAAAAACCATGAAGAAACTATTGATTCTTTTGCTGCTTACAGGTTGTAGTACAACTGTGCCAGTGGCTCGTAAGTTTCCAGAAGTACCTGATGTGCTAATGGTTCCTTGCCCGCCACTGACACAGATCAAAGAAGGAACAACCAAACTAAGTGGAGTAATTGAGGTTGTTACGGATAATTATTTTGAATATCACAAGTGCAGCGATAAGCATGATTTGTGGATGGAGTGGTATAAAGCACAAAAAGAAATATTTGATTCTGTAAAATAATAAGGGTTACAAATGGAACTGACAAAACAACAATTAAAAGAATTGCTTCCAAAAAATCCATACATTGACCAGTGGCATCATGCTCTGAGTCAATTACTTCCGGATTACGAAATCAATACGCCAAAACGTATTGCATCATTCATAGCACAATGTGCTCATGAATCAGGTAATTTTATATTTCTCTCCGAGAATTTAAATTACAAAGCAGAAAGTCTAATGAAGATATTTGGAAAATACTTCAAAGATATTGGTACTGCTAAAGCGTACGAAAAAAATCCACAAAAGATTGCTAACAAAATCTATGCTGATCGCATGGGTAATGGTAACGAGGCATCTGGTGATGGATACAAATATCGTGGTCGTGGTCTAATTCAATTGACTGGTAAAACAAACTATACTTGGTTTGCAGCATCACTTGAAATCACACCAGAAGAAGCAGCAGAATACATGGGCACGTTTGAAGGTGCAGCACAATCTGCATGTTGGTTCTGGGAGACAAATAAACTAAACGATTGGGCAGACAAAGGTGACATTGAAAAGATGACCAAAATCATCAACGGTGGTACAATTGGACTTGAAGACCGTAAAAAACATTATGCTCATGCTCTACACGTATTGGGGGCATAATGATCAAATATATACTAGTTCTACTGTTACCACTTACTCTGTTTGCATGTGAAGAACGTTATCGTTATCCATGTCAAAATCCTGAGAACTGGAATGAAAAGGTATGTCAAAAACCATATTGTACAGCAAATGGTACATGCCCTGAAGATTTAAAACACTATGTAAAAGATAAAAATGGAGGAGAAAAATGATTAATGAATTATGGTCCGGAGAAAGATATACCACTGAAGAACTGAATGCACGATTAAAGTTTTTTATTGGTCTTATTTTAGGTCTTACTCTTTTTGGTATTGTGTTTGTGGTTCTGTATAGTTTGATTTTTGTCACTCAACCAATGAATGGCATGAGTCCTGTGGATAATAAATTCTTCGAGTTGATTATTCCTATTGCCACATTCTTGACTGGTACATTGTCGGGTATCATGTTAGCTGGTGATGATAAGGATTTGAGAGCAAAAGCACTTGATGCTGCTAACAAACCTTACACGCCACCACCAGAACCTCCATCAGTTGCAAAAACACCTGAAGCAGTTGTGAACTCTGTACCGGTCGGTGCGGGTGGCACTATGACAACAACATCAGCATTTGTTCCAGCAGAACCTATTGCTGGTTTCGGTGGCAAACCTGCACCTGCTCAACCCCCACATCCGGAGATTTAAATGAAAAAAGAAATTCTATTTGGTTCTATGATTTTGTTTCTACTCTTTGCACCTCTGACCAAAGCCGCATTTGCTGCTGAGACAAAAAAAGTTTGTGTCAAAGAATTTGATAACAAAACCAAAAAACAAAAAGAAGTTTGTAAAACAATTAAAGTGCATAAGAAGTTAGAAGGCACTGCAATACCTACCAAAAAATAATGGCAACAAGTGACGTAGATACAAAAGTGGACGTGAGTGTACTGAAAGAGAAAGTCAGTACACTCACTGAACTTTGTGCTAAAATGGATAGAATTATTGAAAAACTTGCGGACAACCAATTGGAACTGGCTGGGCAAATCTACCAAGACATGGACAAGAGGAAAGAACAGACCGTGAGTGATATAAAAGAACTTCACTCCAGAATTACTACGACAGATAGAAATTTATCCGATAAGATAGAACTAACTGAGCGTAGAATTATGGATGAAATAAAAGCACTTCGTGAGTGTATTGACCAACACAACGAAAAAGAAGAATCCGACATGCAAAAACTGGCACAGTGGAAATGGATGGTTGCCGGTGGGGTAATAGTATTTGCCTGGTTAGTTTCAAATGTCAAATTAGAAATGTTAGGTAAACTTTTTAATTGAGTTGACTTCCTGTAGTAGTAATGTTATTATGAATGCATGGCTCTCTCAACTGATTCGAAATATGTCCGATTAATTTCTTCACGTTTGCGTAACTTCAAACAGAAGAATACTAATCTATGGAACTTCTCTTGCCCATTCTGTGGCGATTCAACAACAAACAAACTCAAAGCCCGTGGCTATGTATTTGCCAAGGGTAATGATTTATTCTTTCGGTGTCATAACTGTGCGGTAGGAACTAATGTTGCCAATTTACTCAAGCAAGTCGATTCTTCATTGTATGGAGAATACATTCTCGAAAAGTACAAAACAGGTGAATCCAATACATTCGTCCGTAAAAGCAACACTGCACCTACATTCAACATACCCGCACCCAGATTCGGTAAGCCAGATAGGCAAAAAGTATTTGAACATGCAGAATGGGTCAGCCAACTGCCAAGTGGACATTTTTGTCTAAACTATGTTGAGAATCGTTTATTACCAAAAGAAGTATATAATCAATTATTGTTCACCAGTAAGTATAAAGAATTTTGTGATATACTGATACCTGAGCATGGTAAGAAGCTAATGGATGATGCACGATTGATTATACCATTCTTCGATAGAAACAATCAATTAGTTGCAGTTTCGGGGCGTGCCTTAGAAACATCTGATAAAACTCTACGTTATGTTACACTACGTACCGACGATAGTGATGACAAACTTATCTATGGTATGGACAGAGTTGATCTAACTAAGACAGTGTATCTTGTTGAGGGTCCACTTGATTCTTTATTTCTAAAAAACTGTGTAGCCTCTGGTGATGCAAATTTATCATTGACAGCAAAAAATATTTCAGCAAATAAATTAGTGCTGATTTTTGACAATGAACCAAGAAATAAAGAAGTGTGTAAGATGATCGAAAATGCTATCAAATCCAATCATTATGTCGTTATCTGGCCTGATAATATAGAAGGTAAGGATATCAATGAGATGATACTAAACGGATTTTCAAATAGCGAAATTCAAGATATCATAGATAGTAATACATTTTATGGTTTGGAAGCAATAGCGAAATTTACATTTTGGAAGAAATTATGAGCGTGAAATTGATTGGTGTAACAGCACCATATGCAGGACATAACTCTGCTGAGGATATGATTGTATACATGGCACGTGTATCTAATCCTACCAATCAAAGCATGGTTAAAGGTGATGAAAAACTTATTCGTTATCTCATCAAAAATCAACATTGGTCACCATTCGAAATGGTCAACGTTGTTATGGAAATAAACACTACAAGAGACATAGCAAGGCAAATATTGCGCCACCGTAGTTTTGCCTTTCAAGAATTCAGTCAGCGATATGCTGATCCAACAAAAGATTTAGGTTTTGCTTTACGTGAAGCAAGATTGCAGGACACCAAAAATCGTCAGAACTCTATTGAGATTGATGATAAAGAATTAGATGCAGAATGGAAAATCAAACAGGTCAATCTTATTGCTGAAGCAAAAAGTGCATATGATTGGGCGATTGAAAATGGTATTGCAAAAGAACAAGCAAGAGCAGTATTACCAGAGGGTAACACACAATCACGTATGTACATGAATGGCACACTCCGTTCATGGATTCATTACTGTGAATTGCGAAGATCAAATGGTACACAAAAAGAACACATGGAAATAGCAGATGAATGTTGGAAGATTATAGCGGAGAAGTTTCCACAAGTATCAGCGGCACTAGAACAACAATAACAACGGAGATGAGATGGTAGATATTAGTAGCATTAAGATAGACTTGGATCGTGATAGATTATTCGATGAGTTGGGAACTAAAAGATTACAAGAATCATACATGAAAGAGGATGAGAAATCACCACAGGAGAGGTTTGCATATGTTTCAAAAGCGTTTAGTAGCAACGATGAACATGCTCAAAGATTGTATGAGTATAGTAGCCGCCACTGGTTATCTTATTCTACTCCTATTCTCTCTTTTGGTCGCAGCAAGCGTGGGCTTCCTATTTCTTGTTTTCTTCCTTATCTTGATGATTCTGCCGAAGGCTTGGTTAATACGTTATCGGAAGTAAATTGGTTATCAATGTTAGGAGGTGGTGTTGGAATCGGATTGGGAATTCGTTCAGCGGACGATAAGAGTGTTGGGATTATGCCTCATCTTCGTACTTATGACGCAAGTAGTTTGGCTTATAGGCAGGGTAGGACTCGTCGTGGGTCTTACGCTGCTTACCTTGATATCAGTCATCCTGACATTATTAATTTTCTTGAGATGAGAAAGCCTACGGGTGATCCAAATCTCCGTACATTGAATCTTCATCATGGTATTAATATTACTGATGACTTCATGCTATTGATTGAGAAAGCAATGCTCGATCCTGAATCTGATGATTCGTGGCAATTAAAAGACCCACATACACAAGAACTTCGTGAGACAGTATCAGCACGTGAACTGTGGCAACGTATACTTGAAACTCGTATGCTAACAGGTGAACCATACATTCACTTCATTGATACAAGTAATGAGGCGATGCCAGAGTTTCAAAAGAAATTGGGATTGAGTATCAAACAATCTAATTTGTGCTCTGAAATTATTCTACCAACAGACAAACAAAGAACAGCGGTATGCTGCTTATCTTCAGTGAACTTGGAGTATTATGATGATTGGAAAGATGATAAACTTTTTCTGCGGGACATTGCGGAGATGTTGGATAACGTACTTCAGTATTTTATCGACAATGCTCCTGATGCTATCAGCCGAGCCAGGTTCTCTGCTATCCAAGAGCGCAGCATTGGTGTGGGCGCTCTTGGTTTTCATGCTCTTCTTCAGAAGAAAAATATCGCATTTGAGTCGGCGATAGCCAAATCAGTAAACATGAAAGTGTTCAAACATATTAGGGAGAAACTGAACGATGCAAATCTTGAACTCGGCAATGAACGTGGTGAGGCACCAGATGCAAAAGGTACCGGACAACGTTTTAGTCACCTTATGGCTATTGCTCCTAATGCTTCCTCTTCTATTCTTATGGGTAACACCTCCCCATCTGTCGAACCTTATAGAGCAAATGCATATCGCCAAGACACTCTTTCTGGTTCATATCTAAACAAGAATAAATTTTTAGATAGAGTTATAACAAATCATTTAAATTCTGATCCTAATGGTTCAATTCCTACGGATGATTATAATGAAATCTGGTCATCGATTATTGCAAACGATGGTTCAGTTCAACATTTAGATTGGATGGAACAATACACAAAAGATGTATTCAAAACATCTATGGAAATTGATCAACGATGGGTCGTAGAACATGCGGCTGATAGACAACAGTTTATTGACCAAGCACAATCCATCAATTTATTTTTTAGACCTGATGTAAATGTAAAATATCTCCATGCTTGCCATTTCTTGGCATGGAAGCAAGGCCTAAAAACATTATATTATTGCCGTTCTGAGAAACTAGCAAAAGCAGATAAAGTTTCGAAGAAGATTGAACGTGATATCATTCAAGAAATTGACCTCAAACAATTGGCCAGTGATGATGATGTCTGTATCGCCTGCGAAGGGTAGGATTGCCCTATTTGTTCATCATCCTAGATGTTCAATACAATCAGTAAATGGTATCATCAAATCGCTAGAGGAGCACTATGTATTCAAAACATTCACAAAACATGAAATTGAAGAGGGTTTCTTTGATGATGTGGATATTGTTTGCTTTGCTGGCGGTATTGGTGATTCTGATGCCTATGATTTTCTCTTTAGAGATAATGGGGATAGTATCCGTGGGTTCGTTCAGAATGGCGGCAGATATCTTGGCATATGCATGGGTGCCTATTGGGCTGATCGTCATTATTTTAATTTATTGGGCGATGTCTCTGCGGATCAGTATATTAGAAGACCAAATACCTGCACCAGAAGATACTACAGTAAAGCGGTGGAATGTAACTGGAACGGCACTACAGATAGATTCTTCTTTTACGATGGACCTGCATTTATCGGAAACGAGTTATCTTTTACAACAGTCGCCAGGTACACAAACGGCGATCCAGCAGCAATTATCAAGGGACGTGTAGGATTAGTTGGACCACACTTAGAGAGCCAAGAATTTTGGTATGACAAACCATATCTTCATAAACATTGGCACAAAGACACACACGGTAAGTTATTATTAAACTTTGTTGACAGATTGATGGAGAAATGATATGATAGCAGAAATACCTTATATGTTAGTTTGGGGTTTCTTCTCTGCAATGGGATGGATGGGTGCTAGTTGGACTGTAGATAAGATTTATCCTGATAAAGAGAAAGACAAGCCAGCAATAGTTCAACCAGAAAAAAAGAAGGATGAAAATGGACAAAAAGATTAATTACGCAGATTTTATGGAACAGAAAAGAATATTACTTGAATATTTACAGGTCATGATAGCAAACGAAGATTGGCATGGTGTAGCAGACCTTGCTATGGACATGAGAGAACTTGAGGCCAGAAATGAAAAAGATACTACGATTCACCGCTGATTGGTGTGCGCCATGTAAAGCAATGGCAACAAATATTAGTCAAGCAGATATTAGTGGCATTACAATTGAAGTGATCGATATTGATAAGAGTGAAGAAACAGCAATTTATTATGGCATTAGAAGCGTACCAACTTTAGTTATGATAAAAGATGATAACGTAATAAAAAGACATACTGGTGTAATGACATCAACACAACTAAAGGAGTGGATATACAGTGATTAAGAAACAACAAGTAAGACTAACAGATGAACGAACAGCATTCAAACCATTTGCCTATCCATGGGCATACAACGCATGGCTCCAACATGAACAATCGCATTGGATCCACACTGAGGTCCCGATGCTTGAGGATGTTAAGGATTGGAAAAATAAACTATCGAAAGACGAAAAGAATTTTCTCACTCATGTATTCAGATTTTTTACTCAGGGTGACATTGATGTTGCAGGTGGCTATGTTAATAATTATCTACCTTATTTCCCGCAACCTGAAGTAAGAATGATGCTGCTTGGTTTTGCAGCACGTGAAGCACTACACATTGCAGCATACTCACACTTGATTGAAACACTTGGAATGCCTGATACAACATACTCAGAATTTCTAGCATATCAGGAGATGAAAGACAAACACGATTATGTTCTTGATCTAAGCACACAGTCTGGTGATGCAGCAACAACAGCAACACACATTGCGGTGTTCTCTGCATTCACCAGA
>Ga0247723_1001340_pt1 | contig 14596 bp, 23 predicted proteins | sample MSEWelMarce5H_FC_FD_189079 | JGI IMG/M metagenome (GOLD analysis project Ga0247723, IMG submission 189079) | Subsurface sediment microbial communities from gas well in West Virginia, United States - MSEEL Well Study Marcellus 5H_FC | ecosystem: Environmental > Terrestrial > Deep subsurface >...
GCGCTTTTGTATCTTTAGGGCGTCACGCTTCGACTTGTATATGGCGCCACGTTTGCCATTACAACGCCTGCACGCTGGGACTAAGTTGCTTAGGTCATCGCTACCGCCACGGTCGTATTCGATCAGGTGGTCGGCTTGCATGGGGTTGTCTTTGGTTGCGTACTTGCCGCACCAGTGGCATGGTGGGTTGTTGGCTAGTAGGGCTTGTCTGTTGCGCCTGTAGTTCAGGTCATCTGTGGTGTGTTGTCTGGGCATTGTCGGGTCTCCTTTGTACTGATGTTAGAGCAAGGTCAAGGTCAAGGGATACTGACGCCCAAAGCGGAAGGGCGCCGCTTCGGTTGTCCTCGTACTACATGACAGGGTTGGGTGGTTTGTGTCCCCCACTATTCGGGCAACCAGCCCATGGGAGCCTGTCTATTTTTGTTCGGTGGACAACCATGACCATTTGTGCCGTTTGGAAACGCTGTTCGCCCACATCGGTGCATGGGCGTCTACCCAGGTTCCCCTGTTTACGCCCCGCCACCTACAACCGTGGTACAGCCATGTCACTAATGAAATTGTGTCGGGCCAGTAAGTCCGAGCAGGGCATGTACTGACCCGACAGAACGCATACTATACGCAAGGTGGTGGCCGTCTTTCCGACCTGTCAAGCCATTGTTGCGTCACTTCGCCAGGCTTGGGCTACTACATGGGGGTCACGAAACCCCTACGCAACCAGGACTGCTTTTAATGATGACTTGAATTCCTTCGGGCACAGGTGGCTAACCAATTCGATTGCTTGTGCAGCCGATGTTGCACCAATGACGCCCAGTGACCGTTCACGGTAATTGACGAAATCGCCAAAACCATCGGCGGCGTCGTAGGTAGCCGAAACGGGAACCATGATTGTTACGGTGAAGTCGTTGTTTTCCATGTCTTTATTATGTGGGCATAAGTCAAGAAATGTCAAGGATTATTTTAAATAACCTTGTGACCAGCGGTTTCGGGTTTGAACCGTTCTATGTATTCCAACCGTGTCCATTTGCCGTCTATGAGCTGCTCGGCAAACATCATTGAGCCTTTGTTGTAGAACGACCCGTTAATGGTCAGGTATTCGACATCATGGTCGTTTGATATAGCGATAGCAAACACTGGGTGCGTGAAAATGGTTTCGTCGGTTGAACTGATGATGCGCATTGGGTTGATGGGTTGCATAAATTCAGTCATGGTCGGGTCTCCTAGCTAGTCGGTCTGATATGTCTTGAATGTCTTTTGGGCGCCACACGTGCACTTCAGCACCTGCAGCTGTCAGGGTTTCGTGCCACGCTTTTTGCATGGTGCTGACTCGCCCTGTATCGCTTTTGAGTTCGGCGTAAACGATTCCTTTGGTGGCATGGGCCAGTGTCAGGTCGGGGTATCCGGCATGACCTTGTAACGGTGTTTTCCACACGCCTGGGCGGATTTCCACAGCACGGGTGTGCATAACTAGCCAACCGTGCAACTTAGCCAACAGGATTACTTGCGATTGGAAATAAGACTCTTTCATGGGCGGTTATCTTTCAAACTGTACGTATATCTACAAATTCGACATGTTCGCCACCCACTAATTGGGTTTTTATATGTGTTTTCTTCGCTGTATTCATGTCCATTTGCACAATGTGTTTTGCGACCGTTGCTGTCTCTGCCCTTGACACGCATGTCAACCATGTTGTCTTTATGAGTACCTAGAAACAGGTGTGCAGGGTTTACACAGAATCGGTTATCGCATGTGTGGCACACAGACATGTCGCTAGGAATAACATCTACAAACAATTCATATGAAACACGATGAGCACGATAATTTTTGCCTTTAATGCAGATTTCGCCGTAACCGTAAACCTGAAGAGTCCCTGTCCAAATCCAGCAACCGTTTGGCATGCCGTATTCGACATAAACTTTTGACATAAAACGAGTTACCAATTGTGGCGTACTTTTAATTGGTGGTCGCCGTTTGGGTTTCAACGGTGGGTTGTCAATGTCAAACAAATAAAGCAGGTCGGTCATGGCGCCAACCTTTTAATCAGGGCCGTACATTCTGCCCTAGTTTCGGGGGCTGGGCCTTCATAATTTAAACCTCGTAGGTACTTCAATTGGGCTTCCGATGGTGCATTGCTCGCATTTGCGCCTAGCGCCTGTGTACGGGGGTTTGATGGGGCTTTCCTGCCCATATGGTGCAAGTCAACTGGTTGTTTTAAAAGGGTTGCTGGTGCACTGGTTTCTTGACGGTTGCGTACTTCTTCGGCGCTAGCCATCTTTGGGCCGAAACTCATCATAAATCCTAAGACACGGCCTAAAGCACTGGTGCTTGCGTTCATCATCTCGGAATTTTTGGTGAACGGCGTCAGCCCAGGTATCGGTTCCCAAGCCGTGCCCTGTGCCGGTATCGGGTCATCAGGTGTTCGCCACGCTTGCACAGTTACAGCAATGAAAACTTTGTCGCCCACGGTGATGACTTCGGGGCGGTTCTCCACTATGCGTAGTTCAGGCCAGCGTTCAAGCGCAGCTGCAAAGCGTGTTGGTACGTCGACATAGTTTGACAAGTCCATTAGTTGCCCCTGTTCCTGTCGTAGGCCGTGCGTTCTGCAATAGTCATGTTTGCCCAGGCGTGTAATTCTGCACAGCGCCTTGATTCTTCGGGTGTCATGTGTTGCCAGTCGCCAGCTTTGCCACAATTCAAGCAAATGCCTTGTAACAAGTCCTGCATGCGAATGTCATATGGTGTCAGTTCTCTTTTGCATAGTTCACAGATCATTTGAAACCGCCTAGGCGCATAGCCACAATGGCGTCTTGTGTCTGCTTAGTCAGATTCGATAAGTAAATACCGTTTTCTTCGGCAACATAAGCCAACTCAAACAGGGCTTTTCTAAGCATTGCGATATCTTCGGTTTGCTTTTCTAACTGCCAGGCGGCGGCCTTCATAGCAATTTCTGCTTTGGCTATCGCCGCTGTCATTTCGGCTAACTGTTCTGTCATGTCGGGCCTTTCATTTGTCGGGTTTAATTCTACGATAACCAACTGGTGTTGCAGAATAGCGCATGCGGCGCCTGTCGCCTTCGGAAGTGTTAGCCCAGAAGCCTTGTAACGCTTTTTCGGGGAATGACACGGCGTAAGCAAAACATTTGTCGAATACGGTGCAGGCCTCGCAGATTGGTTTGATCACTGCACGGGATTCTGCGGATTCTTTGCCGTTGGTTGGGAAAAATAGGTTGGTGTCTAGTCCACGGCAGTTCGCGTGTTGTTGCCAGTCGGGGCGGTCAACATTGAACATGGGTTAGCACATGCTCCATGGGCGCCAACCGCAAGCGCCTTTGGCTTCAAGTTCTGAGTACAGCAGATATGCAAATCGCAGGTTTAGTGTTGGGTCTGACATGGATTCTTCCATAGGGCCAGAAAAGAGTTGTTCAACATAGGCACGGTGTATCTGGTTGATCTGGGCAACACCGTGGTCATGTCCATTGAACGCTGGGTGCGTGTAACTGACGTTTTGACAGCGGGTTTCTTTCCACAGTAAACGCCCTAGTTTTTCTAGTGTTTCTGTGTTGTTCGGCCAGCCAACAGAAATGGCGCTAGGGAACCATTCCTGGCATTTAGTAGCAGGGTCAAACGGTGCAAGGGTTGTGGTGGGTTGTGTCGAAGTGGTGGTGCTGGTGGTGCTGGTTGTTGTAGCCGTTAATTCTTCGGCCCTGTCTTGCAGCTGCTGTGGCGACAAATCGCCCAGGGTGATTGTTGCCGGTACTTCAACAAACGTTTGGGGTGGTGTCTCCTTTTGGAACGCCACCGCCATTGCGGCACACATCAGGTAAGTAAACAGGCCTAAGCCTAAAACACGCTTAACATTCATTTTGGTTTGTCCTTCAGTCGGGGTCAGGTCGGGGTATGTCTACCGATTCGGTAGTGCTATGTCAAGGATTAGGCTACCAAAGCAGGAAAAACCTTGATGGCGTCTAGGGTCGCCTGGGTGTACGTGTCCCCTGGTACATACTGCAAATGCCATGGTTCAAAGTTCGGATTTTTAGGGTCTGCGACAGCCCACGTGAAACCGTATTTCAGGGCTTCACAAGTCATAAACCCGTCGCCCAGTAGCCAGTTGAGTAGGGCTGAGCCTTCATAGCAGTTGGCGCAATCTATGGCAAGTCCCCACCCGTGATCTGAGTTGCCTGGTGTGGCGCATGGTGCTTTGCCTGGCTTCAAGTAGTACACCTTGCCTTGCCAAATACGGGTTACTTGCGGTACACGGCCCATGTCTTTTGTCGAATAGCGGTCATTGAACATGGCTAGTTGTTGGCTGTAACTGCGGTATGCGCCAACCTGGTTAAGTGTTAACCCGTTGAAGTATGCGGCTAGTTGTAGACAGTTCCATGCTGTGGCGGCGTGTTGTTCTAGTAGCCCAGACGGTTTTTGGATTGTGCGCAGAACTGTGGTTGATACATACCCGTTTTTTTGTCCTGTCAAATCGGTTGGCATGATGATTGGCAAGACTGGGTATGTGGTCATTAGAAGTCACCTTCGGGTTGCAGTATTCGAATGGTGACTGTGCCGGTGGCTGTGACGCCATATAAAGCGTTTTGTGGTGGTAATACCATTGTTGAAGTGACGTCTTTTTTGGTTACTAAACCTGTTGTGGTGGTGACTGTTGAACCGCCAATGTGAATATCTGAGCCGACTGGTTCAAAGTAAATGGTGCGTGTTGCTGTGGCTGTTGCTGCAATGAGCAGTGTGGGGCTGGTGGTCACGGTGATAACTGAGGCGATCATTTTGTGTCTTTCTTTTTGATGATTGGCTCGACTGGTTTGTTGGTCAGGGCGGCCATGCCGTTACCGACTGAGTAGCCAACAATCATTGTGATGATTGGCAGGCCTTGATCTTGATCTATTGCACCGACTGCGATGAGTACGGTCATGCAGATGAGTCCGACTAGGGCTATTAGGGCTTTTGATGGGTTGAAGGTCATGCCCATATCCATACGACTAGGGCGATGGCGAGACCTGCGACGATGGCTAGCGTTTTCATAGTCCGATTGCTTCAGCTTGTCGTTCGTCTGCGTCGGCTTCTTCTTCGGGTGTGTAAGGCCGTTCGGTTTGGTTGCCTTCGGCGTCTATGTCTATGTGTGTTCTGTCCATGGTCAGTTCCTGTATCCGTAAAGTTTGTAGTTGCAGTTAGTGAAACTGTTGGCACTTAACAAAACCCTAATTCCGTTGTATGAAGTTGAGTTGGCAAGTTGTCCTGCATAACTGATGCCAGAATATGAAGCGCCAGCACGAGAATCTGTTGATTGACCATTAAACGAAGTGTATTGAGTTGCAAAAGGGCTATGGATTTCACAACTGATCATGCCACTGACAGCGCCGTTTTGTACTGACAAAGTTTCCATGAAGGTCGCATTGTTGCCCCTAAATACTGCACTTGTCCCAAGAGCAGTATCGACTGCCGTTACGCCGTAGTAGTAGCCAGTGGTTGCAGGTGTACCTGAGGCAAGCATTCTCAACTGAATACTGCCACCCGCAACATTTGTACGAATCTGTGTCAACACAAGTTTGTATGAATCATAATCCGAAGTAAAAACGCTGCTGATATCAAACGATGTACCGCTAGTGATAGTGCCGCTAGTAATTTTCCACATTCCCACTGCGTTCATCTGTGCAGCGGTCAGGACAGCGCCTGAACTGAAATCTGGTGGTGTAGCCATAATTGTTCTCCTTTACCAGCCCAAACGGCTGGTATCCAAAATACCTAAAGTACTGCTGTTAAGTGTGAAAAATTGGTAGTACTGCAACGGACTAAAAGTAAACCTAAAAGTAGTCTGCTCAGGCGTCACGTTAATTTCGTACCCTTCCGCAACAACAGTAATCGTAGTCAACGAACCACCAGGCAACTGATACGACAGGCTTATCGACTTCGAAGCAGTAAGACCCCAAAATTCTGATATCCAAGAAGTAAGCGCCGTACTGTTCTGCATCACATCACTAAAACCACACGCAAAACGCAACGCAGACGGGTCACCAAAATTGTTGACAACCCACTGACCATTGCCTGTTGCCTGCGTTGTCGTGTAATCAACCGTTGACGATGAATAGAACGCAGGCCCATAAGCAGAAACAGAAGTCGAATTAACCACAGTTTGTTCTGCCAAACCCGCAGGGCTAATTGTCGCCGTGTTAATGAACTGCACACCATTTTGTATTCGTTCAAAAGTCTGATACGCAATTTGTGTTGATGATGTAGTACGACCCAATGTTGTTGCTGGCGGTGTTACAGCTGCGGCGTCAGGTCTCGCAACAAAAACTAATAAACCTGCCCGTTCATACATATAGCCACGTTCAGTCACCACTAAAAGATTCAGATAGTTATTAACAGAACCCGTATATGTAGTCCCTGAAGCAATAGAACTGCCATAACTGCCGTACCCGCCAACAGTCATATCTGATGGGATTGGGCCGCCTTCAGAATTGTTAAATTTAGTGGCTTGCAATACCGTGTTGTTTTGGGCAAGAACTAAAGCGTTTGCGTTAATACGACCGGCACGACTCATAAAGTCAACGCAAGTTATTGTTGCGGTATTCAAACCAACATTGCCTGGGTGATCATCAAAAATTATTTCTTGTACCCAAAAATTCAGTGAAATGTATGTCGGGCCGACACCGTTATACAAAGATATTTTGTCACCGTAAACAAAATTTGCGGCAATGTTGTTTGCATTGTTAATTGTGAAAACACAACGACCGCCCGAATAGGTGTCTAAATATTTTTCACGACCGCCCGTGATATTCATTGACAAAGTTTGATTTGAAATCTGGACGCCAGTTCGGTTGTTATAAATTGTCCAATTTATTCTTGCCATCACATGGCCCTAGTGTTTAGCGGTACTGGGCCTGACTGGCGCACATACTGCTGTAAGGCTCGCACAATGCTGTTGGGGTCGCCACCGTTCACATTGACAGTGATACCGCCACCGCCACCCAAACCGAATTGGCCCATTTTTGACAGCGGTATAACGGCTTCAGGGCCGTTGCCTTCACCAATCATTGCCAGGGTTGGGCCTGTCACAATGCCACCTTCGGCAAGCATAGGTATGTTGCCGATATCGGGCGGGTTGACCGTATATGAAAAAGGGCCAGCGGAGATGGTGAACTCAAGTAAATCGTTTATTTTCTGAATGACATTTCGATTTATGAAACCAATAATTGAATTGGCAAACGCTTTGCCGACTTCCAAACCTTTATTGGCTAAACCTTTCAGTGCTTCAACTAGAGAACCGATTAAAGCAGAACCCAGATTGGCGCCAATGCTGGCCATTGTTGAAACCAAACTGACAAACAAGCCAGGCAGTTTTGCAACCAGGTCTACAACAAAACGACCTAACCCAAACACAACTTCGGGCAACAATTGAGCAACCCAACCCAGTAAAGCACTGCCTAGTTTTACAGCCTGGGCGCCCAACTTCGGTACAGCTTCAGTGACCACCCAATTGAGAATTGTCAACAACAAATCCCCCAACGCTTTCAACGCTGGGACAATCTGCGGTTTAATCCAATCAACCAGGGCGTTACCCAAAACAATCAGTTTGTCAACAAGTGTTGGCAAACCTTTGTCAAGAATCCAGTTAGCCAAATCGGCCATCAGTTCAGCCAAGCGCTTTAGTGCCGGTGGTGCAGCTTCTTTAATCCAATTCCAAAACGCTTCAGCGCCGTCACCTAAAAGTTTGGCAAGGGCTGGCAAACCAGTGTTTTGCAGCCATTGACCTAGTTGATACATCATGTCCAACACGGCCCGTAAGGCTGGCGGGTAAGCGTCTTTGAGCCATTCCCAAAACATTGACATGGCGTTGCCTAGAAGTGTTTTAAGTTTTGGCAGTTGCCCTTTTACTACTTCAATAATTCCAGCAATACCGTCTTTTTCAAAAGCGGAAGTTAGCAATTGCACTGCAGGCAAAATCTTGTCTGATATGAAACCCACAATTTTCATAAACACGGGCAACAGTTTGGTGCCAATAGTTGTTACCACGTTGTCTAGTTGTGCTTTGAAAATGCGTTGTTGGTTTGCGAGTCCACCGCTGGTTTTAGCAAAGTCGCCTTGTGCGTCACTGGTTTGTTTAAAAATTGCGCCAGTTGCCGCCAACACTTTTTGTTGTTGAGTCAACGGGCCTTTACCGTCGTAAATACCTTGCGCCATTGCTTCGGCTTTTAATGCGGCGTCATCAAGCATGACACCGTAACGGCGTAACGGTTCTGATTCGCCTCGCAAAGCGGCGCCAATAGCCTGCATGGCGTCTTCAGGGCTGGTGTTATTGAATGACGCTAAGTCAGCAGACAGGGTTGTAAATTTGTTGCTGAAATCTGTTAAGTCTTCACCGCCCAGACCTGCAGCCTTACCGAACACGCCGAAAGTACCAGCGGCGTCATACACAGACTGTTCAGATATGCCTAATTCTTTAGCGGCTGTTTTAGAAAAGTCGGCTACGCCCTGGGCGCCTTCACCAAAAATGGTTTCTATCTTCGACACAGATTCTGCAAGATCACTTGCTTTTTGAATTGCTTTAAAAGCACCAACGGCGGCAGCGGTACCCACAGCGGCAAAAGCCACGGCAGCGGTTTTTGCTATGTTGCCAATTTTGGTGCCGAACGCTTCAAAAGCACCTTCGGCGTCTCTAACACCTTTGTTATCGTAATCGCTAAATATCGGAATTTTGATAGCCATTAGCGGTCAACTTCTTTTTGTATAACCTTTTCGGTTTCTTCAACTAAGTCTTTAATTCCGTCTTGCAAGTCTCTAATTTTTTGTTCGGCAACAGGCCACATAACACGGCTGGGTTCTTTGCCAAACTTTGAACTGAAAGCACTGCCTAAACCGTTCAAATTCTTTTTGCCTGCCATGTCAAAAATGGCGGCTGCAGGGTTGGCTTGCATAACGTAGAAAGCGTTGCGGTCACGGTTACTGGTGTTGATTTTAACCTTGACACCGTTTTGTGCTTTAGCAGCTGTTAACGGGAACAGTTTACGACCGTCTTTGGTAGACCATTTGCGTTTTGTGCCGGAAGGGAAACGGTTGTCTGAGTATTCCGATTTCATAGCGTCGGTCATAGGCGCCGCAATAGTTTTGACTTTAAGGTTGAACTCTTTGCGTAGTTCTGGGTCAATTCGACGCAACGCCTTTATGGTGTCTTTCACACCTTCTATTTCGGGCGTTCTTGCCATGACCAACCTTTATTTGCGTGATTCGTTAATAACTTTGATGACCGTTGCCAGGTCATTGTTATCAAACTCTACTTCAGGTGGCCAGTACCCTGTCGCCGCTAAGACTTGCGCTAAGGCGTGTCGGTAGGTACTGGCAAAGTAGGGCGGTCGGGTTCATCGTTAACAACTTCAAGCACCACCAGTTTTTTGATGAAGTCATCTAAAACGATTGGCACAACCACATTGTGTTGTTGGCATGCCTGGTGTGCAAGATACGCCAAATCTTCAATGCCGATACCGTTGCCCATATCGCTGGCTTTGCGTTTGTATTTGCGTTCCCATGCCACGATTGTGAAAAGGTTGGTGGTGACGTCAACAGGGCCTTCGCCCTGGTCGACTCTAATAGTTAGTTGCATGTCGGGCCTTTGCTGTTGTTTGTTTAAATCAGGCTACAACGGTGGTGAGAACGCCACCCTTGAAAGTGATACTGATGGTGCTTAATTCGCCCATGGTTGCGTTGATGACCGGCAGGCTTTCAAGATACGCCCCTACCAATTCAAAACGGGGTTCTGTGGCGCTGGCCGTGGTCAAACCTGCAACGGTGTTAGAAACTTTCACCGTGGTGGTTGTGCCAACAAGAGCTGCAAGAGTTGCGTAAGTTTCGGTTGCCGCATAGGACATGTACAAGTCCAGCGTAATTTCCTGATTGTAAAGCCCAGAAACAAATACCCGTGACGTACTGCCAAATGCGGTTGCCTCTAACGCTTCTGCCATGTTGGTGACCGTGGCGGCAGTGCACTGGTCGGTCAACGAAACACTGTTGACCATTACGCCTGGGTTGGAAAGGTATGTCGAAGTTGCCATGGTTTAATCCTTTTTTGCTGGTGCTTTAGTTTTAGCAGATTTTGGGGCTGGGCTGTCGCTAGGTACTTCATCAGATTTGATAAACCCGTGCGCCAGTAACGCTTCAATGTTGGTACCTGCACCTGGCACGAACTCTTCGCCTACGGTGCCGATTTTTTCACTAATGATTGTGTATTTCATGTTCAACCTGTCTGTGCTTGCATGTCAATGGATAGATCATATGCGGCAAACATTTGTCCGCCGACTGGAAACGAACCAGGGCGCCCAGACTTCACTGCCACATTCTTTGCTAGAACCTGCGCACACATGCCTAAAACGCTGCGTAAGCCATCCAAATTGGCTGGCCCTAAGGTTATGACCTTGACCGAAAAATTCATGGTGACAATGTTGTAGTTGAAGGCGTCAAAACTGGGTGCGTCAATAAACACACAAGGTGGGTTGATCTTCTCAGGGTCAAACACGACACGCATGCCAGTGATGGTTGCCAGAGTTGCCGCAAGGTCATCTATGGCTTCATTGAAAAGGTCGGTGTAAACAGTCATCAGGCAACCGCAGGCCGTGGGATACCGGCAAGTTGTTTGATCAGTGGTGACAGGCCCGATACTGCAGCTGTGCCCATATCTGAAAAACTACTGAACTGGTCAATAGCACCGCGCTGTCGATATATGGAACCGCCCATCATAATCGTGGCCAATTCGACATCACCGCTGGGGGCGCTGGTTAAAGAGTCCGTATACCCTGACTCTTGACGGCGGCGATAAATAAAATTGTTGGCGCTTGTCGCACACTGCGCAAGAAACGCTGTTTCATCAACGCTTGCCAACGCAATACCCAACCATGTACCAATCTGGGTGCCTGTAATCCATGTGCATGTCTGCGTGTACTGCAGGGTGCCACCAGTGACAGCACCACGGGTAATGTCATCACCTGCTTCATAGAACATGACCTGGTTAGGTATTGACCAGTTGTAATCAAACAGCAAGTCGCCTTGTGAGTCAACACCAATAAAGTAGTACTCAGGTAATGCGTAGACGGTGTAACTGCCGTTGGGTGGGTCAGTCAATCCTGCAATGGTGACAGGTTGCCCAATCGCCACGTCAGGTTCAGTCAGCGTTTGGACAACCACATAGTCATCCAACCGCTGCTTGAAAGTTATTTGGTATGTAGCCATAGGCGGCTAACCGCCTTTCGGAATCAGGCCTGGGTGATCTTGCGAATCATGCTTGAGTTAGCAGCAAAGACTGCGGCGTAACCGTACATCGACATGGTGCGTGAAACCGTGGTGGGGTTCTCAACACTGAGCAAGCCCTGGTCTTGACGGTAGATTTCGTAAGCGTTGGCGTTAAAAATGACCATGGTTTTTGCGGCGAAATTCTTGTCAACGATGATCTGCAACCCAAGTGGGTTTGAACCTTGCCATGAAGTTGCGTCACCCTTACCAATGGTGTTGAAACCGTTGAGGCCACCGCCGGTGTAACCAAAGATCGGTCGGTTGGTTGAGTCGACAAGCTGCATCATCAAGCCCCAGGTGGCTGGGTCAACTGCGATATGGGTTGGCAAGTAGTTGGTGGCGGCAACCGTGGTGACTGCGCAGTCGTAGATTGACTTCAGCAGGTCAGTGACTGACAAGTCCCAAACACCGTCACTGGTTGCGCTTGACACAAGGGTGTCACATGCGTAGTTGTCGATAGCGAGAAGGTACTGGCCTGCGAGGTCTTGCATGATGATTGCCATGGCGGCGGGGTCACTGAACGCCACTGTTTGGTATGACAAGGTGGTGCTGCCAGCGAAAGTTTTTTTGGTGACGGTGTTGGCGGCAATCACGCTGGTGGTTGCCGATACTGCGTCAAACTGTGCCGATTGTTCTGCGACTGACGGGTGGGTTGTCCAAGTCGGGCGAATGAAGGTAGCGCCTGCGCCGCCGCCTGGCATTGCACGGGTACCGACTGCGGTAAGCAATGGCGAAATGTAGTTGATATCGGCAAACACTGGGCCGAGAATCGGCACGGGAATTACACCAGGCACGTTGCCAGTGGTGACATCGCCAGCGGCAGCTGCGATATCTGACTGGTGGTAACTGCGGTAGTCGTTCCAAACCTTTTGTGCGTTAGCGGCTTCAACGCCACCCTTGTGCATTGCGGCCACGAATTCTGCAGCGTTCGGCAGGCGTGGTTCACGCTTTGCCTGGGCAAAAATTGGTGCCGTGGGAATTGCGACTTCTTCAACAACTGCGGGGCTGGTTTCCATTTTTGGTTCTTCCTTTGGTGTTTCGACTTGTGGCGCTTCCGCCGCTACTTGACTGATCGTAGCACCAGCAAAAGCAGGCGTGGGGACAAGGGATAACTCAACCCAGTCCGCAGCCAAAATGGTCATGTTGCCTTGATCGTCATACTTAAATTCTGTTGGGTTGACACCAACCGAAACGCTGTCAATAACACCGTCACTGGCAAGCACTAGGGCTTCATCACCGGCACGGGTGTTGGAAACTTTGGCTGTGAAATACATGGCTTCAGGGCTGTCGACACGTTCTGAAACTAAACCAACCGCTTGCGTTGAGTCGTGGTACATGTACAGCCGTGGTGCTTTACCGTCAACGGGCAAACTGCCTGGCGCAAACTGTACGGTGGTGCCATCGCTGACAGTTGCAAAAGTGTTGTACGGAACCGCAATACCTGTAATGGTGCGGCGTTCTTCACCGTCTGGGCCTGCAGCTTCTAAAGCAAATGTGTTTGAAGTAAATCGAATCATGCCAGTTCTTCCTGTGTGTTTTCTTGTGGTTCTGTTTCTTGTACGGGTTGCATGTTTGACATGCCTTCTTCTTGCGTTTCTAAAAAGTCGTCGGTGTCCCAACAAACATAGGTGCCACGGGGCAGTTGCTGTGACAGGGCTGAAACTATGGCCTCGGCATACATTGACAACCCAAATGTCCAAAGATCACTTTTTGCACTTTGACTGTTGACATAAGCGTAACTTCCCGTGGAAATTCCCAATAAATATGGTGGGACATTGCACAAATTTGCGATTTCTTTACTTTGGTATTCGGCGGCGTCGATCAACAACATTTTGTCGGGTGTTGCCGTGGTTTCTGTGTACGTCAAAAATTCGTTTAGTGCGGCTGTCTGATTGGTGGCCCGTGCCTGGTTGAAAGATTCAGCAAGTGCGGCAAGTTCAGAACCTGACAGTGGTTCACCGCCAGTTTGTTTGAGCACGCCGGCAGGGATAGCACTAGAACTATTGCGCAGGCGTGCTTCTTCTAGTTTTAGTGAAGTCGCAATGGTTGTTTCAGACATGTACAACATGCCTTGTGTAGGGCTAAAAATCTGCACTACATCTTTGGGGTCAATGGCGCCACCATTGAAAAAGATTTCTTTGCTTTTACCGAACCACACTGGTGGGTTTGCGTCGGGTGTTGTAATTGAACCTTGCGGTAGACGGGTGGCGCTGGCCATGTAACCGTCTTTAGTGCGACTGGTTATGTAAAGCATGCTTCGACCAAAGAAAAAAAGATCGTCAAAAACCCACGGCCACAAAAAGTTGTTGGGCATTTCGGGGTCTAATTGGCGTAGCCAGGAACGGGGCGCCAACGGAACTTCTTCCATTTCGCCTTCTTCTTCGTTCCATGTTTCCGTATACATCTTCAGTTTCATGCTGGCCAACACTGACGCCATCAGGTCACGGGAACGGGAAATGGCAGGCACGGACATTGCACGGTTGCGCATAACGCCAGCCTGGTAAGACCACCAATCACCAATCAGGTTTGGGCCTGCGACTTGCGACGAATAGTAAGCACCACCAACTGCAGCTGCTTGCACGGTTGGTTCAGGCTGGGGCGAAATCTGCGCCTTGTTTACTTTGCTACTTGTAAATAGTCCCATGGTGTTTTCCTATCGGGGGTGTCCCTGCCCTGCCCGACGCAGGACAGGGACTACTGAAACATTAGCGTGGTAGGGCTTTACGGTGTCGTAGATACAGCGAACATGGGTTTGCCAACAACCTTTGGTCGTGATGATTCGGCTATCGCCCACGCCATGCACCGGCACAGTTCTATTGGGCCAGGCGATTTCTGAGAACTGAGAACAACACCGCCACCAGTTTTAGTGAGCACTGCACGGTTTACATGTTCGGCTAGTGCCAGTTCGCCACGGTGCCGTACTTTGCCTTCAACGATCATCTTTTGAATCAGGCCCGAATACTTCAACAGTTCGCCGTAACCAATGACGCTACTTCTACGTTCCAAACTTGTCGGCAAATGCAAATGCAGGGCTGGCGTGATCACCAGACGGGTGGCCGTGTCTGCCATGACCCGTTCAACTTCTTCCCACATTTGATCTTCGGTGTCCACCATGAATTCGACACACACATGGGCTTTGGACTCAAACACGCTTGACCTGACACCCACATACCGCCCGTCGGTTAGGTCAGTGTCAACCGCCAACACGCCACCAGGTGGCATAGCAATATTGGTTTTTTGTTTGTCCCAAACGCCAGGTTGAAGCCAGGCACCACGGGCCGAAACCCACATGTTTAAATGTGCTCGTAAGAAA
>Ga0247723_1001341_pt1 | contig 14594 bp, 4 predicted proteins | sample MSEWelMarce5H_FC_FD_189079 | JGI IMG/M metagenome (GOLD analysis project Ga0247723, IMG submission 189079) | Subsurface sediment microbial communities from gas well in West Virginia, United States - MSEEL Well Study Marcellus 5H_FC | ecosystem: Environmental > Terrestrial > Deep subsurface > Rock...
ACTATGGGTGGGGCGATGGGCACTTCTGCTGCGGCTCCTGCGACGGTGCTTGAGGCTCCTGTGGGTGCAGCGTCTCCGTATGCTCTTACTGGTTCTACCGCTGCACCTTCGACTACTGGGTACTCCTTGGGGGAGTCAAGCAGCTTCCTTAATCAACCCCTACCCTCTCTCGTCAGCACAGCACCAGCGCAAGTAGCCCAAGCAGCGGCGGCGGCAACTCCTGCGGCCCAAGCAGCCCAACAAGCGGCGGCACTGGATAGTATGTCTATGGGGCAGCGTTTTGATGCGCTCAAGGCCGGTGCTACCGGCACGAATGCGATGAACTACATCAAGGCTAATCCGTTTACGTCTCTCGGCGTAGCCACAGCCGCAATGACCCCGGACGAGAACAACACACCCCAAAAGGCTGCGGATACTGACCGAGGACCTCGGGCTGGTATGCGGTTTTACCCCGGCTATGGTACTTCTCTGCCTAAGCCAAACATGCAGGGTATCGAGCAGACCTACAACCGCCCCTACTACGCTGCTGAGGGTGGCGTTACACGCATGGCTGAAGGCGGCATTGCTGCGGCCCCACGAAACCAGCAACAACTTTTCGCCGACTACCTCCAGCGGGTGTCTAGCTCAGGCGCGGCTACTACAACCCCACCTACCAATAAGTACGACTGGTGGAAATCTAGCGGGACGGACACTCCCGCCGCTGCACCTGCCGAAACCGCTGAAGAATACGCAGCAAGGATGAGCCTTAATGCCCGTGGCGGCGGTGGTGGGAGAGGAGACCGTGAACCCGAAGACCCAAATAGTTTTAGCGCCCAGTGGGCGGCAATGAACGATGCAGAAAAAGAAGCGTATAGGTTAGAAAATCCAAAAACAGCATTGGCACAAGATGCTGTGATGTTGCTTGCTTCACCTCTCAAATTTGCTTACGACAAGCTACAAGCGTACATGGGGCCTGACAGCAGCACAGGTGGACCAGCTAGATATACACCCGCAGCCCCAGACGCAACTCCTTCGGAAATAGCCATGCGGGCCAATCCAATGGGTCTTGACCCTGCGCAACAAGCCGTTGACCCCTACGGTAATTTTGCTGACGCCCCGTTAAGTTCGCGCACGGATGTATCTGGTTACCCTCTGCGGGAATCTGAGCTACGTAGTTTTGAAAGGGGTTTAGCCCCCGCGCCCGCACCTGCTCCTGTTACATCCGCGCCAATAGAGGGGGGAGATGTTCCCGGTGCTGTCCCTCTTAATACTTCTAGAATTATGGCCAGCGCAAAACTTGCTGGGGATAAACCAATTACGGACAGTATTAAAACTTATTCCCCCTTTGATGCAGTAAACCAATATGGCAAAGATGAAGGAAACTACACTAAGAACCAAATAGGGGCTCTTATTACGCAACAAGAAAGTACAGCTAGAGATTACATAAACGCGGGCCAAACTCTAGGGTTTGAACACCCAACTACAGTAGCGCTTAAAGAATCTTATGACAGCCTTAATAACCTAATAAATGCAGGTTATAACCGTGTATTAGGAGAGCAACCGGCAGCGGAAACAGATAAAGCACGAGAAGCACGAGTTGACGCCATGATTGCTGGGCTACCAGATGCACGACAAGTTACCCCAAGCGAAATGGGCGCGGTAACCACAGGTCTTAATCGTTCTTACAATTTAAATGACCCCAATACCAATACGTATGGCGGATTCTTTAATGATGTAGGGGCTAGAACAGCATTAAACCCTTTTCCGGGGCTTGCGTCTGACAAAATGTCTATTGCGGGTAAAAATATAGGCACATATACCCCCGGACAATTTAGAGGTGCGTACTTGCCCGACGTACCCGGTGCAATTTCTGCCGACACCGATGACACCACTTTAAGTCAATTTACTAATGCGTTGTACGGCGGTATAGCTCCTCCCGGATATGTTGGGGACGCAACTCAGTTAGCTGGTGTTGGTTATACGGGGGGTATTCCTGATGCTACTGCTGGAGTTCCCGCGCCTAATATGGGTCGGGGGCTTGCGGGTATTGGTGGTTTTGGTGGCTTTGGAACCTACTCCCCGCTTCAAGACCCTGCTCAGCAACAACAAGCAGCACAGCAACAACAAGCAGCACAGCAACAACAAGCAGCTAGAGAAGCCACAGTAGACGCAGCCATAAACGCTGGGTTCGTTCAAGCTCCGGGAGAAGCTGGTAGAGGTGGTGGTGGGAGCGGTGGTGGGGACAGAAGTAACAGCAATCCGGGAGACCCCGGCAGAGGTGGTGGCGGTGCGCATTTGGCACGCGGCGGACTTTCTGCTATGCCTAATCCCTACAACCTAGGCTCTTACTCAGACGGCGGGCGGTTGCTCAAGGGCCCCGGTGACGGTGTGTCCGATTCCATACCTGCCACTATAGGTAAGGGACGCCCTGCTCGGTTGGCCGACGGTGAGTTTGTGATTCCGGCCCGCATCGTCTCTGAGATTGGCAATGGCTCCACGGAAGCTGGTGCGCGTAAACTGTACGCCATGATGGACCGAATCCAAGCTGGGCGCAAGAAGTCTGTAGGTAAAGGCAAAGTCGCGGTGAATAGCCGTGCCGACAGGCACTTGCCCGCATGACGGTAACGTATCAGACCGAAGACCCCGCCGAGTTCATTGAGGCGTTGAAGGGGGTTTTGCCTGAGCACTATGATGAGTTGTGCGTTACCAAGGACTTTCCGCTCATGCCCGACTACGAGGCATACGGTCGGCTTCATGTGGCTGGGATGTTGCGCTGCATTACGGTTCGAGAGGATAATGAGCTAATCGGCTACGCGCTTTTCATAGTGCACCCACACCTGCACTACAAGTCATGTATAACCGCCTTCGAGGACATTTATTTCTTGAAGAAGGAGCACCGCAAGGGCCGAGTAGGAATCCGTCTTTTTCAGTTTGTTGAAGACGTGCTTAAAAAAGAAGGTGTTCATAGGATAATCATGCACACGAAAATCCACATGGACAACACGCATCTGTTTGAGTACCTCGGGTACAAGCTTACTGACAAGCTATTTACAAAGATTCTGGAGAAGGTATGAGCTACTCTCGTCGGCAACTATATGCAATGGGTGAGCCCCTTGGGGATTCCGCGACGTATCGTAAGGCCGACGGCGGCTTAGTTCTTGGTGGCGGGGGCAGTAGCTCCGCGCCTTCTAGCACCACCGTAAGCTCTACTGAACTCCCAGCTTGGGCACAGGGCTATGCCAAGGACACGTTGGCCAATGCAGCCAACCTTACGGACATCAACAAGAACCCGTACCAAACGTACAGCCAACCTCGGATTGCTGGGTTCTCTCCCATGCAGGAGCAGGCTCAAACGGCGGCTTCAAACATGTCGGGCGGGCCAGAAGCGTTTCAGCAAAACATAGGTAGCTACATGTCTCCCTACATGCAGAATGTAGTGGACGTACAGAAGCAAGAGGCTGCTCGGCAGTCGGGAATCATGGGTACGCAGCAGCAAGCGCAAGCTGCTCAGGCCGGTGCTTTTGGGGGTGGGCGGGACGCCATCATGCGTGCGGAGCGCGAGCGCAACCTTGGCCAGCAGATGAACCAAATTCAAGCGCAGGGTTCCCAAGCTGCGTACGACCAAGCTGCAAACCAGTTCCGTCAAGGCTTGACCCAAGACGTGGCCATCAATCAGTTGCAGAACCAATACGGCGGTCAGCAGCAAGCGCAAGCACAAAAAGGTCTGGACATTGGATACCAAGACTTCCTGAACCAACAGAACTACCCGTACAAGCAGATTGGCTTCATGTCCGACTTGGTTCGTGGCTTGCCGCTGGGTCAGCAGTCCACTGCGCAGATGTATCAGGCTCCCCCGTCAACATTGCAGACCGTTGGCGCTTTGGGTATGGGCGCGTATGGTTTGAGCAAAATGGCTGGTGGTGGGCAAGTAAAGGGTTACGCCGACGGCGGTGAAATCAACCCGATGAACGACATGGACGCAATGACTGCGGCGGTAGACAAGCTCAGCGATGAGCAGCTACAGCAAATCATTCAACGCCCTACCAGCGCAGCCGAACTCCAAGCGGCACAACTTGAACTAGCTACCCGTGCTTCTGAGCGGGGCGGACTTGCCGGGGCTTACAACATGGCCCAAGGCGGCGTGGTTGCGTTTGATAATGGCGGCTCTGTTCCGGGTTCTTACGCTCCGGGCAATCCTACGCTGTACAGCCAAGCACTGCAAAACGCGTTGACATACAACGAAGCGTTAGGTAATTTCCAGCCCTCAAAGGGCCGTATTCGTAAAGAGCAAGAGGAGGATGCCAAAGCTTACTTCAAGCAAGCCCAAGAGTTGGGAGGCCCTGACCCCTATGCCGACTACGAAAATACGTTAAAGGGGTTTGATGCTGAAGATGCAAACATGCTATCTGAGGGCAAAGGGTTGAGTGCGTTACAAGCTGCATCAGCCATGCTCCAAGGTAATGACCCTGCAAGGGCTATAGGAAACGCACTGGGTGCGTTTGGCTCGTCCTACGGTCAGACTCTCAAAGAATCCAAAGCACGGAAACGTGCCGCCGCTGAAGGCAAATTCCAGCTTGCTAGCGAACGCCGCAAAGAACGCATGGGCCTCGGCAAAGAAGCTCTTGCCCGTGAAGCTGAATTGGCTAAGGCTATCCGTGAAGGTGACAAAGAGAAGATTAACCTGTTGGAGAAACAAGCTTCCGTTGCTGCTGCCCTTGCTGCGGCTGCAAAACCATACCGGGCTACAGGTGGCGGCGGTGGTGGAGGTGGGGCGGCAAAAGGAATTGATGCGTTAGCAGCAGCAAAATATGCCGAGCTAGTATCTGAAGGTGTGCCGCCGATAAAGGCTAAAACCCAAGCGTACACATATGCATTCAACGTGGGGGGCAAGCAACCGGGGGATGTCCGCACAACTTTGGCAGAAGGTGCACAAGAGGATGCGGCGGCTAAAGCGTTTGCTAATAAGTGGGCTGAGCAACAAACGAAACTTAAATACAGCCCGCAGTACCTTAGCTTAGCAAAAGACCCTGAAGCTCAAAAACGCTTCTTGGAGGATGCAAAAAAATCAATGGCTGCTGATTTCAAACGCAGAGAACGCAGTGCGGCACCCGGTGCTCAGCCTGCCGCTGGTGCTGGAACTAGACTAAAATTTGACGCGAACGGAAACCTAATCCAGTGAGGTCGTTATGACGATTGAAGCCGAACTCGCTGATGGGCGCATCTTAGAGTTTCCTGATGGCACAAAACCTGAAGTAATCCAAGGGGTAGTCAAAAAGCTTATGGGCGGTGGGGCTCCTACCCCCGCCGCTACTGCCACTCCAGCCGTTGTTCCCGCCGCTCCTGCTTCTGCGAAAAAGGGTGAGCGTACTTGGGGTGAAGCCGTTACTGATTTAGGGGCCGGTGCTATATCTGGGGCTGGGCAGCTTTTCCAATTCCCCGGTCAGTTGTACGGGCTGACTACGGGTGCAATCAAGGACAAAGACTTTGCTACGACCGGGATGCAAGGTGTCGGCAAAGAGATGCAGGACTATGCGAAAACGCTGAAGTCTGCGGAACTGAAACGCCGCGAAGCCGAGACTGCAAGAAAAGTTCAAGAGGCCGAGAAAACCGGTGGGCAGTGGGCTGCGTTCAAAACGCAGCTTTATGAATCTGGGACTGACCCCATGCAGTTGGGTGCTTTTTTAGCCGAACAAGTTCCTGCTTCTCTCCCATCCATAATTGCGGCTTTTATACCCGGAGCGGGGCCGGGGCTAGCTGCGGAAGTTAAGGCATTGCAAGCTGCTGCACAAGCAGCAACCACTGTGGCAGCAAAACAAGCCGCTGAGCAGGCGCTTGGGATGGCAATGAAGGAAGCTGCCAAATCGGCAGTCAAACGAGGTACGGCAGCTTCAGTAGGTACTGGAGCGGTACAGCAAGGTACGAGCGTAGGTGTTGATGCGTACAAGCAAATATATGACACGCTGATAGCCAAAGGCATGCGCCCGGAACAAGCCGCAGCGGAAACTATCAACAAAGCCCGAACCGCTGGTGCTGCGGGGGCGGTTATCTCTTTATTGACTCAACGCTTGCCCGGTGCACAGGCTATGGAGCGTGCGCTTGCTGGGGAAAAAGGCAGGCTTGGCCGTGTTGCTGGAGCCGTTGTAGGTGGAGTGAAAGCAACTCCTAGTGAAGTGGTTGAAGAAGTTGGCGGTAAAGCTACGCAAAACGTAGCTGCCATGACAGTGAACCCTGAGCAAAGGTTGACTGAAGGCTTGGGGGCAACCGCCGCACAAGCGGGCCTCGGTGGTTTTGGTATGGGCAGTGCTGTTGGTGCACTCCAAGGACGCCAAGCCCCTGAAGCTCCTGCTGTTCCACCTCCTGCACCCCAAACTCAGGACGCTGATTTTGAGCCGCCTTTGTTTTCGCAGACCCCCCCACCGCCACCCCCTGCTGCGGCACAACAGGCTCGGCAAGAGCGCGTTGCCCAACGCACACAAGAGCTAGCGCAAATCATTGGGAACGAGGAAGATGCGGCGCGTATTGCCGAGGATGAAATAGTTGCAGAAGATGAGCGCAACCGTAAGATGGCAGCGGGAGTAACAGATACCCCCGTCAAAACTCGTGCGCAAGAACTCATTGCCGCTGGTATGGAGCCCAATCAAGCGTATGCTACGGCTACCCAACAGATTGCAGATGAACTTGAAAACGATGCTCTTGCAAAAGAGCAAGGAGCACTAGATGTTACAGGAACTAAGCCCAAGCCAAGTCGAAAGCGCACTAGCGTGGCTGGCGAGCCCGGAACTGAACCCGCCGCAGGACCTGAAGCACCTGCACGAGATGGAGTGGTTCCTGCTGCAACGGATGCTGGACTCCTTGCTGATGGAAAAGGACTTGAGCCCAGTGCATTAACTGAACCTTCCGTAGCCGAAGGAATTACAAGTGGCATTGAAACCGTTGAAGCCAAGCAAGCAGAAGCGCAAGAACAAAAAGCACCCGCAGCCCCAGTAGCCCAAGGCGTCAAGGTTGATGTAGCCACCGCTGCCGCTGCAACCGACCCGGCTGAAATCCAGAAGCACCTTGCTGACATTGAGACAGAGGGAGCTACGCTGCTCAGCAAAGACGGACGTTTCCCTAAAAAGGGTACGACTAAGCGTACGCGTTTGGATGAACTCGGCCAACTCAAGCGCCAACTCACCGAGAAGCTTGCCCCTGCTCCGGTAGCGGAAGAGTCCGTGGTTGAAGAGTCCGTGGTTGAAGAGCCCGTGGTTGAAGAGCCTGTGGTTGAAGAGGTTAAGGTTGAGGAGCCTGCTCCGGTAGTTGAAACCCCTGCTCCGGTAGTAGAAGCCCCTGCTCCGGTAGTAGAAAAGCCCAAGCGCCAGCGCAAACCCAAAGCCGTGGAAGAACCCAAGGCCGACATTGCTATTGAGCCGGAGGTATCCCCGCCGAGCAAGGGTGTGGTCAATGCGTTTGAAGCAGCGAAGCGGCGTATCCCTATGGGCCCGTCCATCGGCGAACAGATTGCTGAGGAAGAAGCAAAAGAGAAGGCTTCCCGTAAAAAGGTCAAGGACTTCGAGGCAGAAGAGAAGAAGCGCAAGGCTGAGGAAGACCGCATTGCCAAAGAAGAGAAAGCTACGGTGGAAGAAATTGCCGCAGCCGAAACCGCTGAGCGTGATGCCGCAGCCAAAACCCGTGCGGGTGCTGTAGATGTCTTGGGCATGGAACCACAAATTGCTGGGGCCCTTCAGGAAATCCTCAACTCCCCCCGGTTTGCTCCGGGCATTCGTAAGGACGCACGGCGTCATTTGGACACCCTTACTGAGTCGGCCAAAGACCCTAAAGCAGATGCCCATGAAGCTGGGCTGGAGATGGCCTACAACTTTGTCGTTGCGCAGGCTAGCAAACCTAGGTTCATGCGGCAGGGTAAAAAGCCGTTGCCCTCTATCGGACGCGACAAAGTTAGCTCCATCATCGAAGCCATCAAAGCCCGTTGGAGTAATGCACCGGAAGTGGTGGTTGCAGAGAACACCAACGACCCGGCTGTGCCGACTGAGTTGCAAGAGGCTGACCGTGATGCTGTAGCGCGTGGGGCTACAGGCATACCCGCTGGTGTGTTCCACAGAGGCAAGGTGTACATCTTTGCCGACCAGATGACCAGCACGAAAGATGTTGTCGAAACATTGCTGCATGAAGCACTCGGGCACTACGGCCTGCGCGGAGTCTTTGGCAAAGGGCTGAAGCCCATACTGGAGCAGGTTGCACGGGACTTCCCGAACGAGATGCAGGCTCTGAAGAAAAAGTATGGCCTTGACTACAGCAAGCCCAAGGATGTAGCCGAGGCTGCGGAAGAAGTGCTGGCGAATCTGGCTGCTACCAAACCTAATATGGGTATCGTGCAACGGGCTATTGCGGCTGTGCGTCGTGGATTGCGGTCTATCGGCATTGACCTGAAGCTGAGTAACAACGACCTGATTGCCAACTACATCCTCCCTGCCCGCAACTTCGTGGAAGGCGAGCGTGTCAACCGTGCAGTGGGTGGCGATGCGGGCTTTAGCCGTGTTGAAAAAGAAGGTGACGAAGACTTTGACGTATCCGAAGAGGAAGTTGCTGGTGCAGTGCGCAGTCAGAGGGAAGTTGACCTTGCGGTAAAGAAGGCCGAGTTCAAGTTTGAGGAGTCGGCCAAGGCTCAAGAAGCCGCTAAAGGTGTGTCCGCAGCGCAGATGGCGCAAGACCCCCGTAAGGTACTTCCGCTGGTTCGGCAAATGTGGAACCGAGCCACGGCTGCGCAACGCAGGCTGATGGTGAAACTGCCCCCTACATCGTTCTTGGTTGACTGGGTGCAGAAAGAAGTGCCGCAGCTTCAGGCCACGTACAAGCTGATGCAGAAGATGGCTGGCATGACCAACGGCCTACTCAAGACTGCTGGGGAACTGACCAACGAAGTTGAGCGGGCTTTCCGCGATGACCCAACACTGCGGGCCAAGCTGGACAAAATTACCTCTGTAGCTACCCTTGCTGAAGTAGACCCCGGCACCATTGACACCGCCGAGCGTAGCGAGAAACTAGATACACTGTGGCGTGAGCTTGGCCCCGAGGGACAACGTGTGTACAAGCGCATCCGTGACCATTTTGACGGGCTGTCCAAGTACCTGTCCAAGCTGTTGGACGACCAAGTAGCTAGTTCTACATCAAACCTTGTTGACCAAGCCAACTTGATGAAGAAAATCAGGGCGGTCTTTGAGCAAGGCGGCAAAATCAACCCGTACTTCCCCCTTGTGCGTGAAGGTGATTTCTGGTTGTCCATGGGGTCTGGGTCTACCCGTACATTTTTCATGGCCGAGACCGCAGCGGAGCGGGACAATGCAGCACGAGAGTTTGCTGCCGACCAACTACTGCGTGGGGCTAATGAAACCGAAGCCCAATGGAATAAACGCATTGACGACAAGCTGGGTGAGCTTACAGCGGACGGCACTTTTGAAACAGGTGACAACATCCGTGCGTTGCGAGAGAAGCCGTATTCCCAAGGTAGCAACAAAATGCTTACCGATGTGTTCAATGCGATTGACAACACGGACTTGGGCAGTGCCGAGGCAAACAGCGAGTTGAAAGACGCTATTTACCAAGCGTTCTTGGAGACCATGCCGGACCAAGCGTTCCGTAAGCAGTTCATTCATCGTAAGGGTGTGGCTGGTTTCCGTGTAGACGTGCTGCGTAACGTAGCGCATACGTCGGCGAAGATGGCAACCCAGTTGGCACGCATCAAGTACTCCCCCATGCTGCGCAATGCTTTGTCGGCAGCGGAAGACTCTATTAGGGGTCGGCCACAATTTGAGCCTTTTGTGAACGAGATGAAGGAACGCGTAGACGCCGCGATAGCGCCTAAGCAGCAATCCACAGCCTCCAGCATTGTTGACGGACTGAACAAGGCTTCGTTCATTTACTACCTGAGCGGTGCATCGTCTGCCATGCTGCAACCGCTGAGCATCTTCCAAACCGGCCTGCCTGTGTTGGCCCGCTACGGCGCGTTTGATGCAGCCAAAGAACTTGCTGGCATGATGAAAGTGTGGAACCAAGTCGGCTTCCATAAAACCAATGCGGATGGAACCAAGTCTTGGGTTATGCCGTCTATGGAGTACGCAAAGGGGCTGACTCCCCAGCAACGCCGAGCGTACAAAGCTGCTGAGGCTATGGACCTATTCACAGCTACACAGGCTGGCGCGGTCTTCAACTACAAGACTACCCCCACCGACAAGCTTCGCTCACCAAAAATGAAAGTAGCCAAGGGCACTGTAGACGCGCTGGTGTTTGGTGGTTTGATGAACACATCAGAGCGTTTGTCCCGTGAGGCCATGTTTATGGCTTCCTTCAACCTCAACATGAAGGAGCATGGGAATTTCAGTCAGGCGGTAGACCAAGCGGTTATGGACACCAACGCAGCCCTAGGTAACTACGGCGAGTACGCCCGCCCTGCATTTATGAACGGGCTCGGCGGCAAGGTGTTGACTCAATTCATGATGTACCCGCTGCATACTGCGTCGTTTTTGATAACCAACTTCAAGACTATGGTTGCCCCGATGGATGGCAAAGACCGGGCAGAGGCTGCGCAAAGGTTCTTCGGTTCTCTTGGCACTACGTTCATCCTTGCTGGCGCTGCGGGGCTTCCAATGTTCAGCACCGTTATGGGTATGCTGGGCGCTGCATGGAGCCAGATGAAAGACGACGATTGGCCTGAAGAAGTGCGGGACATGGACTTTGAATTTTGGTCCCGCACCAAGTGCCTAGATGACCTGCTCGGCGGGCTTGCTCCTGTAGTTGAGCGCGGGCTTTTTAACGCCGCCACTGGACTAGACTTCGCAGGGCGCACTGGCTGGGGCAACCTATTTTCTCGGGATACCAAGGAAACAGCCACCCTACGGGAAAGTGCAACTGCTATGGCGCTAGAGCATGCTGGCCCTTCAGCAAACATGATTCTGTCTATGGCCGACGGAGTTGATGCCGCCATGCAAGGGGACTACGCTAAGGCCGTAAAGAAGTGGGCTCCTGCTGGGTTCCGCAACTTTGTCAACGCGCACGAACTCGCTACCCAAGGGGCCAAGGACAACAAGGGTGCAGAACTCTTGTCCAAAGACACCTTCAACACCGGACTGCTGATTGGGCAAGCTGTTGGCTTCCGGTCAGACCTACTGGCCAACACGCAGTACGTAAACTTCAAAGTAATTGGTCTGGAGAAGCGTATCCAAAATGAACGCAACCAACTTTTGAACAACCTAGACCGTGAGTACAGGAAAGAAAATTTTGACGCCTATGCTGCGTACATTGATGCGATTGGTAAATTTAACGGGCGCTACCCAACATACGCAATCACAGAAGACGACGTAGTTGACTCCTTAGAAAAACGTGCCGAGCGGCGTGGTACATCGTGGAAAGGATTTGTGCCCACCGAGAAAAACGCAGGGCTATTTGCTGATGTGGTGCTACCGTCTAGGTTAGCCGCCGAGGAAGCCGAGGCAAAAGGGCGCAAGGAATAAAAAACCCCCGGTGTTCAGCCGGGGGTAAGGGAAGGACCACTTCCAAGGAGGAGCAAACGCTGTCAGTGTAGCTCAAGTCCTCCAGACCCGCAAGCCCTTCACTCCATCCACGATGACCACCTTGGTGATGGTGGTTATCTTCAGCCGCTTTGTGACTACAGCCAACGTAGCCCGCGCCGACTTGTGATCGATGCAGGGGATGAAAAATGAATAGCCCTTGCGGAACTTGGACCAGTCAATCCTGTACGCTACTGTCTCGATTTTCATCTGTGCCCAGTATGGTTTCTACCCGTAGGGTCTCGTCGGCGGAAGTGTCGAACTTCAGGACGCGCACAGCAGGGGACACAATCTTCATGCCCTTGGACATGCGCTTGTTGGTAGCCTCTAGGAAAATTCCTAGGTCGGTCAACTTCCTCAGTAACTCCTTGTAGCCCGTCTGCTGCTTGACGCAGAAGACCTTGAACTGCTTGGCCGAGATGTAGAGGTGCTTGGTATCCGGTTCGTAACGTATGAGCAGTTCCCCTCGTGGCTCCAGCGTCGGCAACGCCGACAGGTTACTGCGGGAATCGACCTCACCGTTGACCACCAGCGTGTTGTAGATATGCCCGTTGATGAACTCACCCAGCGTAGAGATGGGGGACAGGCTCGGCGGCTTCACATCTATGCGCATCTCACCCAGCATGCCTTTCAACCAGCCGTATACGTTGCCCATGTGGTAGTCGTGCAGCCCTAACTCCTTGGCAATCAAACCCCCGGCAATGTTGCATGCCGACTGTGCAGACCAAAAGCGTTCCCGTGAGGTGAACTGGACTTCCTTGTCGATGCGGGCCTGTACTTTGCGCACAAGGTCTTGGCAGTACTCAAGGTTGTTGACCAAGAAGCTGAGGTAGATTTCCCCAGCATGCCCGTAGTTCTCGTTCAGTTGGTGGTCGAACATCTGCTTGCCGACAGCTACGCCGATTACGTTATTGGGTTCAATCTTGTACTCCAGCAGCCGCACCGACTCGCCGTCCGGGGTGTTCTTCAACTCACCCAGCTTCTCGTAGAAGCTGCAATTGGCCGAGGCCAAGGTCATGTTGTTCCATGAGGTGTTGTTCAAGCGCAGACCGTTGACGTTGCCTCGCATGCGGTTCTTGCCCCGCCCGTGGCTGATGCCGTAGGCCAAGTCGGAGAACTCCGCGCTCGTCATGTTGGTAATCTCGTCGATGGTGTTGGGCAGGTTGTTCATAACCCCTAGCTGCTGCATCTTGGCGTTCAATGTGTCCTTCTCAATCGCCATCAGTTCTTTAGGCTGGCCATACACGCTGTTGCACATACGCAAGATGGTGGACTTCCCCGACCCTGCCATCTCATAGATGACGTTGATGATTGCCCCGTCCAAGCCCGTGAACTTCATCAGCGGCGAACCAAACGCAGTCAGGGCAGCAAACGCATGCGGCTCCATCCCCGGCAACGCGTACAGGTTGAACACTTCCTTCCACTTCTCAAAGGAACCCTTAACGTGAATCTTTTCGGCGAAGAACTCCGTTGCCTCTGACGGCGGGCTGTAGTACGTGCCGTCCTTGGTAATTTCTTTGTCCCCCATGATGAACTTGCTATCGTTCTCTACCCAACCGAACTGTGTTCTCATAATGTCTGCTTTCTTTGCGTATTGCATGTTCTTAACAAAAGTCACCACGTAGACAGCTAGGTTCTCGTACTGCTTGTGGTGGGCCATGACTCCTTGCTGGGCCAATGCTTTGCGCAACTCGTCCTTGGACGATATAGCTGCGGTGGAGATTGAAAATTCTCTGATGCCGTCGTGCGGCAAGTGCAGCCTAAACAATATGACTTCACCCGCTTGAGGGTCGCGCATACGTTTAACCGCGTAGAAATCGTGCTCATAGACCAGCGTAGGGTCTGCTTCCTCATCGTCGGCGCGTCGATAGACACCACCGTTTTTCCCACGGAAGAATGGGAATGGATACTCAGGTATGTTTACGGTTACCTGCTTACCCGCTTCGACCTCAACAACCACTTCATTGTCTTCATCGTCGGCTTCCTCTATCTCTACCCCCAGCACAATCGGAGACTTAATCTTGCCCTTGTGTATACAGCCATCGCACCCACCGGGGTTCTGCTTCTCAAACGTAGTGCAGTGGTGTGGCCCACCCTTGGTCAGCAAGTGGTGCACCTTGGCTTCAACCTCGTCAGGGTCGTAGTCAGGGTACTGGTCTGACATCTTCTTGGTCGCACTGTCTTTGTCTACGCAGAACGCAGCAATCGACAGGGCTGAACGCCACAGGGGTTCCTCTAGGGTTGCTTGGTTCTCAAAGCAATGAATCAGTTGGTTGCAGCCTTCGCCTTTGGCCGACTTCATCATTATGGTTTTGAACCGCTTGACCTTGTTTGTCATCAACGCTTCCATCATCGGGCTCATGGAGCTTGGGATGAAGTCAGGCTTCTCAGGCTTGGGGTCAGGTGCGCCCAGCAACTCTTTCATCTGCGCATACGGGACGCGCACGGTATCGGAGTTCAACACCTCTACAGGCATTGGCTCTTCGTTCTTGAAGTTGAATGTGCCGGGTATACGCAGGACTCGTGATGCTTCAAACACCGACGAATCAACGATGAGACCCTTCTCTGCACACAACTCCCGTAGCCGACCTGACAGGGGTTCCCACTCTGCGCGGGACACCGTTTCTTCAAGCAGCCAGTAGGCATGAATTCCATAACCGGAACTCACTAGGATTGGTCTTGGTAGGCCCACAGCCTTGCAGAACTTCTGAAACTCAACAAGCCCAGTTTGCTGGTCGATGTAACCCTTGACCTTGCCCTTTTCATCGGGCTCGGCCTTCGTGGGGCCGCAGTCAATATCCATCCACAATGCGCGGAAGTAAGTGGCGTTCTCGTGTGTGCGGTTGTTCAGTGGGCCGTACTTGGCGCACCCAAAATACACATCAGCGTTACGCGCTACAAACTTCCCAACTAGCTCATCAACCTCTTCTCGTGTATCCGCAAACTGCTGGTCTACGTACTTACCAATCCCCAACACGCAGTACCTTCCCCCTACGGGAAGAACCGCATCCAGCAAGTCGAAGTTGGACATGTTTTATTTGCGCTTCTTGAGGT